>Ga0210018_1001609_pt1 | contig 11704 bp, 4 predicted proteins | sample CryGeyCG2014_010_2_FD_183967 | JGI IMG/M metagenome (GOLD analysis project Ga0210018, IMG submission 183967) | Groundwater microbial communities from aquifer - Crystal Geyser CG09_land_8/20/14_0.10 (SPAdes) (version 2) | ecosystem: Environmental > Aquatic > Deep subsurface > Groundwater | place... | reverse complement strand
CAACAGCTATAGGAGTTGGGGAAGGTGCTGGCGCAGGAGCTGGAGGAGGGATTGGTTGTGGGGTTGGTGGGTTTTTCGAATCGTATTTTTCCTCTTTAATTTCTGCCAGATTGCGGAATCGGATTATTGTGTCAATTGTTTCTTGAGGTGGAGTTTCTCCAATTTCTTTACTTAGTTGAGCCTGCACTGCTGCAGGATTTCCTGAACGAAGTTTTGCTTGCAGATCAACAATTTCCGCAATCACTTTTCCCATGGTTTCTCCGCCAAACAGTTGTTCCGCAAGAGTTGCAATCATGGTCATATCTTCTTTGGGAATATCTACACTGCCATAAACAGTTTTTACACGATCAATAAATGCAGTTGATTTTTGGGCTTGTTTTGTATCAAGTTTACGGATGAACTGTTCATAAGTTTCAAGTGCGACTTTTTGAAAATCAGCATTTTTATCAATCACAAGAGATGTTGATCCTAAAAATTTATTCAAAAACACTTGTTGTTTATTATCAGCTAAATCAAAGTGCGCCTGAAAGTTTTGTGACCAGATTTCAAATTGGGCAACAAAGGTTTTTTCCGCGTCAGTCAGTTCTGTCTTTCCTTGTCTGAGCTTATTACCTGCCGCATTTTTTTTCCATCCTTCTGATTTTCCATCTGTCCCAAATAATTCAATCATTTTGTCCTCTACAGAAATAGTTTCCCAATTTGCTTTTCTTTCATTGCGATGGGCAGTGTCGAGGTTTTTGATGACATCCTCATCTGTAATTGCACCCTTATTATCAACTGTCGATTTTACATCAGCCTTTATTTGAGCATCTGTACTGGGATCATATTTATTATCCGGAGTTAAATAATGCTCTTTTCCCGTGACAACATATAGCCCAATATGAGTTTGTAGTGAGGGAGAAGAGGTAAAGTTTTCAGGATTTAGAATTGGTAGTCCTTCGTCTGCCATATTTATAAATAATACAATATTATTTTAGAAGAATGAAGATAGACAATAGAAAGTAGAAGATAGATGATAGATCTTGAGGGTGGAGGATAGAGGATTGAGAGAAAAACGTGTCATTCCGAACCCCGAGCGTAGTCGAGGGGGAGGAATCTAATAAAAGTATGTAGCAATTGGTAAGATCCCTCGTCGTCTATCGACTCCTCAGGATGACAAGGTGTACAATCGATTAATCAATTGTACATGTATTCTACTAATTGATCATTGATTATTGGTTATTGATAATTTCTTTCTATCGCCAAAGATTCAATAACCTGGCAGCTGTCAAAAGTTTAATAACCTTACAGGTTCTTATCATGTAAACTGACTTCAAACCTGCCAGGTTGTTCTTACTTGACATTCCTTTCTACATATACTAACATACATACATATGTTAACCAAACGCACAAACATTCTTTTTGACGAGGTACTGTGGTTGAAACTGGCTATTGTTGCCAAACAGGAGCAGACATCAGTGGGGGATTTGGTTCGAAAAGCCGTGATAAAAATCTATATTGATGGAAATCGGCAAACAGAAAAACAAATGGCAATTGATAAAATTCTTGCGATCAAACCTATAAAATCAAAGTTAAATTATCGAGAATTATTTGAAAATGGAAGAAAATACTAAACCAATTTTTGTGGTTGATGCTTCTTTTGTTTTGGCGTTTCTTTTGCGTGATGGCAACTGTCAACAAACCGATGTAACTTTTAAAAAGTATCGGGATGATAAAATATCCTTAGTCGCACCGGAACTGCTTTTTTATGAAGTGGCAAATGGATTGAAAAGCGCCTGTTTGACAAAAAGAATTAATCAAAAACAATGTGTTGAACTTCTTTTATTGTCTTTGAGTTTGGATATTAAAAAGGAGAATATTAACTGGAATGATGTTTTAGAAACGGCATTGACCAAAAAGACTTCTTGTTATGATGCTTCCTATGTTGTACTTTCTCGTCGTCTTAACGCAAAACTCCTGACGTTTGATAGAAAGATGCAATGATCGTGAAGCGTGGAATAAGATTTAATCTAAATTAACCTAATTACCTAATTGACCTAATTTCTAAATAAACCTCAATTCCCAATTAGAGCTTGGTTATTGGGCATTGATTAGGTTAATTAGAAATTATTAATTAGAAATTTTCTTTTTTCTTCCCCCTAACTCATAACCCCTAACTTCTGTCCCCTTAGTCCCTTAACCCCCCTTATATTATTATTTACATTTAATCTACTTTTTATATTATTATTAATAAACACCGGGTTTATCCGGATGTTTATTTATTATGGTAGACGAATCAGGAATAATACCAGCGCCTCTTGCTCAAGCTGCTGTAAAAGATGGACAACCAGCTGCAGAACCGGCAAGAGCTGCTGAAGCGCCAGGACAGCCTCGAGTAGTTGGAGAAATTAATGGTGTTTTGTCAAAACCTAGCAATTTAAGGGGAAGGCTACAAGAAGTTGCCGATGGTATAACTCCAGCTCCAGTTGCTCCAGCGGTTATGGTTAAAGTTTCTAAAGCAAATCCACCAGTATCAACCACACCTGAAACTACTTCATTAGGTGATGCGGAACAAGGACAAAAAAATAAACCAGAGTTAATTCTTGCAAGACTGCCAATGAACTCCCAAGACTTAATGGAAAGAGATCCTCCGGCAACAAAAGCAACAACGATTCCGCGTATAATTGATGTTTATCCCATTCAAGAAATTTCCGTTGAGGATTATGAGAAACAATTAGCTGATCCTACAAATATTAAATTACAAAAAATTCAAGATCAAGCTCAGTTATTGATTGATACACTAATTCATAAATATGGTCTTAAACAACAAGGAACTACAGATTATGATAAAAATGCAAGGTTAGGGAATTTACTTATTCATTTGAGTGATCGTGTCAGCAACTTTGGCTATTGGGAAAATAAGAAAGGCGATGTGCTTTATGAGTTGGTTTGCGCAGTTTTCGGAAATAGTGATCAAGTAAATCATGAACAGTTACAAGAAGCAATAGATGTTATAACTTCCAAATTAAATCTACTTAATAGTTTGGTTCCCGAGGGGGAAAGAAAAATTACACGAAAAACAATTCTTCAAGGTGAAGGGTATTTACCAAAAACAGATGAAGTAGTAGAAGAAAAAATTCCACCAGTAATAAAATTAGGAGCGCCACCACCGCCTGTAGAAGAATCGAAGGTTGTTTCTGAACCACCTCCTATGGCAACAGGCGCACCACCAGGTGATAAACTACCTACATCAGCTCAACCGACTAAAGTTCCAAGCCCAGTATTGGAAGGAGCTGCAGCAGCCATTCCAACAGTGGAAGCTCCAGCCACAGGAGCGCCTTTAACCGAAGATGAAGCTGAAGAAGCAGCAAAAGAACTCGAAACTGCACCGGCGCAACCAACCACAGAACCTCATCAAGATGAAGCTTTAATCGCAGCACCGGCAGCTGGGGTTGAAATATTTACAGCAAAAAAAATATCATTTTCAGTTGCGGTGGATAAACTTGAGAGAAAAAAACAAGAAAGAATGACAACGGAGTTTCACTTGCAATGGCAGCAAAAAAAACAAGGAAAAAACATCCCCAAAAACTTAGTTTCTGGTTTTTGGCAAAGAAGTTTTATGGCGCCGTGGTTTAGGGAACGCGGGATTCGTTGGAACCGGATCGTGATGAACAAATGCAATCTTAATGAACTGTCACAGGAAGTGATTGAAAAAGCAATGATTGAAGGAAGAAACCGTGCTCATAATCATAGTCGTAGAAGAAAAATAATCGATTTTTTTGGCAACAGATTAGCGAGTGTTTTTGCATTGCACACATCAGAACAGGTTGAAGCGCAGAAATGGATGCAGGAACAGGTAGAACTGGCTCGAGGTACAAAAACCGTTTATAAGGAAAAAGGAAAAGAACTAAAGAAATTTAGAAAATCCGATTTAGCAACAATACCACAGACTCTTAAGGACCATGCAGCTAAACAAAAAAAAGTTTCTCAAAATAGAAACCAGAAAAAAATCGATAGAGAAATACGTAAATGGCTTAATGAACAACTAAAGCTGCAAAGAAAAGGTCAGACGGTTGATTCAGAGTTTCAAAAATTTTTAGATACCAAAAAACAAAAACCTGACGGGAAAATTGTTTCGCTTTTAACATCGACATATGATGAAAAAGAAGGGTTTGCTGGTGGACTGGAAATTGGAGCAAGAACGCCAAAAAGAGATGAAAAGGGAAATATTCAAAGAATTAACGGGGAAATTATTTATGAGGATGATAAACACACACTACGTGATGGAGAATACCGTGAAGAGATAAAAAAAGACCATGAACTTTATCAACCACTGATTGAAGATTTTTTTAATGTAGCATTTGAAATAAGAGCAAGGGTCGCGCAATATGCAGATCCAGTGGAAAGAGCGCGCCAAGAAGGACTGCTTCTTGAACAATACTTTTCCCGAAAAGGTTTGGATTGTTTTGGAACAAAACGCAGTTTTATCTCCACTGTAAGAATATCAAAGTACGACGGTTGGTTTGGATCACCATCAGCTACAATTGGTTCAACCATGCGTCGGGTGATGGATTTGGTCAACAAGCAAGGCGATGCCTATGTTCTTGATGGAGCAATTGACAGCAACGACGCAGCTTCTTGGATTAAAGCATGTACAGAAGAAACCAATCATAAAACGAAAATTGATATGTCTATTTTTTTTGCAAGGGGAGAGATGATGGTGGCAGGAGATCGAAGCAGACTGTTGAAAAAACTTAATCAAAAAATTGATAAAGCAACGGAAAATTGGCTTACATCAAAAATAAAAAGAAAAATGGAAGATGCGGTTGGAGGACGGACAAAATCTGTGGGTTATTATGTTTCAAAAGCAGTTTTGAGTGCGGTGAACAACGAAGCAGTTGCTTGGGGACTGGGTTCGCTTGGCGGATATGCGTTAAGTATGGGCGAGAGTTTTATTCCGCTTGATAAAACAAAACTACGTATTTTAGGATCGATTGCTGGTGTTGCAGGGGTGGTTGGTGTCTCCACCATTGGTCTTCCGGTTTTGATTCCGGCTGCAGCCGGTGCCATTGCTGCCGGTGTGATTGCCGGAATTCGTGAAGCTTCCCGCACTCATCAGCAGGTGCTTTCATTTGAAATGAATCAGTCATTAAGTATTGCAGATGAACATGTGAAGATCAAGACTCATCCTTTCAAATTTTTAATAACTCAACAGTTAACGCAAAAAGAACTGGAACAAGCAAGCGCTCAACAAAAAGAGGCCGGTACAATTTTAAACGAGCTAACCGGAAGTGGGTTATTTGCAGAACCAAATAATTTAACTAGTGCAGTCCCAACAAATAGAACTGAGGAAAATGTTAGACAAGCAATTCTTGCGCTGGTTGATACCAAAGCACGTCTTAATCTTTCGGTGGGTCAAAATCGGCGCTTGATCCGTTATGGTGGACAATTATCTGAAGCTCGCCAGCAGGAGTTGATTGATGGTGCGCGTCATGAAGTGCGGGAAAGACTACTTGATTTATATTCGAAAGATAAAACAAAGTTTGATTTTCTTCACCCAACCAGTGCAAAAAATCTGCTTGAAAAAATAGATGAGATGGTTAAGGCGTGTCAGAAAGAGTTGCTTGGTACAGCGACCAATGAACTTGAGGGTACAGATTTAGCAGCCATTATGTCTTCACAAGATGGAGAATACACTGCGAAACAAGACACATTAAGAGCGCGCAATCATGCTCGACGATCGCTTATGGCTCGTCGTGGAGCCACAAAGGGTCTTGGAACCGCGGTGACATCTTTTGTCATGGGTAATGCAGTGATTGAAGCAACTCACTGGGTTAAGCATTTAACCGGAGCAGTTGATCTCGGTCCGGTTTCGATTTTTGGAAAACTGCTTGGAGAAGACCGGGCTCTTCCAGTGCATGGGATGGAAACAAGAGTGGATATTTTTGAACCGTGCATTGATAATGAGTTGTCAATAAAAATTCCCATGCATCTGCCCAAACACTTTTCCATCATCATTGATCCGGGAAGTGGACATCGGATGATGGTTTCTGGTCTTAGTCATTTCAAAATGGATATGGATAGTCCGCAACTTGATTGGCAACCTAACCCAGACGGATCTCTACCAAAGGAAACATTAGAAATATTAAAAAAGGTTGGTATTGTGATTGTTGGTCCGGATGGAGCAGAAAATGGGGGACTACCGGTTCCGGACTGGAAAAACTTTTCCGAACTGACTTATAAAGCTGTTGCTGGAAATACAGAGATCACTCTTCCTCGTGGTGTGGATCTGGACACGGTCACTGAAAACGGTCATCAAATGGCAACACGATTGGTTTTAAACGGTCGTGCGGTTGAACTACCTGAACATCTTGATCTTGGAGACAAAGCTGACTTGGAAAAATTAAAAGAATTTTTTGAAGAACATGAATTACAAGCACCAAAAGGGATTGAGATAACGGAAATAGATCCAAAGCCAGAGCTTGATGATGTTAAACATGTGATTAGAATTGATGAGCAGGAGTTTGGTAACACACCTCAGATAGATAAAGGTAAGGTTGAAGGTTTGGCGAGAATGCTTGAAGAAAATCATCATGTTAAGGCATCTGTTATATCCCAAGAAATTGATAAAGAAGTGGAAGAAGTAAGAACAGTAATCGAGCAAAAAGCTGAACAGGTACTTGCGCCGTTCCGCCACGTGGTGGAAAGAACAGATAATTATGGTTATGATCTTCCTAAAAGTCAAAACAACGAACTAAGACTATTTGATGACTATGATCAGACTTCGAACAAATTTAGTTGGGACATGCGTAAAATGGAAATCGGATATCAAAAAGGATTGCCGGATGTTGATGTTAAACAATTAATCGCAAACAGAGATCCACATCTGGGTTTTTTATTTAAATCTAAAACAGGTGACTATTGGTTTCCTGCATCAGACGGTCGTTTGGAAATGTCTCTCGACAGCCCTGAAGGGCGATTGTTATTGAATAAAGACGCGTTGGCTGAAGCAGTTAAAGGTGCTCAGGTGACACCGGCTGGAATTGTGAAAGTTGCCACAGAACTACGTAATCATTTGGATGTGATTCGGGTGAGTTTGGTGCATGCCGGACGGATGTTTGACAATCGTTTTCAATCTTTTGCCACGATTCGCGGGGTTGATTCAATTCCGGAATCAATTTCTATTGAAACAATAAAAGAAATTCCTCATAAAATCACTCAATGGTTTATTGACCGCGTGTTGGGAATTCCATACAACACTTATAAACTAGATGTCCAAACCGACTATCAAGATACCTATCATATGATGTTTGTTGGAACTGATCCGGATTTTGCTGTTGCATCAGTTCCTTTGGCATACTGTGAAGATCCACAACTGGTTTTACCCACATATGGTTATGCAACCTTAAACTCTTCACCACTACCGCCATATATTTATGAACGCCAACCTGCAGTTGCCCAAGCCACACAAACTCAACTACCACCCACAAATCAAAACCAAACTAGTCAAACCACTCCGTCGACCTCGCAGGTCGACCCGGCACAAGCGCAAGCTGCTGCTGCGGCAGCAGTTGTTGCAGCTCAAGCGGCACAGCAGCAATTAGACGCGCTACGAGCAACTCCGGTTGCCAGTCAAACTCCGCAGCAAGCTGCTGAAATTGCAGCAGCAGAAGCTCGAGTGGTTGAATTGGAAGCACAACGAGTTGCAGCTGAGGCAGCCGCAGCCATTACACCGCCTGCAGTTGAACGAGCGGTTGAAGTGAGAACCTATGAACAACTTTCACAAGAAATATTTACAAAGTTACAAGCAGGGGAGCGGGCAATAATCCGGACAGGTAAAGATGGTTTAGAAGCAATTGTGGCACAAATTTTTAATGAAATTGCAAAAACAAGGGGAGCAAAAATTATTGAAAATTCTTTAACGATGCCAATTAATGGGAATAAAGCAGTAGTTTCAGGAAAAATTGTTGGTGGTAAAAAGATTCTTGTTGTAGTTAAACAAGAAACTACAATTGAGAATTTAGAGTTGATAAATAGTTCCACCTTAGAAAATGGCTTACCAATTTCAATTGAGGTTAATCCTGCAAGTCTTCAAGTTAGTAGTGATATGACTAAACAAGATATATTACGCACACCAATCAATCAAAGATTAAAGGAAATGATAGAAAAACAGTTAGCAGAAAGAGGTTTGGTAGGAAAATGTGGTCGCGTTTTAATTCGTTTTGTTGATGGTGATAAACTGGAAATTATTGTTGAGCCGGTTGTGGCAGCGGCAGCTGTTCGTCCAAAACCACCTGCCCCAGCGCCTACTGCTCAACCAAGATCAGCAGCGCCGGCAGCAAATCCGCAATCGCGTTTGGTTGATCTTAAACAAAGAGCTGCCAGTGGACAATTAACTGATCCAGCTGAAATTCAAGAATTAGCTGATTTGGAAGCGGCTGAGGCAACTGCGAATGTTCCGCCAAGAGTGGAAACGCTTCAACAAAAAGCAGAGGCAATGGCAAAAGAAATCCGCGCACAGGGGTTTGGTTGCATTGAAGCAAGCGTTAGGATAGATACTCAAAGCGAAGATCCATTAGATCGAAGACATTCATATGAGGCAAAAACACAAAGAAAATACGAAGGGATGCATAACTATTATGGATTTTATCAAGGTCAAGAAATAACTGATCCGGCTGAGTTTGAGACAATGAATAAAAATTTATTAGAAGGAACAGTAAATTTTGGTTTACCACAACGTCTCATTGATTCAGAGCGATTAATCTTACAAAAATATGAACATATGGCAAAAACTATGGTGGCAAGATCACCCTATAAAGGAAAGTCAGAAGAGGACTTTGTTGGTTGGGTTCGTCTTGATTACGAGTTCAGTAACGACTATGGAGGAGGAGGACGAGGTGATACGTTAATATTACATGCAGTTATCCCAGATAACATTGCACAGCAGATTGTTGAACAAGCAAAGTCAAATCCGCAGTTTGCAATGGAATTGTTTAAAGCGCTATACCCACAAATGGCTGATCAAGGGAATGGAAATCTTAAAATTGTCAAAAGACCAACCAATAAACTTGAGATTTTTGATCGACGAGCTAATAAAAAAGCTAACAGACCTATCTTGAAAAAACTATCAGAAACAAAAGAAGTTGTCCCTGCAGAGCAAGTAGCTGCAGCAGTCGCAGCTCCAAAAAAGCAACAGACTCCGGAAGAATTACAAAGAGAACATCGGTTATTAACATTACCTCAAGAAGTGCAAACTTATATAAAACTTATCAATCTTGAGGGTCGAGAATTTGACGGCTTTATCGAACGATATCAAAGTTTGGGACAGGTGGCAGAATCACTTCTTGACCCAACAAAAGCTAAGGAGCAATTTTGGGACATTAATCGGTGTCAAAAAAGAATGCAAGAAGCAATGCGTTTAATAAAAACCGAAAAACGTTACCGACAGCCGCGCGTTGACGGTTTACCAGGCGCAATAGTTGACACAGCACTTGACCAAGTCAAACCACCGCGTAAACTTTATTTAGTGGGGGATTTGCATGGTAACAAATGGTATTTAGCGCGTTTACTAGAAGATCCAAAAATTTGTATGGAGTTGGCATCGGGTGAAGCAATATTATGGACTGGGGGGGACGGAGTTCATCCAGAAGAATTATTAGTCAATCATCAGGGAGATCAAAAATTAAATCACTCAGATCAATATGCTTTATCCTGGGAAACGCTTCAAGCAGAGTTATGGTTGAAAACCCTACTACAAGATAATTATCAAGACTTCAATGGGAATCATGATATTGATTTGCGTTGTCAAAAAGGTGATTTTGATCCAGATGATATGCAAAGTATTTTTCAATGGTTGCAATTTAGGAAGCAAATTGAACAAAATTTTGGAATAGGAATGCAAAAAGAATATGATGAATATTTACGTATGAAACCAGTAATCGGTCATGCTCCTGAAGTGGTTTTTGTTCATGGGGGTTTATTACTAGATAAACCTTATGATGAATTAAAAGATCGAAGTTTACTGAATAACATGATGACGACTGAAGCACAGGGTGGTTGTATGATGAATGATACACCAACAGTTGTTGCCGAATCTATATTAGGAAAACTAATTTGGGGCAGGTGGTCAGAATATCAGCATAGTCGTTTGACTGAAGATCAAGCGGTTGCAAATGCACAAGAAAATATAAAAAGACTACTAGAGCTTTTTGGTGAAACAGCACCGACGGCAACGATTATTGCCGGACATGTGCAAAAACATGCAACTTCAACATCTCAAGCTAGAACACAAATGACCGGACCAATAATTGCAAATGCTTTAGGTGAAGTTGAAAGAAAAATAAAAAAGTTTTATCGTATTCATAGCGCTGATAATGGCAAATTGTTAGTAAAGGTTATTGGTGGGATTGTAAGACCAGGTGAAAGTCATGGTCTTCGTTGGCCTCAAGAATTAATTGGTAAAGAGCCGGAATTAATTAGTAATATGAGTTATTCTGTTCCAATAGTTACCGGTGCCAAAATAAATTAATCATAGAACTTGATTGAAAATTGCTTGCCCTGAACGAAGTCGCGTTTGACGCGGTATAGTCGAAGGGATCATTGATAATTTTTTAACTTGCAATCTTTTGACATTTCTTTTATATTAAATCATATGCCACCAAACCAATATCTCACCGACCGCGAAGCGCTTGAGCAGTATGTTGATGATTTAATCAAACTTAAAAATAGCCCATACGTTAAGGGCGAGAATATTGCTGTTGTTAAGGAGGATTTGCTTCAAGAGGTGAGTGACGCAATTAATAGTAAATTAATTTCTTTATTGTCTGACGACGAGGTGAAACAACTGAATGAAACGCTTGACAAAGAGGTGAGCGATGAGCAGGTGAGTTTGTTTTTCACCGGGAAAATTAAAGATTTGCAACAGGTGGTGACCGATGTTTTGATTGAGTTTAGAAAAGGCTACTTAAGTGTGATTTATGATGAAAATGCAAACAAAGTAGAAAATAAGTCCGCATCCGTATCAATTTCAGCTCCAACAATAGATGTTCCAAAAAAAACCATTGACCCAACTGACAAAAAAACTATTCTTCCCGCACCAGAGTTAGCAGATTATCTTGTTAACATTGACAATACTCCATCATCCTCACTTTCTCCCGCACCGCTTAAGCCGGTGGAAATGGTGAACTGACTTCAGGAAACAGGAGATAGTTAACAAGTAACAAAGTTTAGGGAACAGTAAACACTCAGCAGTAAATAATAAGTGAAAAAACGTCAAACGTCATTCCGAACCCCGAGCGTAGTTGAGAGGGAGGAATCTAATCATTAGTTTTATTTCTTGCTTTTAATCGGACAACAAAACCATCTCCTTTTTGATTGGTTGCAATTTCCACCTGTTCCACTTCTGCATCAGGTTGAAGTGCTTGGATTCCCATCGTCAGGAGATCAGATAAAGCATATTTTCTTATATTTTCTTTAAAGTATTCTTGAATATCTAAATGTAACAATCCAAGATTTATTACCGAAGGCGTTGTTCGAGTCTCCATAAAGTAAAAATTATTCCGTGATGAAGTCGTATGTAATTTTGCTCCCATCATAAGTGTTAAATTAGCTATCTTTCGAGTTATATCACTTATTACTATTCCCATATCCAAGTTTACTTCTTCATTATTAGTTATCCTTACTATTAAACTATTACTATCATCTAGAGTTAATCGCATTAGTCCAA
>Ga0210018_1001606_pt1 | contig 11713 bp, 8 predicted proteins | sample CryGeyCG2014_010_2_FD_183967 | JGI IMG/M metagenome (GOLD analysis project Ga0210018, IMG submission 183967) | Groundwater microbial communities from aquifer - Crystal Geyser CG09_land_8/20/14_0.10 (SPAdes) (version 2) | ecosystem: Environmental > Aquatic > Deep subsurface > Groundwater | place... | reverse complement strand
TTGTTTCTTTTGTGAACCCAAAATCATATTGGAAATTAGAAAAATTTGATTATATTTGCGGAGCTTGTTCAATTTTAGCCTTAGTGCTTTGGGGAATTACAAAAGAACCATTGGTTGCGATTTTTTTCGCAATCGCCAGTGACGGTTTTGCGGCGGTGCCAACGATTATCAAATCTTGGAAACATCCAGACACTGAATCAGTTGAAGCTTACATGACTGGATTATTTAATGCATTGACAAGTTTTTTCGCATTGAGAACATTTGGTATTTCAGAACTGGCTTTTCCAATATATCTAGTATTGGCAAACTCATCATTAATCACCGCCGTTTATAGAGGACGATTGAAAAAAATAATCGCAAAATAAGGAGTTTTGAATTTTGGGCATTCACCCCTGACCCTCTGCCCAAAATCCAAAACAAAAATCAAATTTTCTTTTAGAATAAACAAAGTTTGTGTCAATAAAATAGAAGACAAAAAAAAAAAATACATCAGCTAACACGCGATATCCAAAATTTATCTTCATTTCAACAAACTTCGGATATCGCGGATACGTTAGGCGAAAATATTTTTAATTTGTAAACATGAAAACCAATAAATTTTTCGAAATTCTTTCATGGGCATATAAACAAGGGGATGGATTCCAAGAAAGCGAATTAATCAAAAAATTTTCTTTAGACCAAAATTGGTATTTAAAAACTTTCAGATCGAGTGCTAACGAAAATGAAAACCTTGTTATACATTTACGTTATGATGACAAGAATAATACACACTACCATATACTTAGTGAGAAAGGGATATCAAAATTTTTTGACTTGAATAAACCATGGCACGAAAAATTTATTGGTAAAGTTTTTCTTGTTCTTATCGGTACCGCCGCAGGTGTAATTTTTAAAGCATTTTGGGACTACCTCAATACTACAAATTAAAAATCTCATCGTCTAACAAGGAATATCCGGTTCGCAGATAAAATTATTTTTTATAAATTAACACTAAAATTTATGAGAAAATTTATAAGAGAAAACAAGGGAGGAATTATAGGTATAATAATAGTTTTTTTGATAATATTTTTAGTATCAATAGGAGGAACTTCGTTGATAAAAAGTGGTAACGAGGCGGGTTTATTGCTAATTTTGACTATCGCAATCTTTTGGATTATTTGGCTTTATATAAGCAGGGGCGAAATAAAAGAAAAATATAAACAGCTACTTAATTTTTCTCATAAATTTTATAAAGAATCAAAGAAAGCAAAGGCCGATGAATATGACAATGAGGATTACACATTAGGTGAATTTGAGAGCGAATTTGAAGAATGGCTAAATGAAAAGAGTATACAAGAATTTTATAAAAAATGATTTTTATCTGCTCACCCAAATTTACCTACACTTCGTTTCGGTAAACTTCGGATATTCCTAAACGTTAGGCGAAAACACGCCCTTAATAACAACGATATGAAACTAATTTGGCAAATTGAAGATAACGACATCAGCAAAGTAAAATCATTTTTTGAGGCTAATAAAAATAGTGCCTTTGTTTCAAATCGTATTGAACGGAATATCAAGAAGGCCATTCCTCAGTTTTCAAAAGATATTTTTTGGGAAGCCATGATTTCTTGCTTGCTTACGACACAGCAAAGATCCGGGCCAAATAGTGCTATTACAAAATTTACTTGCACAAAACCATTTCCATTAAATTATTCGACATATAAAGTATCAGACGACCCCAAGGCGTTTGCGGAATCGATTTTAACAAATTTTGGCGGCATAAGACGGACCAAAACCATAAGCGAAGAAATTCAAACTAACCTTAATTGGCTTGAAAATGGAGGGTGGGTCACTATCAACGAAATTGTCAAAAAACTTTCGGAAAATCAAACAATAGAAGTGGAAAGAAAATCCGCCAAGATTATTATGGAAAATCTGAAAGGTTTTGGCCCTAAGCAATCAAGAAATCTTTTACAAGCCCTTGGACTTACGAAATATGAAATTCCAATCGATAGCAGAATTACAAAATGGTTAACCACATTTGGTTTCTCAATCAAACTTTCCGCAACCGCTTTGGGGGATGAGAATTATTATAATTTTGTGCAGGATGGCTTCCAAAAAATATGCGAAGCTTGTGATATTTTTCCTTGCGTCATGGATGCTGTAATTTTCTCTAGTTTTGATGAATGGCCAGAGGATAAATTGGTATGGTAAGTGCGTGTCATCGCTTAACACGGCATATACGGCTACGCTCCTCGTGCCTCGTCGCTTCGCCCATATTGGTTTGTTCACTTAGCTGGTGAGGAATATTATACCAGCACGCTCACAAGCCAACATCGTATATGCCGAAACGTTATCGGAAATATTTGTTTTATTTTGGCTAAACGCCAAAAGGCTGTCGCCTGAAAGAGCGGTACATCCGATAACAACGCAATAAGCGGCTCGGTCTTTATTCAAAGACCTCACGCAAATTTTCACTTCACTTCGTTTCATGAAAACTTCGGTTTCATCGATATACGTTATCGGAGATTCCAAATGTGTGCTTCCAAAGCTTTATGTATACATTAGTTTAACGGCGACTCGAGGGTTTTTAAACACTTTTAAGCGATAGCGTAAAAGTGTTTAATTTAAGGCGATGTCTGCGCGTTTATTTTAGAAATTTTTTGACGATATTTTCCGCTTGGCGTTCGTTTTTTATCCAACGGATTTGCCCGTTGCGATTAAACCAAGTCATCTGGCGTTTGGCGTAATGTTCAGTGTCTTTTTGCAGGCGAGCCGTCATTTCTTGGTAGCTTAATTTATCCTGAGCTTGTCGAAGGGTCTTTTTTTGCAGATATCTGGCTAGCCACCGATATTCTAAACCAAAGCCATCTAGCCGTTTCCAAGAAAGACCTTGCGCGTGCAATTTTTTTACTTCGGCCAGCATGCCTTGTTTTAAACGTTTTTCCAGCCGGATTTTTATGCGCCGCGCCAAAATTTCTGGCGCGATTTCTATACCTAAGAATAAGATATTTTTTGCCGGCGCGTTTTTGAGACGGGGGATTGGTTGACCGGTGGTTTTAATTATTTCCAACGCCCGAATTAAACGGCGCCGATTAAAGCAGTCAATATTTTTGGCGCGGCGCGGGTCAAGCTTTTTCAGCTGTTGATAGAGCTTGGGTGTTGATAATTTTTCTAGTTGCGCCCGCAGCTTGAGGTTTGGTTTAACTTTCGGAAGAGCCAGGTTGTCCGTCAGCGCCTGGATATAAAAACCGGTGCCGCCGCAGATTATTGGGAGCTTATTTTGGCGGTGAATTTTTTTAATTGTCGCTTGCGCTAATTTTTTATATTGAGCTGCAGTAAAACGTCGTTTGGGTGAAGCGACATCTAATAAATAATGCGGCACGCCCCGCATTTCTTTTTTAGTAATTTTGCCGCTGCCCAAGTTCATACCTTGGTAGACCTGCCGTGAGTCAGCGGAGATAATCTCGGCTCCTCGGATTCCGAATTTTTTTTGGGCTTGCCCTGAGCTTAGTCGAAGGGCCAGCGCCACGGCCAAATCGGATTTACCAGAAGAGGTCGGGCCGAGCACCACAATAATTTTTTCGGATTTATTTTTCATGACCTTTTAGCCCCCAGGCAGTAGTGCTGATTATTTTTGCATCAATTATATCGCCGCATTTTAATTTTTCGGTCGGCAGCTTAACGTCTTTATTGGTAATGGTTTTGCCAAAAGCAAAATCTTTATCGGTGCTGGTTATTAAAACCTTAATTGCTTGGCCAGCGTATTTTTTATTGAGTCGAGTGGCGGTTTGTTTAAGAAGCTGATTGATTGCCTGCGCTCGGCGTTTTTTTTCGCACTGGGGAATGCTATCGGCGAGCTTAGCCGCGGCCGTGTCTTGCCGCGGCGAATAGCGGGCAAAATATATCATATCAAATTTTATTTCTTTGATGAGCCGGAGAGTGTTTTGAAATTGCTTGATGGTTTCGCCGGGAAAGCCGACAATAATGTCGGTGGAAATGGCCAGCGGCGGCCAGGCAGGGCGATGTTTTTTGAAATCCAGTCGAAGTTTTTTAATCAAATTTTTATAATGAGCCACGCTGTAGTGGCGATTCATGGCGCGCAGAATTTTATCATCGCCGCTCTGAATTGGAAGGTGAATATAGGGTGTAATTTTTTGACAGCGAGCCATAGTAGTAATAAGTTCATCCGACATATCTTTGGGGTGAGAAGTGATAAATGTTAGCCAAAAATTGCCCGGCAGGTTGTTGATTGTTTTGAGAAGCCGGGGGAAATTTATTTTTTTGTCTCGGTATGAATTAACATTCTGTCCCAGCAGAATTATTTCTTTAGCGCCTTTTTTGAGCAATGATTTAATCTCGGCCACGATAGTTTTGGCGGGGCGTGATTTTTCGCGCCCGCGCGTGAAAGGGACCACGCAGTAGGAACAGAAATTGTTGCAGCCGGTCATCACCGGCAAAAAAGCACTGAATTTATTTTGGCGCAACGGAGTTAGATTAAAATAATCATCCGGATACCAAAAAGGAATATTATCGGCCGTTAATCTTTTTTTATCATTTGGCAGGAGACAGCCGGCCACCGCGATTTTTTTATCGCGGAATTTTTCAACTTGGCCGAAAACGCGATGCACGGCGCTTTGTCGGACCGAGCAGGCGTTAATCACAATTAAGTCCGCCGCGGTAGCAGTTTTAGCTGATTGATGGCCGGCTCGTTTGAGCTTGGCCGCAATTTTTTCCGAGTCAGAGTAGTTCATCTGACATCCAAATGTAAGGATAAAATATTTCATATGTTTATAGATTCATCCCCGCCCCGTGGTCGCCGCAGGCGACTTTATGGGGTGGCAGCCATAGGTGATAATAAAGTATTTCATGTTTGTTTACTCTAATACAAAAAAGCCCCTTTTTCAAGCGAAAAGGGGCTTTGGCGGTTAAATCGGAGGGGGATTAATTCTTGAAGGTAACCGGAATAGATAATTTATAGGTTTCGGTTTTGTCTTTACTATTTAGCCGAAAAATTTCAAGTGTGCCTTTGCTGATGGTGGGTTTTTTGTATGCTAGGTTGATTGAAAAAGGAACCGGCCTCTGGCTGCTTTTGACCGAAATAACGCTTTCGCCCAGAGTGAGGCCCTTGGTGTCTTTAAGCCGAGCCCTTAATGTTCCGCCTGTTATAGCAGCTCGGCCTTCAATGGTCACGGGATTGCTAATATTTGCATTGGTCTTAGGGGACTCAATTTTGATGATTTTATTTTCCAGCGGCTTGGCTAATTTAACAGCATCAATACCGATGGCCTCTTCTTCCGTTTGAACTTGGTTTATACACCAGAGCAGGAAACCAAAAAAAGATACTGCTACCAGAGCGATAAGCAACAGGCGGCCGATGTTCATTTTTTTGCCAAACTTGTTGAAATTGAATTTTGATTTAGACATGTGATGATGCAATTAGCGCGATTAATATTTTATTGCTTTAAGTATAACAAAAAAATCGGTCTTGGTTATCCACACAAACATTGGTCAATTTAAAAATTGGATGAGATGTAATTCTAATTGATTGATGGCTGGCGGAAGGGGGAGGCCGTAAGAAAAGGGGAGGGTGATGAAAAAAGATAGAGCAATTAACGCGATTAAGATTGAGATAAAAGCTTTGTCGGTGCGCCATTTTTTGCCCAGCCATAGACCAAAAAGCAGAATAGCAAAAGTGGCGGATGGCAGATAGTGGTATAAAAATGATACGCGTTTAACCAGAATAAAAGGCAGAAGATTAGCGAGATACCCCAGGATTAAAATATAAAAGATTGGCTCCAGCGCGCGTCGGCCTTTTTTGCTTAAGGTCTGGAACAGCAGAAAGATGATTAAGGCGGCCGACAGCCACCAAAGGGCTGGATTGCCGATAAAATATATTTTGGCCGAGGATTGGGGCACGTCCGAATTCCAGTAATAAACCGGTTTGTGGTCCAGCGGCCAGCCGTACCAACGGCTGCCAAAGGGGTGGTCGGCGGACAGAGTTGAATTATACTGCCACATTTTTTGGTTTAGCTCGGTAAATTTTTGCCAAAAAGTCAGCGGTTCATCATAATTTTGCGCGCCGTATTTTAATTCTTGTTGAAATGTCCAGCTCATAAAAGCGTCGCCCGGACCGGAGTGCGGCAGGAGTTGGAAGTGGACGGAGAAAGGAATAAGATAAACAAAAAATCCAATTACCACAATAATGACCAATCCCACTAAGGACTCTCTGGTAATAATTTTCCGACGGAATTCGTTTAACGGACTTAAATAACCGGCTAACCGCCGGCTGCCAATTTTTATAAATAAAACCACGCCGATAATGCCAATGGTGGCCAAGCCCGTCCATTTAATGGAAATGGTCAGGCCAAAGAAAATTGCGGTCAGCGTCAAATAGCTCCACCATTTAACGCCGAAACTTTTTTGACGCTGATATAAAAAGAAAAAACAAAAGGCCAGAATTTCAAAAAAGAGCATAAATATATCCACCAGAATGAATTTTGATTGTACCAAAAAAGCGTTATCCAGCAATATTAAAAAGCCGGCAATCAGCGCGGCGGCTTTATTGCGGCTGATAAGCCAGGCCAGCCACGAAAAAGCTAAAACAAAAAGTCCGCCAAAAAAGGCGGGGAGAAAGCGTAAAATAAAAAGCGTCTTAGCCGGAATCGCTTCGCCAATTTTATCAAAGGTTATACCCCGTACCGAACCGTTAGGTTCTGGTACTGGGGCAAAAATGGGGTTCACGCCTGTAAGCTTGGCGAAGCCGGCAATCATTAATTTTCCCAGCGGCGGATGAATGTCAAAATAATACCGGCCCGTAAAATAGGCGCCAACAAACTTGCCAAAGTGCACTTCGTCAAAAACAACTTGCGAGGGGTAGCTTAAAAAGGCGAAGTGAAGAGTGAAAGCTAAAATGGCGAGGGCAATAAATGGCCAAGAGATTTTGAGAAGTTTTTTCATTTTTGCTATGGGCGAGCAATAAATTAGTTCTTATTTTTAATTTCTCCCAAAATCTTTTCCGTGAATTTACCTAGCTTCATCGGGCCTAGGTCCCCTTTGCCGCGTTCGCGAACGGCCACGGAGTCGGCAGAGATTTCTTTGTCGCCGACAATTAAAAGGTAGGGGATTTTTTGATTTTCGCCGTCACGGATTTTTTTGCCGATAGTTTCGTTGTCTGATTTGACGATAACGCGAATGTCGTCTTGTCGTAATTTGTCAGCCACCTGTTTGGCGTAGTCCTCGTGCCGCGAGCCGACCGGTAAAATCCATATCTGCTCCGGAGCCAGCCAAACGGGGAAAGCGCCGGCATAGTGTTCAATTAATACGCCAATGAAACGCTCAAATGAACCAAACAACGCCCGGTGCAACATATAAGGTCGTTCTTTTTTACCTTGGTCGTTGATAAAGGTCACGTCAAATTTTTCGGGCATATTGAAATCAAATTGCAGCGTTGAGCATTGCCATTCGCGGCCTAGACAATCTTTGATTTTAAAATCCAGCTTCGGGCCGTAAAAAGCTGCCTCACCAATATCGGTCTGATAGACGAGTCCTTTTTCTTTGGCCGCTTCTTCTAAAACGCGCTCGGTAAATTTCCAACCCTCATCATCGCCGGCATATTTGGCTTTATTTTTTGGGTCTCGCAAAGATAAATAAATGGCGTAATCTTTAAAACCAAAGATACCCAGCATATATAAGATGAAATCAATTACGCGTTTAAGCTCTTCTTTGACTTGGGATTTGGTGCAAATAATGTGGGCATCGTCCTGTGTAAAGCCGCGCACGCGAGTGAGGCCTGAAAGCTCCCCCGATTTTTCATAGCGGTAAACCGCGGCGCTTTCAGCCCAGCGCAGAGGCAGTTCTTTGTAGCTGCGCAGGCGAGCATTGCAAATTAGTAAATGAAAAGGACAATTCATCGCTTTTATCAAATACTCTTCTTTAGAAGTCGCTTTTTTCCCGGCCTTAACCTCGTCCAAACTTCGGCCAACTTCCATTGGCGGATACATGCTGTCAGCGTAAAAGCCCCAGTGGCCCGAGGTCTCCCAAAGTTGGCGTGAACCAATATGCGGCGAGCGCACAAGTTCATAGCCATTTTTTAAATGTTCTTTATACCAGAATTCTTCCATAATATGCCAAAGCAGTGCGCCCTTGGGTTGCCACATTACCAATCCCATGCCAACGGTCGGATCAATTAGAAAAAGTTCTAGCTCTTTTCCTAGCTTTCGGTGGTCGCGTTTTTCTGCTTCTTCAATTCTTTTTAAATAGGATTCTAAGTCCGTTTTGCTTTTCCAAGCCGTGCCGTAGATGCGCTGCAGCATTTTATTTTTTTCACTGCCGCGCCAGTAAGCACCCGAGATTTTCATTAATTTGAAAGCGTCGACTGGAATTTCGTTGGTGGATTTAATATGCGGCCCGCGGCATAAATCTACAAAACTTCCAGTTTTGTAGAGGGTGACAAGTGGCAAGTGATTAGTGGTCAGTTTTTTCTTATCACTGGTCACTTGGCCCTGAGCACTTAGTTCCTTTATCAGCTCAACCTTATAGTTCTGTTTGGTCTTTTGGAAAAGCGCAGTGGCCTTGGCGACGGCCAGCTCTTCTTGTTTGAAGGCCAGATTTTGTTTTATCAACGCGCGCATTTTTTCCTCAATTATTGGCAGGTCTTCGGGCGTGAGAGGACGAGGTAGGTCAAAATCATAATAAAAGCCATCGTCAATTGTCGGCCCGATGCCGAACTTGGCTTTAGGAAATAATTCCAGCACGGCGGCGGCCAAAACGTGGGATAGAGAGTGTCTTAAAACGTCCATTTTGTTTTGTTTGTTTTCCATGAATTTAATTTAAAATGCAAATATCAAAATGCCGTGCCCGCCGATAACCAAAGCTGATTAGTCGAAATTATAATATTTTATGCTTTTGACCAGCTTACAATATCTTTTCAGCTAATCATTATCGGCTTTGGCAGGCGGGTAAAATTTTGGTATCCCCGCTTCGCGGGGATTTATTTTAACATTTTACATTGTTCCGACTTTGTCGAGAATGCTCGATAAAATCGGCATCATTTTGATTTTTAAACTTTTATTTTTGAATAAAATATGCCCAAAAATCACTTGAGCTTCGGGACCCCTTGAACAAAGGGTGGTTCCACCCGAATTCCCAGTGATTTCTGGGCACTTTTTGCGCCTATTTATCCGCCCAGGGCGGATCGCTGGCACTTGGCGTGAGCTCATCGGGTGGTTAGTCCGCGTCAAAGCCCATAAGCTGTCTAAGAATATTTTAAACCCGAGGGTGTAAAAAGTCAACAAATCAGCGCATGGCTTTTAAATGATTGCCGTTTAATTCCTGCACTTCCTCGCACAGCAGTTTATAGTGGCCTTCTTTATCGTCCAGTCGGCCGGAAGCAATAATGATTTTGCCTTCTTGCCACATTGTTGGTGTGCGTTCCAGGGTCTTGGGAAAAACCAGTATCTCTATTTTGGCTTTGGGGTCTTCCAGTCCCACAAAAAGCATGGGCTTGCCGGCTTTGGTGATGATTTTATGAATGTGGCCGATGGCCCCGCCAACACGCACTTGCTTACCAACTAAGTCCGGCGTGAGCTTGGATGGCAGAGTAGCCATTTTAGTGATAATTTTTTCGTATTCTTTGGTCGGGTGGGAGGAAACGTAAAGCCCGAGTAATTCTTTTTCCCAGGCCAAGCAGTCCTTTTGGCTGGCCGCTGGTGCGTTTCGGAGCTTGAGCGGCGGCAGTAAATTATTTGTTTTACCCTCGGGGTCGGTTTGAGAAAAAAGACCAATTTGCCCGTTGGTTTTGGGTTTTTGAATTTCGCGGGCGTAGTTAAGCAACGTTTCCAGATTAGCCAGAAGCTGGCCTCGTTCACCCAGTTTATCCATGGCGCCGCACCTAATCATGCTTTCCAGTGATTTTTTATTTAAGTCCCTGTTTTGGACGCGTTCAATCAAGTCGGCGATTGAAGCAAACGGCCCGTTGGCTTTGCGTTCTTTAACGATTGCTTCCGCAATGTTTGAGCCGACGTTTTTAACGGCAGCCAGGCCAAAGCGGATAACGCCGTCTTTGATCATTGTGAAAACACCCCCGCTTTCGTTGATGTCGGGCGGCAGAACGTCAATGTTCATTTGTCGGCACTCATCCACCAGTAAAGCGATGCGTTCAATATCATCGGACTCGGTGTTCATCAGCGCCGCCATAAATTCGGTGGGGAAGTGGGCTTTCAAATAAGCGGTTTGATAACCGATGAGAGCGTAGCAGGTGGCATGGGATTTGTTGAAGCCGTAGCGGGCAAATGGTTCAATAAATTCCCAAATTTTTTCGGCGGTAGCGCCGGGAATATTGTTTTTTATCATGCCGTCAATCAGCTTGCCGCGCTGTTCATCCATTAGCTTTTTGATTTTTTTACCCATGGCTTTGCGTAGGGTGTCGGCTTCCGGCAGAGTGAAGCCGGCCAAGCGGCTGGCAATAGCCATCACTTGTTCCTGGTAAAGAACAATGCCATAGGTGTTGCCGATTATGGGCTCCAACGCCGGGTGAATATATTCAATATTTTTTAGGCCGTGCTTGCGGGCGATAAAATCCGGTATTAGCTCCATGGGGCCGGGACGATACAGCGCTACCATAGCAATAATATCTTCAAAAACCGTGGGGCTAAGTTCTTTGAGATTTCGTTTCATGCCGCCCGACTCCAGTTGGAACACGCCCGTGGTGCGGGCTTCCCGAAAAAGTTTATAAGTTAATTTATCATCCAGCGGCAAATTAGCCAGGTCAATATTTTCTTTTTTGGTATTTTTGACAATGGCAATGGCGTTTTCAATTTGCGTTAAGGTTTTTAATCCCAGAAAGTCCATTTTTAACAAGCCCAGGTCCTCAATGGAGTGCATTTCGTATTGGGTCACAATGGCTTGGTCGTCTTGCGTTGGGTGCTGAAGGGGAACGATTTTATTAAGCGGCTCTTTGGTGATAACCACTCCTGCCGCGTGGGTGGAAGCGTGGCGAGCCACGCCTTCCAGTTTCATGGCCGTATCAATGAGTTTTTTCACTTGTTCGTCTGATTCATAGAGAGTGTGCAAGTCCACCGATTCGTGCAGCGCTCGTTCCAACGTTAAGCCGAAAGGAATGGTTTTAGCCACCTGGTCGCAGAGTTGATAGGAATAATCCATGGCCCGGCCGGTATCGCGAATGGCGGCACGTGCGGCCATGGTGCCGAAAGTGATGATTTGGGCGACGTGGTCGTCGCCGTATTTTTGACGCACATAGCCGATAACTTCGTCGCGCCGCGTGTCGGCAAAATCCAGGTCAATATCGGGCATCGAAATGCGCTCGGGATTTAAGAAGCGTTCAAACAGAAGGTCGTATTTGAGAGGGTCAATATCGGTGACGTTTAGGAGATACGAAACAATTGAGCCGGCGGCCGAGCCGCGCCCCGGGCCCACCAGAATTCCGTTTTGTTTAGCCCAGTTAACAAAGTCCTGCACAATTAGAAAATAAGAGGCAAACCCGGTTTGAGTTATCATGGCCAGTTCCCGTTCCACCCGGTCCAGCACTTCTTTGTCAACTTGTTTGGGGTAGCGCTTGCTTAACCCTTGGAAGGTTAGGGTTTTAAGATATTCTTCCGGCGTTTGCTTGCCCGGCACTTTGAAGTGCGGCAATTGATACTTGCCCAGTTCAAAGTCAAAATTGCAGGCGGCAACAATTTTCTGGGTGTTAGCGATGACTTCGGGCGTGTCG
>Ga0210018_1001602_pt1 | contig 11719 bp, 12 predicted proteins | sample CryGeyCG2014_010_2_FD_183967 | JGI IMG/M metagenome (GOLD analysis project Ga0210018, IMG submission 183967) | Groundwater microbial communities from aquifer - Crystal Geyser CG09_land_8/20/14_0.10 (SPAdes) (version 2) | ecosystem: Environmental > Aquatic > Deep subsurface > Groundwater | place... | reverse complement strand
AATCCTTTTTAAAGCCCTCTTAGCCTTCTTTCCCCTCTAAAATTTAATTCGTGAATTTGTGAAAAATTTGTGAATTTGTAATAGAACGAATTTGTAATTTGTAATTATTTTAAAGTTTTTCCGCCACCCTTAGCCTGGCGCTCCTGGCTCGAGGGTTGATTTTTATTTCTTCTTCACGCGGTTTTATGATTTTTTTTGTTATTATTTTTAAACTGGCTTTATGTCCGCATCGGCAGACTGGGAAACTTGGCGGGCAGAGGCAATCTTTAGCCTCCTCCCTGAAAAAATTCTTTACGATCCTGTCTTCTAAGCTGTGAAAGGAAACTATTGCCAGCCGGCCGCCGCTAGCCAATAAGTTAATCGCCGTTGGCAGAACCTGCTTTAAATTATTTAATTCATCGTTCGTAGCAAGGCGCAGGGCCTGAAAAGTTCTGGTAGCCGGATGGATTCTGGCATTTAAATATTTTTTCGGCACGGCTCTTCCTATAATTTCCGCCAGTTCGCCCGTCGTTTTGATTCTTATCTTTTTTCTTCTCTCCACTATGGCTCTGGCAATATTTTTAGCAAACCTTTCTTCCCCATATTCCCGGATAGTTTTTTCTAAATCAGCTTCCGGCCAGTTATTTATTATTTCTTCAGTCCTCCCACCCGAGAGCGAGCCAAAAGCCATGTTTAGCGGGGCATCCAGTTTGAAAGAAAATCCTCGACTCTCGTCTTCGAGTTGAGCTGATGATAAACCCAAATCAAATACAATCCCGCTAAACCGATGCGCCTGGCTTTTTTCTTCGAAATATTTTCCAACAATTTTTGATAAATTTTTGAAATTGTCATTTACTAAAATTACATTATTTAATTTCAGGCCGGAAATTAAACCGCGGGCATTGGTTATCGCCATTTCATCAAGGTCAATCGCTAATACTTTTCCCGCCTCCCCTACCCGCTTGGCGATCTCTATCGTGTATCCCGCTCCGCCTAAAGTGCCGTCAATAAAAAATTGCCCGCTTCTGGGCTTTAAATATTCTAAAACCTCCTTTAGCATTACTGGCGTATGTCTATATTCCATTTGGTTAAACTATTTGGTTAAACTATCTAAGCTAAGCGATTGCGATATGCGATATGCGATTTATAGCACTAATGCCCGGGCTCGGGAAAAAATTATTCTTCGCAACTGCTGGCTATCAACCAAAGGCGCCCGGATAACTTTTATTTTAACGCTACCGTTGGCATTTCCTAAACCTTGGCATTGAATTTTTTTTGTCATATTATATTAGTTTAAAAGTTAAAAGTTTATAAAGTTATAAAGTAAAAATTTAAATTCAATAAGGACTTTATAAACTTTTTACTTTATAACTTTTAACTAGTTTATACCCCCAATTCGCCTAAAGTTTCAGCGATGTTACTGCTTTGTTTTTCTGTGCCGCTTTTATATTTATTCCAGATCGCCTCGTCCCAAATTTCTAAACGGTCATAAAGTCCGGCGATAATTGATTTTCTTTTTAGGCCGGCAAACTTCCTTAAATACCCGGGTAAGGTAATTCTGCCTTGATTATCAAATTCCACGTCCATAGCGCCAGCCAGCATCAAACGGGAAAAAGCCCTGGCCTTGGCCTGGCTTATCGGCAATCCCGCCAGTTTAGTTGCGAGGACTTCCCACTCTCTTTTTGGATACAAAAAAAGGCAGTTATCCAGTCCTCTGGTAACAACCGCTCCGCCTTTAAGTAAAATTCTAAATTTAGCCGGGACAGCCAGTCTCCCCTTGCTGTCCAGACTATGTTGATATTCTCCGATGAACATAAGTAATTTAAGAATTCAGATTTAAGATTTAAGAATAATTATTTCCTTCTTGGTTGCTAATTGATGTTTTTCTAGATGCAACCATTATAGCTGTAATCTGGTTGGCTTTATCTAATAATGATAAAATTAATTCTTTTTCTATCAAACCGCTTTCTATTATCAACTCTAGCCAGAAGACACTTTCATCAGCTTCTTCTATTACTACCCCTATTTTAGAATTAAAATCCGCTCTTGAGCGGCTGCGACATACTGCTCGATAATTTGAGGCAACAGATGTGCCGGAACGAAGCAACTGATTACCGATTACTATCCCGGCTTGATTTTTAGGAAGAGCCTTAACTAATTTTATTATCCGTAAAGCAAATTCTTTTGTTCTTATTTTTAAATCTTCTTTTTCCATCCCGAAATTTTTAATTCCGCCATTCTTAATTCTTAAATCTTAATTTAACTAGGGCCCAAGAGAAGTCTGATAATCTACCAACAAGGTTAGAATTTATCAGACCCCTTCTTTGCCTTAATTTATAAAGATTGCCCCGATAGGCCCGAGGCGAGGCCATCCCCATGCTCTGGCAAAAGCCAGAACTTTTTACGGTTGGCGCTTAGTATCTTGGCCAACCAGTTTAGTTTTTGTTTTTATTTTTAAAAAACTTATGGATTTAATATAATTCGCATGTGCCCCGCCCTTCGCGAGGGGCGGGGCTTTTTCACGCTAGTGAAAAACAACATCAATTCACCTCTATTCCCCACTTTTCACCTTCATTATTTAATTATACACCACTTTATGCCTAAAGTCAACGATAGAAGAAATCCTGATTTTTTCCTAATATAAGTAAAATTACTAAACAAAAAACCCACTTTGTTAACAAGTGAGTTTTGTTCTTTTTGCTTTCTAAACCCCGAATAGCGCTTTACTTATCAACTTTTCAACAGTTAATCCACAGCTTGAATAACGTGGCTGGCTCAATTCCACAATTTCAGCTGATTTTCAGGTTAATTTATTGCAAATTTAAACACTAAAACACAGAAACACTAAAACACTTGTGCTTTGGTGTTTTAAGGTCGAAGGCCGTGTGTTTTTGTGTTTTTATTGTTATAATTAATCTCCGAATTACTAATTGCAAATTATCCGCCAGGGGCGGATCAGCCTCTGGCTGACAAATTACTAGCAAGTAATATTAGGTTTCCTATTATAAATCGGCCGAGTAACATCAAACCCAGATAACCTTTTACTTTTAACTTTTCCGCCTAATCCCCTAACCGGAATCCCTAGGCCGTAGCCCAAAGCGTTGGCGGTAACTACCCCGATGCGCAAAGCCGTAAAGCCGGTGCTGGCGTCTCCCTTACTGGCTACGGTAATAGCCGTTAAATCATCCAATTTAATTTTTTTACTGGCTAGCATTTTTTCTATGGCCGGGAGTAATTTTTCTGCCTGGGAATATTTGGCTTCAAATTCTTTGCGCGCTAAAATCCTCTTCCCTTCCTTCAAAGCGATTTTTATTTTATCTCTGTTGGTCGTGTTGATAGATAGGATCATAAAAATTATTTTACTGGTTCGTCAATATTTTCATTTTCCATAGGGGTTAATCTCTAATAGGAGCTATTTTTGATTTTTTCCTGATAAATCTTCAGATATTATTTATATTGTCTATATTTCAATTTTTTTAGATATTCTCTTTTCTATGAATTCGTGAAAGTTATAGCCCGACAGAAAACTTGTTAAAAAAATTGCTAAAATATTCTTATCTGTTTGGTCTAAGTCAAAAGCCAAATAAATAATAATAAATAATATTAACCCAGCAATTGCCCCCATTATAGGACGACATAAATACCACCAAATCCAACGATTAAAATCAAACATTTTATTTTCATCAGTTTTTTCGGCAATACTTTGATAAAAACCCCTATTCATATAAACAACACTTCCCAATAAACCAGCTGAAATGGAAACTATAGCTATCCTCTCAAAATAACTCATTGGAAATAATTGTCCATAAGCAATAATGATCCCTGATAAAGAAATCACTAAAAAAATTATTAAAATAATGTATATTGTAATTTTTTTCATATTTTTATTCTTCATCATCTTCTATTTTTCCGTTAAAAAATGGAGCGGGAGTTGAGCTTGGATAAGAATTCTTTCTCGGTGTATTACCAAAACTATGATAAATCGAGACCCCTCTCGTCTGATGAACTGGTGCCCCCCTTCTTCTAAAGGCATTAGTCGCTCTTTTAGAGGGATGTTTTCCGTCTTCTTTGAGTGCTACCGATACAACTACGGTTTTTATAACTAAATTTGTTTCTTGGCCTAATTTTGGACCGACTATTTTGTCTAATATATCGGGATTTATATTTCTATGGCTTCCATGATGAGGAACCTGTATAAATTTTATTTTAGAATAGTCGTAATTAGCCGAATTAAGTAAATTTAAAACTCTCGTTATGGCCGGTTGACCGGCGTCAGCTGTAAATAGAACGTGATAATTGTCATCTAACATCAATAACAATATTACACTGGAATTATTTTCCGCTGTTGTCGTTCCGCCATTATCTAGGGTTTCAAGGTCCCAACTTTCCTCAAAAAATTTTTTTATAGATTCCCCCAAACTTTCAATCTCCTTGCAAGAAAATCTATTTCTAAATCCATATTTTTATTTAGTAGATTAAATTATTAAGCTGTGGATAACTTCTTTGATTTTCGGTCTATTTTCGGGTATACTATAAATATACCATGTTAATAACTAATGTCAAGGGAAATATGCCAACTCTAACTAAAAGGCAAAAGCAAATTCTAGATTTCATTAAAAACTATATTGGAGATTACGGTTATTCCCCTACTTTCGAAGAGATCAAAAAACATTTTAAATTAAAATCAGTCGCAACTATTCACGAACATATAGAAACATTAGTTGAAAAAAAATTTTTAATGAAAGATAATAATTCTGCACGAGGAATTGAACTACCAAAAAAACAACCTGATGCAATTGAAATTCCCATGGCCGGCACTATAACTGCCGGACAACCTATTGAGGCTCTGGAAGAAACGGGCGAAACAATTACTATAACAAAAAACGAAATAGGAAAAACGGGCAAGCACTATGCTCTAAGAGTGCAAGGAAACAGCATGATTGATGAAGGAATATTTGACGGTGATATTGTCATTATACGACAGCAGCCGGTAGCAGAAAATGGCGAGACTGTTGTGGCGGTCATTGATGATAATGAAGCAACGTTAAAAAAATTATACCGAGAAAAAGATAGATTTAGATTGCAACCGGCAAACCCATCTTTATTCCCTATATACAGAAAAGAGGTTGAGGTGCGAGGTGTTGTGGTAAAAATCATAAGAAATTTAGAAACAGAAATTGAAAAAGAGAAAATAAGAGATGAGAAATATATTAGGAGAATAGATTATTCTTGGGATTATAAGGGCGAGAAAACAAAAATGTATACTCACGGAATCCATACTTATCCCGCTATGTTCATCCCCCAGGTGGCCAGGCGACTTTTAGAGAATTATAGCCAGGCCGGTGATACTATTTGCGATATTTTTTGCGGGTCTGGGACCGCTTTAGTCGAAAGCAAACTTTTAGGGCGAAATGCTTATGGCATTGACTTAAATCCTCTAGCTATCTTCCTAGCTAAGGCCAAAATAAACTTGATAAATCCACCTAAACTTACGGACGAATATTTTAAGCTTCTCCTAGAAATTAAAAAAATAAAAGACCGGGGAGTTAAAAAGCCGATCTTTAAAAATATTGATTTTTGGTTTAAGCCAAAAGTTATTATTCAATTAGCAAAAATAAAAGAAGCTATTTCAAAAATAAAAGATGTTAATATACGAAATTATTTTATGGTTCCTTTTAGTGAAACGGTTAGATTATCTTCCAACACAAAAAACGGCGAATTCAAACTTGTCAGGATAAAAAAGGAAAAATTGGAAAATTATAGTCCCGATGTTTCCGGTATGTTTAAAAAGAAGACAGAAGCAAATATAAAGGGAATGAAAGATTTTTATGAAGATGCCAATAGAAAAGTTTGGACTAAAATTATTTATGGCGATTCTTCAAAAAGTAATGGAATAAAAGAAAATTCTATTGACTGTATCGTAACTTCACCGCCCTACGGGGATTCGAGAACTACGGTTGCTTATGGTCAATTTTCTCGGCTTTCAGCCCAGTGGATAGATATTTTTAAAGACCCCAATGAAGCTTCCGGCGTAGACAATGAATTGCTTGGCGGGAAAGCAACTAGAACTCTTGAGCATGCTTTAGATTCAAAATATTTAAAAGATTCCTTAAATAAAATTGCGAAAATAGACGAAAAAAGAGCTAAAGACGTTTTAAGTTTTTATATTGGTTTAAATGATTGTTTGAAACAGGCATATAAAATTCTCAGGTCCAAAAAATATTTCTGTTTGGTCGTTGGTAATCGGCTCGTGAAACAAGTAAGAATACCAACCGATTTCATCATTGTGGAATTAGGCGAAAAAATTGGTTTCACTTGCGAGGATGTCTTTGTGAGAAATATACCGGGAAAAAGAATGCCCATAAAAAATTCGCCAACGAATAAGGTTGGAGAATTAGAAGAGACTATGAATAAAGAAAGTATTGTTATACTAAGAAAAGATTAGATAAGTTTCTTGTAGATGTTAAATAAGTGGAGAAAGTCTCTTTTGTTAATTCTAAAACCAGTTCCATGATCATGATATTTTCCTTTATCTTTTCCGTTTCTGAAGACTCCAATTCTTATATCAACTTTCAACCTATTCTTCTTAATAGCACTTTCAAATTTTTTTATATTTAAATCAGATAGAAAATAGGCTTCGGTGTAGTGAAATTTTTCATCTTCAGTTTTTCTCTCCCCTTTTGTTTCGGCAAATACTAGTAATATTTTATCCGATTTAGATTTTAAGACTTCATCAAAAATTGAAAGTGGCCAATATGCTTCAATATTTTTTTTGTTTTTTAGAACCAACTTATTGTCCACTACAATAATCTTTAAACCTTGCGGGTTTAATCTTGATCCATAAACCGTAGAGTGTAAATTATACTGCCCTTCTTCGTCTTTATATTTATAATTTTCAAACAAAATTTTATTTACGCCTTTTGGCTCCGGTGATTTAGTCGCGATAGTAAGCATACTTTCTGAACCAATTCTTTTGGCCTTCATTTCTATATCCCCCACATCAGGCAGCCTAAGGTTATTTTCTTTAATTCTCAATAAATCTTCTAGGGTTTTTCCAACCCCCGTATCATGCGCTCTATGGGTTTTTATAAAACCTTTATTTTTTATTTCTTTTAGTTTTTTTATTAGTTGCTCTAAAGTCATAGAAATTATTTAACTAATTTTTAATCGTCTATTTTATTCTCCCACCTTTCCCCTTAAAAGTCAATTTGACCCCCCCCTAAAGGGGGCATCAAAAAATAAAGAAGCCCATACTTCCCCAAGTATGAGCCTTATTATATCCGGAAGTCTTTCACTTTAGACTTTAGATCTTGAAATGAACTTACATAAAAATAGCGGCAGGCCATGGAGATTGCAAAAACAGCGCAGTCAAAGATAGATAAAGGAAATAAAAATAAAAATAGATGACCCGCTTTCCCTGCCCAGCCTATAAGAGTTGAAGCTGCCACTATCATCAGAATCAGGCCGGTTAGGATAAGCGCTACCAGACTTAAGCGAAGCAAAATATCCGCCCTTGTTTTAAGAGGATCTTCCCTCTTTTTAAGAGAATCATCTTTTTTTTGCATCTTGGAGCCCCCTTTCTTTAATATCAACAATAATGTTTTATTATTATAAAACAAATCAGAAAACAGAGAAAGACAACAGAACCGACGAGGACAAAAGGGGCAAAAGGAATAATTTTTCCTCCCATTATTTCCTGCCCCACGACCGAAACCCGCAGGAAAATCCCCGAGCCGGCAAGCAAAGAGACAACAATCGCCAAAAGAAGAGAATGGCTTCTCAACCTGGAAAAAACTAATCTTTGGTTCATTTTGGCACTCCAATTTTTAAAAAAGAACCCTTCGCCCTAATCAGGCGAAGAAAGGCATAAAAAACTTCCTTGGATTTCTTTTATTTTTTTAATTTAGCTTATTCCCATCTCGTCAACGACTACTATTTTACTTCCTTCCAAAATGCTATATAAAAAAACATCGGTAATATCCTTGCGGTATTTAAACTCTTTCGTATCCATCAGAGTAAAATTAATCTGCCGGCCCATTTCTTTTTCCAGCTCCTTGACCACTTTCGCCAATCTATCCTTATTTATCCGGCCGACAATAAGCATATCGGTCGGCGAATGGTGGTTATTTATAAAAACGCCGGTTAAAATAAAAAGTTTCGGACTGCCCAATTTATTAAGCTTCTTAATAAAGTCTTTCTCATACAAAATCTGGGATTTCACGATCAGAGCTTTTATCTCCTCAAACAAAACAAAATTTTTATTGGCCTTATAATATTTCTTTTCTCCGCCGCTTAAGCTCACCGCTTCAACTTTCTTTGGAACCTCGTTTACTATTTCGCCCCGCAGCAATTTCTCTAAATTCTTTTTTTCTTCCAGGGATTGCTGGACAACATTCTCCTCCCCTATGCCCGTATTAGAAATTAACAAGCCAAATTCTTCTAGATTTTCGAGTTCCCGGCGCACCGAATTAACCTGTAGTTTTAAATCGCGAGCCAGCTGCCTAATATAATATTTCTCTTCGGGGTGAAGCAGAAATAATTTTAAAATTTTTACCCTGGTGTTTGAACCGAATAATTTTCCTAGCATAAATATCCTATTTATTTACTTAATTGATAAATTTATAGTATACTATAAAGAGGTATAAGTCAATCGCCTTGGCGAAAAGTCCCAATGACCAAGCTCAAATATCTCACCGCCTTGGCGGGATCCCGCCCATCACCGCCATCGGGCGGGACTCCGCCTACATTAATTAATAAGGTGGCGGAGCAATAAATTTTATATAAAGTGGCGGGACAATAAAGCTCCAAATCCCAAGTCCAAAAAATTATGATGTAGAAGAAAAAAACCTTGAAGTACTTTTTAATTGGGATTTTACCTGCCCGCTCGGCTAGCTTGCTAGGCAGGCGGGTTGGAAATTGGGATTTATCACCGCCATGGGCGGGATCTCGCCCACATAAATAATAATAAAGTGGCGGGAGAACTTTGGATTTTTTAAATTTACTTTTTTTGATTACTGATTATTCAAAATTTATGTATTATAAAATAACTTCTCTAATATTAAGTTCGGCCCAAAACTCTGGCTCAACGAACGAAATTTTTATCGCCCAGCCCGATGCCAACAAGGAAGCTTTGGCCGGGAAACTTTTTGCCCTGGTTGAAATTAATTCAAGAAGGAGTGAGGCCTTAAAAATCATTAATTTTTTAGTTAACGGCTTAAACCATAATTATTACCAAAACGAAAAAATAATCCTGCGGGAAAGGATAAGCACTTTAAAAGTAGAGCATATTTTTGAAACTTCTCTGGCCAAGACTAATAAAGAGTTAAATGAATTTCTGGAAAGGGAAAAAATAAATATTCCGCTGGCGGCTTTCAATATAACGGTCGGCATAGTTTACGAAAATGAGTTGCATTTTTCCAATCTCGGGAAAAACCGCTGTTTGCTTATTTATAAGCACCGGGAGGAGCCGAAGGTAGGGCTCGGAAAGGCCAGAAACGCTCAAAAACCCCAGCCGGAAGCAAGCTACAAAATCGCTGACATCGGCCAAAGCAACAAAACCCAAACTATAGTAAGCGGCGGCAAAAGCAAGAAAGCCACTACCCGAGCCGGCGGGTCGGGAAAATTATTCTCTAACATCATCAGCGGCTCAATTCCGACTGGCGGCTATTTCCTCTTCACCAATGAAACTCTGCCTGAATATCTCTCCAGTAAACAGCTCCTTGATATCATCACGAAACTGCCTCCGGCCGGAGCGATTGCCCAGATAAAAAATATCTTAGGCGGCGTCAACGCTTATGTATCTTTCCTGGGTATTCTCATAAAAAACACGACGGGTTTAAAGCCGGCGGCGGAAAGAGAGCCGGCGGCCGAAGTTTCTGTTAGAGACTCAATCAGCCGCCTGAATTCTACGGAAGAGAAAACGGAAAAACTTCTTATGCCATCAGGGTTAATAAACTTTAAAAAATGGCTTAAAATTCCGGCGATGGTTTTGGCTAAAATAAAAACTCCAGCCGGCTCCGGCCAAAGTAAAAAAACCTTTTTAATAAAAGACAAAATATTTTTCAAAAGAAAACAAACTTGGATTTTCGCTAAAAAAATAATTCTCCTCTTACGGGATATTCTCGCCAATCTCCTCCATCTCCTTATTTATCTTTTTAAAGTTCTTACTAATAAAGAACAGGCAAGAATTTTAGCCGGAAAAATTGCTGAAAAAATCAGTTCCGGCAAGCAAAAGGCAGTAGAAAAAAGCCGGCAGATTTATTTCTGGGCTAAAGGCCTTAATAAGAGAAATAAAATTCTTCTAGCCGCCGCCTGCGCCTGTTTAGTCCTTTTTCTAATTAGCCTGTTAGCGACCGGCTTAAAAAATAAAATGGAAACGGAAAAAATCGCCTTCGATGACTTAGTAAAAACGGTTGAGCAGAAACAAAACCAGGTTGACGCCAATCTTCTCTATAATAACGAGGCCGGGGCAAAAAATATTCTTGATGAGTTAAAAGGATTAATAGAGAAGCTTCCGCAGGAAACGGATGCGCAAAAAGAATATTATGGAAAAATTTTAGAAAAATATAACGGGCAGCTGGAAAAAATAAGGCATATTGTCATAATTGAAACCGGGACCCCACTAGCTGATTTTTCTAATCTTAACAAGGGGGCCGAAGTCTCCAATATAATTTTAGCCGGCAGTAAAATTTACGCCGGTGATGGAAAGCAAAAAACGATTTATACCCTTGATTTATCTAAAAATCTGGTTACGGCCATGACTGACTTAAACCAGCCGATAAAAGACCTTCTTTCCCCGGTCCTGGATAAGAATAAAAACATCTATTACCTGGATAATAACTCCGTTACCCAGCTTAATACGCAAACCGAAGAAATTTCCAATTTAACGATTGACCTGCCTGGGACCAAAGAAAATATTGTTGCCGCCAGCGGCTACAATAATATGCTTTATCTTTTAGAAAAAACGGGCGGGCAAATCTACCGTTATAGGAAAACCGAAACCGGATTTGGCAACCGGGAAAAATGGATGAGGGATAAGGCGGATTTCTCTTCGGCCACGAGTTTCTCAATTGACGGCCAGATTTATGTCTTGAACGCCGACGGGCAGATTTCTAAATATTTAAAAGGCGAAAAGCAGGAATTCAACCAAAAAACGATTGACCCGCCTTTTACCGTGACCAAAAAAATTATTGTTTCCCCGAATTTGGAATATATTTATATCTTAGAACCGGCCGGCAAGCGCCTGGCTATCTTTAATAAAACCGGAGACTTCCTAAGCCAATACCAATTTGGGAGCCTCAATAATCTAAAAGATTTTGACGTGGACGAAAAAGCGAAAAAAATATATCTTTTGGACGGAACAAAAGTCTACGCCATTGACGCCACGCATTTTGAAGAATAAAAAACGGCAGAGTCAAAATAAGAAACTCTGCCGCGACAAAGAAAACAGCAGTCCCTCCCGTTGCGGCAGAGTCTCTCGTAGAGGACTCTGCCGGTAATTTGCACCAAACAATATAATAAGATATAAATATGGCAGTTAGAAATAAAACGGATTTCATTGCCAATGAAATATATTACCTAACCTTTACTATACTGGATTGGCAACATGTTTTTACTTCTGCTAAGTACTGCCAATTAGGGTATAAATGGTTTGATTATGCTAAAAGTAAATACAACAATAAGATACACGGGTACGTTATCATGCCGAATCATATTCATGTCTTAATGTATATTTCCAATA
>Ga0210018_1001599_pt1 | contig 11724 bp, 12 predicted proteins | sample CryGeyCG2014_010_2_FD_183967 | JGI IMG/M metagenome (GOLD analysis project Ga0210018, IMG submission 183967) | Groundwater microbial communities from aquifer - Crystal Geyser CG09_land_8/20/14_0.10 (SPAdes) (version 2) | ecosystem: Environmental > Aquatic > Deep subsurface > Groundwater | place... | reverse complement strand
AGCTCAAAGCGCCTACCTGGCGGGCCTGACCAAAAGCCCCACCAAACTCTCTCCCTATGGTACTAACCCGGATTTGGCAATTGAGCGGGAAAAGGAAATCTTACATTTAATGAGAATTAACAAATTTATCACCAAAGATCAGGAAAATGCTGCTTTGGAGGAAAAAATCACCATTAAAGCAAAAGTCATTGATATTAAAGCTCCACATTTTGTGATGTATGTTCGCCAACTTCTGGTTGATAAATACGGCGAGGATGTCGTGGAAAAGGGAGGTCTGGAAGTAACCACCTCGTTGGACCTTAACATCCAGCAAATGGCAGAGGGGGTGGTTAAAACCGAAATAGAGAAACTAAAAAACCTTAAGGTGGGTAACGGCGCAGCTTTAGTCCTTAATCCTCAAACCGGAGAGGTTTTAGCTATGGTCGGCTCTAAGGATTATTTTGATCCCCAAAGCGGTAACGTCAATGTCACCTTAAGGGAGAGACAGCCCGGTTCTTCAATTAAGGTCGTTAACTACGCCTACGCGCTGAACAACAATTATACACCAGCCTCCATTATTGATGATTCACCTACCACTTTTGTTGTTTCCGGCCAGCCACCCTATACTCCTGTCAATTATGATGGGGCTTTCCGGGGCAGAATCACCTTAAGAAGCGCTCTGGCCCAATCCCGCAACGTCCCGGCCGTTAAGGTCTTAGCCTCGTACGGAGTTGTCAAAATGATTGAGCAGGGCCAAAAAATGGGCATCACCAGCTGGAATGATCCTTCCCGTTTCGGCCTTTCCTTAACTTTGGGCGGAGGGGAAATAAAATTAATCGATTTAGCTCGGGTTTATGCCACTCTCGCCAACTTAGGTAAACGCCCCGAGATAACCCCTATCTTAAAAGTCACCAACTTTAAAGGTGAAACCCTGGAAGAAAACGGCTCCTCACCGGTTCAGGTTATCGATCCCCGGGTGGCCTTTATGCTCATTGATATTCTCAAAGATAACCCCGCGCGAGCCCCGGAATTTGGTTTAAATTCTTACCTGGTTATCCCCGGGCACCCGGAGGTCGCGGTTAAAACCGGCACCAGCAATAACTTAAAGGATAACTTAACCCTTGGCTTTAACCAGAAATATCTGGTGGCAGTTTGGGTCGGCAATAACGACGCAACTCCTATGAGCCGGATTGCCTCCGGAGTAACCGGAGCCTCGCCTATCTGGAATAAAATCTTAAGTTCTCTTTTGCAAAATGAAAAAAGCGAAAATTGGCAAATTCCCGAAGGTCTGGTGCAAATTCCTTGCCTGGGCCGATTGGAGTGGTTTTTGGCCGAAACCAATACGCAAAAACTGTGTGCTCCCCTTCCGGCTCCTGTTCCAACACCCGTTGGTGCTACCCCCCTCCCTCAAATTCTGGAACCTGCGGTTTTTACGGTTCAGGACTGATTTAAGATTATCTTAATTAAGAAAATAAAGAAGATTAACCAGGCAGCCAGCAAAAGCCACGGGTAAAAAAGGCCGCCGAAGGTAAATGTAGCAATAACCGGAATAGTTACCCCGTGCATCGACATCTGGTAAACTTTGGCATAAGAAAGCCTACGCTTAAGAGCCTTGGCAAAAATAAACAAAATTAAAGCCACGGGAACTAAAACCGCTAACTCCCAAACCAAAACCAGTCCGGTCCTTAAAAGCGGGTAGAGAATCGCCGCTGCCAGCCCCAGGCAAATCAAAATCTTAGGCAGAATTTGGGCAACGAAAGGTTGGGCGCCTGTTAGTAAGCTTTCAATATTGGCTTTAGTCATACTGGTGCCATCGGGAATTTTCTTTAAAACCTCCCCCAAAGGCATTACTTTATAGCCCGTCCCGCTGTCTGAAACCACCACTGAATCAGCTGTTAAAACAAACATCGATTCCAATTTGGTAAAATCCTCCACTTTTCCCCGGGTATTAACCGCAATAGAGTGTTTGAAACCTTGATCTGCTTGCAGCGGCAGGCCCGCCCCGGTGGGTAGGTCAATAAAAAATGGTTCTTTAACGTTGGAGGAAATTTTATTGTCTTTAAGGGTCAATGTTAGCTCGGTGGGGTAAGTTTCAACAATGTATTTTTTGGCATTTTGAATAAAGTTCGGGGTCTGGGGAATTAATTTCAAAACCCGCAACCCAAAACTGACCCCGAAAATAAAAGAAACCAGAAATAAAAGCCCGGCTAAATATTTAAGGGAGAACGAAAACTTGGCGGCAATAATATCCTGATAATAAGCCGGTTCGGTGAGGCTTCGCCAAAAAGTCTTAAAAAATATTTTCAGTTTCCTCATAACATTTCTGAATGATATATCAGCGTTCAGTTTGAACGCTGTTATGGATTGAGTATATCATTTTGGTTAGTTCGGGAAAAATCTCATCAGCTTCCTTCTCCACCACCTTCTCGCTCATGATAACCAAAACAAATGGCTTTTGGGAAAAAACCACGCCGGCGTCATTAACCACCCCGGTCTCCCGGCCATATTTATGAGCTACCCTTATCCCCTCCGGTATCCCCTTTTTAAGCCAATCTTCAAAGATAGTATCCGTTAAGTCCTTGAGAATTTCTTTATTTTGATCCCGGTAAATCTTCACCAATAAATCTCCGGTTTCTTTGGGGGTGGTTGCGTTCTCGACAACTGAAGTGTTATCCATTCCTAAGCCGGCAATATAATCCTGAATTGTTTTTTGGCCGAATTGGGTCACCAGCTCCCGAAAAACATTATTGTCGCTTCTTTTACCCATCGCCTCAATTTTAGCCTCGGGAACTTTACCTTCGGCGTAAAGCAACAGGGGTAACTTAATTAAAGAAGCTGCCTGCATTACTTTATTTTCATTAACTCCATAAAAAGAGCCTGTATCTAAGTCAACCACATAAAGTGCATAAACTCCGGTTAAACTTTTCGTTTGTTCCGCAAATTGCTCGGATGCCTTCTGGCCCCAGGTTTTTTTGCCGACAATGATTGTCCCGCCCTCAAATCCCGGCAGTTTAAAGCTCCGGGCCCTAAGGGCCAGAAAGGCGCAGGCAAGAGCAGTCAAAACCAAAATTCCCCCAACCCAAAGTCTTTCTTTCTTTCCCCAAGATCTAACCGGCTCTTTGCGCAGTTTTCTACCGGCATAGCCGGCCAAGCTTTGCTTATTTTCCGAGTTCAGGTCGCGAATTTTTTTCTTGGCTAAAATTCTTTCTTCCAACTCGGCCAGCTGTTCTTCATCCAACTCCACCTTCCTTTTGCCGAAAATACTCATTTTCTGCGGTTGTCCCATACTTCCTCATTCACCAGGTTTTGGGGTTTTTTGCCGGCGAAAACATCCAAAACGGCAGTCACTACCTGCTCACTCATTTTATACCTGGCCTCGTAAGTTGCCGAGGCAATGTGCGGGGTAGTAATCACATTAGGCATGGCAATTAATTCGGGGTGAACATTCGGTTCGGTTTCAAAAACATCCAGGGCCGCCCCCGCCAAATTTCCCCGGCGCAAAGCCTCAACCAAAGCTTTTTCTTCCACCACCGACCCTCTTGAGGTATTGATCAGAAACGCACCTTTTTTCATCTTGCTTAAAGTCACCGGATTAATCATATGCCTGGTTTCTTCGGTTAAAGAAACATGGAGTGTGACCACGTCAGACGTGGCAAGCAAGTCATCAAGTGAGGCAAACTTAACTCCCAGTTCTTTTTCTGCTTCCGGGTCAGGACTGTGCTTATTATAAAGCACCGTCATGTTGTACCCTTTGGCCCGTCTGGCCACGTAAGTCCCGATTTTGCCTAAACCGATAATTCCTAAGGTTTTCCCCCGAACGTTGGTTCCCAAAAAAATATCCGGCTCCCAGCCCCGAAACGCTCCCCGTCTTACAGACTCATCCGCCTCTACAATTCTTCTGGCCAGAGCCAAAATCAAAGCCCAGGTATGCTCGGCCACCGCCTCATCAACTTCGGCGCTGGAGGTATTGGTTACCACAATCCCCCGGTGGGTTGCCGCCCGAACATCAATATTGTCAAACCCGACCGCGTAATTAGCAATTACCTTAAGCTGCGGCCCGGCCGTATCCATCAAATCCTCATCAATCCGGTCGGTCAGAAGAGAAATAATCCCATCGCAGTCTGCCACTTTAACCAGAAGCTCCTCCTGCAAAAGCGGCCGGTCAAAAATGGAAACACCGACATCATATCCGGCCGCGGTCAACCTTTCCAAATACTCTCCCGGAATTTTTCTGGTAACAAAAATCTTCACTCTTTCAATTTACCACTAAAAATCATACAATTAAACTATGGATCCGAATATTCCTGCCGTTCCTACTCAACCCGCCCAACCGGCCATGCCGGCAACACCGCCTTCGCCGAAGAAAGACCATGGTTTAATCCTGATTCTTTCCTTTTTTCTGATCGTGGCCACCGCCATTGCCGCCCTTCTTTACTTCCAAAACCAAAAACTGGTTAAACAGTTGGCCGCCTATCAAGCCCAACCCACCCCCACCCCCTTATCCACCGAAATTCCATCTCCAACTCCCGACCCAACTGCAGATTGGAAAACATATAGTGATCCTAAGGGAAAATATTCCTTTAAGTATCCCTCAGATTGGACTAAATCGAATGATGTAGGGCTTTTTAATGATCCCACTAAGAGTTTTATATTAGGCGTTGAAATAAACCCAACAAGTCTTGATGTTAACAAGTGGATGACCAGTAAATGCCTGATAAGTGGAACCAACTTCTGTTCAGATCCAATCCAAGGCTCAATAACCGGATCTATCCAATATAATCATCCAAAATCGCATTATGATTCTATTGATACATTAGTCACACAGGAAAATCAGATATTTGATATTACTTTGGCAAGTAGAAATCCAAATCAATCGGCTGATCAAAACACAAAACAAATTTACAATCAAATCCTCTCGACATTCAAATTCACAAACTGAATTACAAATCTGTTGCTAAGATAACTTTCTTTTCGTTAGAATATTGAAGACTGACAATATATTTCTCTTTTAAGTTCAATTTCTCGGCTTTCTTTTCCAAATTCGAAATATCCCGCCTGGAAGCGCTTTGCTTTACCTCAAGACCAATTCTGCCATCCAAAATAAAATCTATCTCTGACCCGCTTTGATTGCTGTAATAATTTAAATTGTGTTCTGCTCTTAAATCCTGGAAAACACTTTGTTCAAGAAGTTGGCCTTCAGAAACCCTACCTAACATATTTGTCATTCCTCCATCACAAAAATATAATTTTTTGCTTCCGGCCGCCTGCCGATCAATGCTTTTCGAAAACTTAGGAACAAGGGTAATAAAATATGATTTTTCCAAAAAAGAAATATAGTTATAGATAGTTTCCCTGGAAGAAAACAGCTCACTTGAAAGTTTAGCTACTTCTATTTTTGAACTAACTCTTCCTGCCAGAAGCAAAATAAGACTTCTTAATTTTGCCATATCGCCAAAATTCGAAAGGTTTTTTGCGTCTATCTCAAAGTATGAGGTAAATACTTCCTGTAAAAGCAGCTTTTTTCTTTGAACATCTTTTTCTAAAACAACAGAAGGGAATCCTCCATATTCAAGATATTCCAAATAATACGGTTTATATAACTCATATCGTATCTTATTTTTCTCCCCTGTTTTTTTCTCTATGCCGTTAAACCTTAGAAATTCTCTGAAAGTCAACGGAAAAATCTCAAAAACAATTTTTCTTCCCGCCAAAGACTCGGGGAAAAGATTTTTAAGATAATAACTGCTCGATCCCGTCAGTACAAACTTGATGTTATAGTGGTCATAAAGGTATTTAATCGCTTGGCTGATGCTTGGCAAATTTTGTATCTCATCTAAAAACAAATACGCTTTTTTATCTTTAATCACCTCAAATTCTTTTAAATTGTTCCAAATGGCATCAAAATTTTTTTCCTCAAAGATATTTCTCTGTAGAGGATTCCCAATATCAAGCATAACTTTGTTTGCTGAATCTACCTGGTCATAAAGATGCCTTAGGAGGGTTGTTTTTCCTACCTGACGCATTCCTGTAATCACGGTAATTTCCTTTTTCACCAACTCTTTTTCAAGCGCAGGCAAAATGTCCCTTTTATAAAACATGTCTACCGATATCTTACAAATACATACGGCATTTGTCAAGTGTTAATGAAGTAATCCTGCTATTAAAACTCCTCAACTTTTACTTTATCTTTTCCTCTTTCTACCCACTCTAGCATCTCGCTTTCTTTTAAGAGTCCTTTCTGGGCTCCGACAAAGGAAATCACCGAAGCAGAATTAACCGTACCCCATAAAATTGCCTCTTCAATCGATTTACCTTTAATCATCGCGGCCATAAAGCCGGAACCGAAAGCATCCCCGGCTCCGGTTCGCTCCAAACAATCCTGGGGATAAATCCCGGCTTTTAGAAATTTATTCTGGGCTGAGTCGTAAACATACGAGCCTTCGGGACCGTCGGTGATGATGACAATTTTCGGACCCAGTTTGGCGGCGGCTGTAAGCAATTCCTTTTCCTTACCGTGAGAATCCGGCAGATTGACATATTTTTCCGCTTCCTCACGGTTAATGTATAAAACCTGGGTTCTGGCCAGAATTTGAGCTACCCCTTCGACTCCTGCCTTTATTTGCCAAGTTCCAGGATTAAAAGCCAGTTTAATTTGCGGATTTTTGTTTAACCAATCAACAAAATGGTTGTAAAAAGGCCTGAAGGTTTCCCCCATGCTGGTTAGATAAATCCAAGGGGCAGTAGGCAGGGCAACCGGAAACTCATAGCTTCTGGGGGCATGATATGTAAATATGGTTCTTTCTCCGGAGTAATTAATAATAGTCGAATAATTGGAGGAGGAAGCGCTCTGCCTGGAAACATAGGCCGTATCGACTCTTTCTCTGATCAGTCTTTCGATGATCAAATCCCCGATGGTATCTCCTCCCAAAGTCAGAACAATTGCATCTTTTACGCCGAGCCTCGAGGCGCCAACCGCATTATTGGCAGCATTTCCTCCGATCGTAAATTCCAGATTTCTTACCGGAATTTTATCCCCGTAGGAAAAACAGATCTTGCACTCTTTTTTATCCATCTCGCAAACTGTTTCGGATTCTAAAGGAGTCATAAAAACATCAACTGTTGCGTCTCCTATTGATAACAGCTGGATATTATCTTCCATATCTTGCCTCTGAATTTAGTTTAGCACGGATATAAAAAGCTTCTTGAGCTTTCTTTACGTTTTCATCTTTTCCTGCCCAAATTTCAAGCGCTGAATTCTGCAGCGCCCGGCCAAATGAAAAGGACAATTGCCAAGGCGAACCAACCCCAATTTTGTTAATTTCCCTTAAATTGGCAGTGGCCTCTTCCTCACTCTGACCTCCGGAAAGAAACACTATCCCGGGAACATCCGGAGGCACCGAATTTTTTAAGGTTCTTAAAGTCGCTTGGGCAACTTCAAGCGGTTCGGCTTTAACTCCGCTATCCTTGCCAGGCAGCACCATGCTGGTTTTAAGCAAAAGTCCTGGTAAATAAACACCCAGTATGGCCAGTTTTTCAAATAACTTTTTTAAGACTTTTGTTTCTGTTTCTTCACATTTGGAGGTAGTATGGTCGCCGTCAAGCAGAATCTCCGGCTCGACAATCGGGACCAAGCCTAATCTTTGGGAGATCTCGGCAAATTTTGCTACCCTTTCCAGGTTTTCAATTAAAAATCCTTCTGAAGGAGTCGTTGCCGAAATCTTAAACACCCCCCGCCACTTGCTAAACTTCAGATCGAAATTCAGATATTCTTTTAATCTTACTTCCAATCCGGCCAAACCTTTGGTAATCTCCTCCCTATTTTCTCCAAACGGTTCTAGACCTTCATCCACTTTAATGCCGGGAATAACTGACTTATTTATAGGAATATTTTGCCTGACAGTTTCATCAAACATAATAATTCCACTGATATATTCCTCTATTCCCGGAGTCGTAAAAAGCATTTCGCGGTATTTTCTGTTAAGTTCGGCGGTAGACCGTAGACCAACAGCCGTAAACCTTTTTTCTATTGTTTTGGTGCTTTCATCCGCAGCCAAAATCCCTTTTCCCGGAGCAACCAAATCTCGAGCAACTGTTTCCAGAGCAATTTTGTCCATTCGTTACCAGTTTAGCAAATGTGCTACAATTTTGGTAGGGATCCTCAAATATCAAACTCAATCTTCCCCAACTCCCACAGTAACCCCCAACAATTATCGGGAGCCGTCTATAAAATGACCACAGACGGTAAAACCTTACAAATTTCACAAATGATGATGGATACAAATGAAGGTCAAAAACCCGTGATCAAAGCAATTTTTAACCAAATCCTCTCGACGTTTAAGTTTATATAAAAAAACTCCTTCGGTAGTTTCGGTCTCAAATTAAATCTTTTTTGAGTGTTTTTTAAACCATGAGGATATGTTTTCCATGTTCATTTTCTTTGACTCAATTTTTAAAGTTAATTCGACTAATTCTTTTTTAGACATTTTTAAAAGATTGTTATTAATAAAAAGAAATCGAGCCGTTGCAGTCATTGCAGTTCTCTTGTTACCATCAACAAATGGATGATTAAGAACTAGCGAATGAATTAAGGCTGCTGCCTTTGAAAATACGTCAGGATATAAATCAAATCCTCCGAAAGTTGCCTGAAGACGGGATGCGGCAGATATCAGAAGATTAAAATCACGAACGCCGTGCGAACCTCCATACCTATTTATCTGGTCATAATGAATAGCTAAAATCTCGTCTAAACTTAAAAAATTGATATCCACTTATTTACTGGCTAACTCTTGTAAAGCAGAGCCATACTCTTTATTGAAGCTGTCAAGCCAACTTAAAAAACTGGGGGTAATAGAAGACTTATTTGCCTTACTGTTGACCTCAAAAATCATAACCGTCTTGCCGTCAGAGGCAACATCGACCATAATATTACTTCCTGTTTTTAAACCGGTCTTTTTCTTGACTTCTGGCGAAAGAGCAACAACGTCGCTATTTCCCGCTTTAAATATCGTTTGTAATTGCATGTTAGTACAATGTTAGTACACGACAAGTCTCTTGTCAAGAGTTCTTACGTAAAATAACTCTTTTAACGGCCTCAGCAATATCTTTGGCGGTTAAGCCGAATTTCTTTTTTAATTCTTCGGGCGTGCCGGATTCTCCAAAAGAATCATGAATCCCGACAAATTCAATTGGCACCGGAAAATTCTGGGATAATATTTCCGAAACCGCCGATCCCATACCCCCGGCAATCTGATGCTCTTCTGCCGTAACAATTGCCGCTGTGGTTTTGGCAGCCCTAATTATCATTCTTTCATCCATGGGTTTTACTGTGTGATTATTAATAATCAATGTTTCTATTCCTATTTTTTCCAATTCCCTAGCTGCTAAAAGTGCTTCGTAAACCAAAGGCCCGCAGGCAATAATAGTCGCTTGAGGGTTTTTTGAATTTACCAAAACTTCCGCCCGGCCAATCTTAAACGGAGATTTTACAGTTGTAAAAACAGGTGTTTCTTCTCTAGCCAGCCTTAAATAGGTTGGTCTGCCGTTGCTGACCACGTTTGACGTGGCCTTTTTTGCCTCTTCATAATCCGCCGGACAAACTACAATCATGTTAGGCAAACTCCGCATCAGGGCAATATCCTCCAAAGCCTGGTGAGTTGAGCCGTACGGCCCGGCACCTAAGCCCCCATGAGCACCAACTACTTTTACAGGAACATTATTTAAAGCAATTGTTGTTTTTATCTGCTCCCAATTCCGGCCCGGAGAAAAAACGGCATAACTGGTTACAAAGGGAATTTTGCCGTAATTGGCCATGCCGGAGGCAATTGTCACCAAGGCCTGTTCGGCAACACCAACTTGGATATATCTTTCGGGAAACTTTTCGGCAAAAAGGTTCACCCGGGTACTTTCCTTCAAATCAGCCGTTAAAACTACCACCTTTTCGTTTTTCTCCCCCACTTCCACTAGAGCTTCTCCAAATCCGTCCCGAATAGCCCGCAGGACGATATCTCTCGAAAAAATCTTTTTAGATAACTTGGCTTCTTTATTTAACATTTTTTCTATAGGTGTGCCACTCGCTCTTTCCCTCCATATAAGCTACTCCCTTGCCGGCAACGGTGTGAGCAATAATGGCTGTTGGTCGGCTATCTTCGGCTCGGGCTTTGGCCACCGCAGCAATAATTTCGGCCATATTATGCCCGTCAATTTCAACTACCTTCCAATTAAAAGCTTCATATTTGGCTCTTAAAGGCTCTAGGGGTAAGGTTGTTTCGGTCGGACCCTCAATCTGAATATTATTACGGTCGACAAAGACGGTTAAATTTGAAAGTTTGTATTTGGCCGCAAACAAAACCGCTTCCCAATGATTGCCTTCATCATGTTCGGCGTCGGAGACCGTACAATAAACCCGAAAATGGGCATTGTCCATTCTTGAGGCTAAGGCAATTCCCGCGGCTTGGGCCAGGCCGCAGCCCAAAGGACCGGAAGTGGTTTCTATCCCCGGAAGTCTAAATCTTTCGGGATGCCCCTGAAGGGGCGAGTTTAATTTAGAGTAGGTTTTCAGTTTTGAAACCGGAAAATACCCTGCCCGGGCCAAAACCGCATATAAAGCCGGACAGGTATGGCCGTTGGAAACAACCAGCCTGTCCCGATCCTTCCAATCCGGTTTTTTGGGATCGTGGTTCATCACTTCAAAATAGAGAGCCGTAAAAATATCGGCCATGCTTAAAGAGCCGGCCGGATGACCACTCTTAGCTGCCGCCAGCATATTCAGAATATCCTGGCGAATGGTAGCGGCAATTTTTTCAAGCTCCTCGGGAGTTTTTCTCATTTTTCACCCTTTCTTTAAATTTATTCACCGCTTTCAAAACCTCTGCGGGGGTTGCCACAATTTCAAAAACAGAAAGCTCGGTTTTGTCAATATTCATATATTTACGGAAAATATCAATGATTTCGGCCCAAAAAGAACCGAAAAGAATAAAAGGTTTGTGAACTCCGTAATAAAGTTTAGCCAAAACCCAGGCGGTTCCGAATTCGGAAATTGTGCCGGAGCCGCCTTTAAAAATCACAAAAATATCCCCGTATTCCATCAACTTAAACATCCTCTCGATATAGTTGGTGGTAACAATTTCTTTGTCGGGAACGTTTTTGATATACCTGCCCTCATACCCCGGCGCACCCACCGGATCAAAGGTAACTGTTAGGGTCGGTCCTCCTCCGGCTTGAGCGCCGGAGGTCGCCGCATTCATCACCCCCGAACCACCGCCGTCAACAACGGTGTAACCCGCTTCTGCCAAAATTTTGGCTGTCTCATAAGCCACTTTATAGGTTGAATCGCTTGGGGACACGCGGGAGTCCCCAAAAAAAGCCACATTTTTAATTAAACGCCCCCTGTATTTTTCTTCCATCAGTTGTTTTTAAAAGACAAGGTAATTGGGTCTGTTGGCACCGAACCGTTATTTAAATTTCTGCCGACACGAATCACTTGCTCAATTAAACGGTTCGCATAACCCCACTCGTTGTCATACCAGGCAAAAACTTTAACCAAATTTCCACCAATTACCTGAGTAAGTCCCAAATCAACAATTGAAGATTCACTTCTTCCAATAATATCTGATGAAACTAAAGGTTGATCGGAAGTTGCCAATATTCCCTTGTATAAGGGGTTTTTACAAGCCTCAATAAATGCATTATTTACCTCTTCGACGATTACATCCTTCTTTAAGACAACGGCAAAATCGGTGATAGAAC
>Ga0210018_1001598_pt1 | contig 11729 bp, 13 predicted proteins | sample CryGeyCG2014_010_2_FD_183967 | JGI IMG/M metagenome (GOLD analysis project Ga0210018, IMG submission 183967) | Groundwater microbial communities from aquifer - Crystal Geyser CG09_land_8/20/14_0.10 (SPAdes) (version 2) | ecosystem: Environmental > Aquatic > Deep subsurface > Groundwater | place... | reverse complement strand
AATTTGAGCAAGCACAGAACAAGGAAAACACCATTTTGCCCAAAAATCAACCAAAACCGGTTTTTCGGCATTTTGAATTTCTCTTTCAAAGTTTTGATCAGTTAAAGTGAGAATCATTTAATTCGAAATTAATTTAACACTGGTTATTTTTACTGTTTTCGAGTTCAAGGCTCTTAAATCTTCTTTAGATAAATCATGAACATTCCCATCTATAGCAATCACATCAGGATTAGCTTGAACCGTCAACTTAACATCATTTTCTATATCGCCAGCTGCTAATTTAATAATAATTGGCACACCATTTGTAATTTCTCTCTTGAATTTCTTTAATCCAATTTTGATGCATAATTATTAAAGAAAGACTATAAATATAAAAGTCAGTTTTCTAATCATTATATATTTAATCAAAAAAGGGGCTCAAAATCAACTAGGAAGTTAAATTTTGAATCTGTATCTCTTCATTAAAAGAGAATTGGAAACAACGCTGACCGATGAAAAAGCCATGGCGGCAGCGGCAATCATTGGATTTAAAAGCCAGCCAGTAAAAGGATATAAAATCCCCGCCGCAATGGGAATACCAACAATATTATAAATAAACGCCCAGAAAAGATTTTGTTTAATTTTATTTAGAGTATAATTGCTTAAATCAATGGCCGTAATCACGTCCCGAAGGTCATCTTTTATTAAAACTATCTCGCCCGTTTCCATCGCTACGTCGGTTCCCGAACCCAAGGCGATACCCAAATCGGCCTGAGCTAGGGCCGGTGCATCGTTGATACCGTCCCCAATCATCGCCACAACGTTACCTTCTTGCTGTAATTTTTTAATCTCGGCGGATTTTTCTTGGGGAAGCACCTCTGCCAAAACCCTATCAATGTTAACTTCCTTAGCTATCGCCTGCCCCACTCTTTCATTGTCGCCGGTAATAATGGCTACTTTTTTACCCATTCTGTGAAGCATCTCCACCGCCTCTTTCGAATATTCTTTTAGAGTGTCGGCCACGGCAATTAAGCCGATAATTTCGCCGCCAAAGGATAAAATCATTACTGTTTTTCCTTGGTTTTCCAGGCCGATTATTTTTTCTTCCAATACGGCCGGGTTGATTTGATTATCAATCATTAGTTTTCTTGTTCCCAATAAAATCTTTTTATTTTGAAAAAAAGCCTGAACTCCCTTCCCGGGAATAGCTTGAAAATTCTCTATTTCTTCTAATCCGGCATTTTCTTCCTTGGCTTTATCGACTACGGCTTGAGCTAATGGATGTTCTGAATTTTTCTCAATAGAGGCGGCCAGCTTTAGTACCATTCCTTCATTGGTTTCGTTTTTAATTTTAACCACATTGGTTACGACCGGCTCACCTTTTGTTAAAGTGCCCGTTTTATCAAAGATTACCATATTAATTTTGCGGGCTACCTCTAATGCCTTACCGCTTTTTATTAGAATCCCGTTTTTAGCTGATAGACCCGTTCCCATCATTACTGCGGTTGGCGTGGCCAAACCCAAGGCGCAGGGACAAGCAATAATTAGAACTGCCACAAAAACCGTTAGGGCAAAAGCAAATGGTTGGCCGAGAATCAACCAAACAATAAAAGCTAAAATAGCTACGCCAATTACCGTCGGAACGAAATAGAATGAGACCTTGTCGACCAAAAGCTGGATTGGCGCTTTTGAACCCATGGCTTCCTCGACTATCTTAATAATCTGGGCCAGCATTGTATCTTTTCCGACGCGTGTTGCTCTAAATTTCAGGACGCCGGTCTTATTTATTGTCGCGCCGATAACTTCGTCGTCTTTTTTCTTTTCAACCGGAATGCTTTCGCCGGTGATCGCTTTTTCATCAATGCCGGAATAGCCGTCAATAACGACCCCGTCAACAGGAATTTTTTCTCCGGGTTTAACTAAAATAATATCTCCGACTTTTACTTCAGATATGAGAATTTTTATTTCCTCGTTGTTTTTTATAATTGTCGCCTCTTTGGGCTGAAGGCCCATCAGTTTTTTAATTGCCTCGCTTGTTTTCCCTTTGGTTATTGCTTCAAGATATTTTCCCAAAGAAATAAAAACCAAAATTAGAGCCGCGCTTTCATAATATAAATGATTTCCAGCATAGTCTGGTTTAAACCAGACTAGCAAAGAAATAACCAAACTGTAAAAATAAGCGGCTAAGGTGCCCGTCTCAATCAGAGAATCCATATTGGGGTTTCTCTGGATTAGTTTTTTTAGACCAGAGATATAAAGCGGGTAATTGACAATCATAATAGCCGTAGTGATTGCAAATTGAATAATAACCTCTATTTTCAAAGGTAATTGAGGCCGGGGTAAACCAAACATTTCGCTCATAACCAAATAAAAAATGGGCAGACCGAAAATTGTCGAAAAAACAAAAGTATTTCTTAACTTTTTAATTTTCTGGGAGTTTTCTTCTCTATGGTGGTCGTGCATTTCTTCCTCAAAGGTTTCATCAGCCGCCCTATACCCTAATTTCTCAATGATTTTTTTTATTCTATCGATACTTATTTCAACAGAATCAAATTCCAAATATAGTTTTTCCGAAGCAAAATTAACATTGGCGGATTTAATGCCTTTCTCTTTTTTCAGAGTATTTTCAATAACGGCCGCGCAAGAAGCACAGTCCATCCCTAAAATTTTTAAAATTTTCTTTTCCATAAAATTATCAAAATATTATTTATTAACTCCGCAACCGCAACTGCAACCACTGGCTCCCGAAGGAATAAAAGCGGGAGAGTTTTCTTCGTTGGAAACATTGGAAAATGAATTTATTGATGTTCCTTTATTATCAACTACTTCAATTAAACCTGAAACCATTCCCATCCAACAGCTAAATTTGTATTTTCCCGGTTTTGTGGGCGTAAATTCTTTAATGCTTGTTTGGCCGGGCGTCAAATTAATCGGTCCATCAAATAAACTGCGGGAGATAACGGCATTGGTGCAACCGCTTGTGCCAATGTCTTTGATCTCCCATCTCACAGGAATCCCCGACTTTACCTTAAAATAATCTGGGTTATATCCAGAACTTGAGGCCTCCATTTTTAAAATTTGTTTTCCATTAACAATTGGAGCAAATCCCTCTTCTTTTACATTAGGGGGTTGGATAATTTTATTTCCTACATCATTAAAGCTGGAAAGACCTAAAACATTGAATTGAGAATTAATGTTATAGAGGGCAAAAAACAGAAGGAGAAAACCAGCAACTTTTAGAAATCTGAAAGACAGGTGATGTCTTTTAGAAAAACTCACGCTGGAAATCCCGATTGCTAAAAGCATGGGCAAAGTGCCCAAAGCAAAGAATAACATAATTAAGCCGCCCTGAATGGGGCTTCCTGATATTAGAGCCAATCCCTGGGCAGTTATCGTAAATCCGCAGGGTAAAAAGAAAGTAAATGCTCCCATTAGAAAGGGCGTATAACGACCCTTAAAATTCGACTCATCAGCAATATATCTCGTAATAAATTTTGGCATTGTAAACTGAAATTTCCGAAAAGCCTTCAGTCCTAACATCTGTAGCGCCAAAAATATCATCATTACAGAAACAGCGATAACCAAAATTGAGGTGAATTTTAAGGAAAATTGTAATTTGCTACCAATAGCGCCCAATACGGCTCCTAAAATTAGGTAGGAAACGAGACGGCCGGCGTTAAACATAAAGTGCGGTTGAAGTTTTGTAATAGTAGATTCATTCTCAGGATATAATTCTAACCATTGCTTTGACATAGAAAGGACTAATCCTCCTACTAATGCCGCGCAGGTTGAAATGCCAGCTAAAAGCCCGAAAACAAAAAATGTTATCAGAGAAGATGAAGAATTGACGTTTATTAATCCTGATAGGCCTAATCTAATTAGGCCGATAAAAAGAAGAATAATTAACAGCCCCATTCCAAAAGTTATCAAAAATTCCTTTCTATTAAAACCATCTGAAAATTCATTCTCTCTATCAGAAAAAACATAATTTTCTTTTTTAAAAATTTTATTCAATTTTTCAGCGCTCGGTAGCTCTCCCTCATATTCAATTAAAACCTCTCCCTTACTCGCTTTGGCCTCAACCGATTTTATTCCTTCTAATTCCAATAATTTTTTCTCTATTAAAATCTCGCAGGAGGCACAATGCATGCCCTGAACAAAATAGGTATGTTCTTTTATTTTAAGATTATTGTTTTCTGACATTTTTATTTGCTAAATAATTTGGTGACTTTTAAAATTTCCTGAATCATTTCCTGCTTTCTTTTCTCATTTCTTGATGCCATTGCTCTCTTAAAACAACTATTCAAATGACCTTCCATTAACATCTGGTGGGCAGATTTTAAAAGCCCGAGTGCTGCCAAATTCTGCTGCATTATATTAATGCAATATTCGTCATTCTCTATCATCTTGATAATTTTGGCGATTAAACTCTGGGCTTTTTTAAAGTTTATAAGAGTTTTTTGTTTTTGAATAATCATAGTTTTTAGCTGTATCTTAAATATACCCCGACCATAGGTATGGGTATTTTCCATATTAACAAAGCAAGAGTTCTTGTCAAAAGCTAAGTCAACTAATTACTCCTCCGCCCAAAAGTTCTTCTCCTTTATAAAAAACAACTGACTGGCCGGGAGTAATTGCTCTTTGGGCAACCTTAAACTTTAAACTATAAACCTTAGACCCTAAGTGGCGAGAAATAATAGCTGAAGCTAACTGGTGGCGATAGCGAATTTTCGCTTTTACCTTTAATGGCAATTTAGGAGTTTTACCAGAAATCCAATTAACGTTTTTACAAACCAATTCTTTTTTATATAAATCTTTTTCGTTTTTTGTCACAATTAAGCGATTTTTCTTTAAATCTTTATCTAAAACATAATAGGGGCCTCCAGACAATCTTATCCCCTTTCTTTGGCCAATGGTATAAAAATATAGCCCTTCATGCTCGCCAATTACTTTACCTTGAGTGTCAATAATTTTCCCGGGTTTTGGTTTAAGATATTTCTTTAAAAAATCATTGATGGTTGTTTGTATAAAACAAATCTCTACTGATTTTTTTGCCTTCAAAACTGGTAATTTAAATTTTCTCGCCAAATTTTCAACATCTTTTCTAGTATAATCTCCGATCGGAAATAAAATATGTTTTAATTGCTTTTGATTGATCTGCCATAAAAAGTAACTTTGGTCCTTTTCTTTGTCTTTGGCTTTTAAAAATTTATAAATTGTTGGTTGTAAGTTGTTAGTTGTAAGTTCATGTTTGCGGACATAATGTCCGGTGGCTAAATAACCGGCATCCAATTTTAGAGCTTTTTCTAACAATAACCCAAATTTTATTTCTTTGTTGCAAACAACGCAGGGGTTTGGGGTGAGGCCCTTTTTATTTTCTTTCAAAAAATAATCAACAATTCTCTTTTTAAATTCTTTTTCAAAATTAAAAACATAAAAGGGAATTTTTAATTTAGTAGCTACTTTTCTCGCCCTTTTTTCGGATTCCGGCGAACAACATCTATTCCAACCGCCAACTAAACCATTATTGTCCGGCGCTTTCCAAAATTTCATAAAAACTCCAATTACATCAAAAACGCGAGCGTTAGCGAAGCGTGGAGATGAACGAAGTTCATCAACGCCAGCCCGTTTTAATAGAGCCGCCGCCACGCTTGAATCAACGCCGCCCGACATCGCTACCACAACTTTTTTACCTTGCCCTTCCGAAGTTTTAACGAAGGAGGGTTTTCTTTTTTTCTTTTCGTTTTTCATAATCCTGAATTGCGGATTTCAATCCCTGTTCCGCCAAGAAAGAGCAGTGCATTTTTATTGCCGGGAGATAACCCAGTCTTTTGGCAACGTCTTTGTAACCGACTTTTAGAGCGGCTTTCAGCGTTTTGCCCTTAACCAAATCGCAAATCATATCGGAAGTGGCAATGGCTGCTGCGCAGCCCAAGGTATGAAACTTGATATCTTTTATAATCTCTCTGTTCCCTTTCTTCTCCACTTTTATGTACAATTTCATAATGTCTCCGCAGCGCGGATTGCCGACTTTTCCCAGGCCTGAGGCATTTTTTATTTCCCCAAAATGGCGGGGATGAACAAAATGGTCTATTACTTCTTTTGAATAATAAGGTTGCATATCTATATGGTTCCTGAAATTTTTCTTAATTTTTTAATTACTTCCGGTAAAACCTTTAAAACGTAATTTATTTCCCATTCTTTTGTCCATCTTCCTAAAGTTAATCTAAGGGAACCGTGGGCCTCTTCTGGTTTTAAACCAATAGATATCAGCACGTGGCTGGGTTCTAATTTAGCTGAAGAACAAGCAGAACCCGTAGAAGCGGCAACCCCTAATAAATCTAATTGAATAACTATTGATTCTCCCTCTACAAATTTAAACCAAAAATTGGTGTTATTAGGTAATCTTTTTTGAGGATGACCATTTAAATAAGCGTTGGGGATTTTTTCTAAAACTCCCTTTATCAATTTATCTCTTAATTTTATTAATCTCTGATCCTCTTTTTTCATCACTTTTTGGCAAATTTCACAAGCTTTAGCAAGGCCTATAATTCCAGGAACATTTATGGTAGAAGACCTCAATCCTGATTCCTGACCTCCGCCATGTAAAATTGGCTCAATTTTTGTGCCCTCTCTAATAAATAATAAAGCCACGCCCTTTGGCCCATACATTTTATGAGCAGAGGCTGATAGTAGACTAATATTCATTTTATTTACATCAATTGGAATTTTCCCAAAACTCTGAACAGCATCAGTATGAAAGTAAACTCCTTTTTCTTTACAAATATTTCCAATCTCTTTAGTCGGTTGAATGGTTCCTATTTCATTTGAAGCATGAATTATTGAAACTAAAATTGTATCTTTTCTTATTGTTTTTTTAACATCTATTGGATCAATTAAGCCATATTTATCAACTGGTAATCTGGTTATTTTAAACCCTTGAGTTTCCAACCACTTAGCACTTTCTATAACACAAGGGTGCTCAATTTGAGAAATGATAATATGGTTGCCTTTTTCCCGATTAGCAAAGGCTACCCCTTTTAAAGCTAAATTATTACTTTCAGTTGCTGAACTGGTAAAAATTATTTCATTTGGTTTGGCTCTTATTAAATTGGCTACCACTTCCCTACTTTCCTCTAAGGCTTCTTTGGCTTCTTGGCCAAATGAATGCAAAGACATTGTGTTTCCAAATTTCTCTGAAAAGTAAGGTAACATTGCTTTTACAACTCTTGGATCAACTGGTGTAGTGGCAGCATAATCCATATAGACTTTTTTTAATTTTCTTGGCATGGTTTTTATTTTTTTATTAAATCTGCTAAGGTTAGCGAGTTTAAAGTAGAAATTAAAGAGTCCTGGATTTTCTTCCAGAAATTTTTAGTTAGGCATTTTTTCTCTCTGGGACAAATATGTTTTTCTTTTTTGGCAATACATCTTACCAAAGCCACTTCTCCTTCTAAAACTTTTATAATTTCTCCCAATTTAATATTTTTTGGTTTTCTAACTAAAAAATATCCTCCTTGAACACCTTTTTTGGCCCGAATCAAATTGGCTTTTTCTAATTTAGATAATATTTTCTCTAAAAAATCAAAAGGAATATCTTCTTTCTCAGAGATTTCTTTTAATGGGCAAACTTTTTCTTTGGAAGAATGCTTTGCCAAATAAACCATTGCTCGAAGACCATATTGCGCTTTTTTGGAAATTTTCATGATTCAACTATCCCACTATAAAAAGTAAACCCGACAATTTTAGTCGGGTTTACTTTAACAAAAACAAAAAAAACTGTCAAACTCCACCTTTCTCTTGAGCGTACTTTCTCCAGACCTCTGAAACAGAAGGTTCAATAACTTCTAACTCGCTAAGAATCTTTTCTTTAATCTCTGAAGTTTTTATCTCCTCTTTCTCTCTCGCTAATTGTAGCGCTGCGCTTAAAACCTGTTCTACTACCTCATTTTTTCGCTCTTCTGAGAGATTAGTTCTTTGGGCAGCACCTGTAATTGCTCTTCTAATCTTCTCAGCATTAAAGGGTTCCTTTGTCCCATCTCTTTTTATAACAAAGTTGGCCATAATCACTAAATCTTTTTAATTAATTATTCTTACCCGACCTTTGTTTGTTATTATTCTCTTTTTATTATAACACAACAAAAGCAGATAGTATAATTTTCAAACAATAGCCCCGGGTATAGAAGAAGACTTAACTTTATTTTTAAGCTTCCATTTTAGCAAATAAATAGGTTCCAAGGATAACCATCAAAAAGCCAAAAATGAAAAGCAAAATCAAGTCTAAAAATATAGGAAATTGAGAAAAATTAATTAAACTAGCTCGCAAACCATCTACCCCGTAAGTTAGGGGGTCGATATAAGAAAGTAGCCTTAGCCAACCCGGCAAATTTGTAATCGGGAAGAAAGCACCCGATAAAATAAAAATTGGGAAAATAATAAACTGCATAATTAAAGAAAAGCCATGGATATCCTTCATTTTTGAAGCAATAGCTACACCAAAACCAATAAAACCGACGCTGATTAGAAACATAAAAAGAAAAGCTAAAACTAACCCGAAGGGGTTTATAAGCTGAAAACCCATAAAAAGAGAAATAATTAAAATTAAAATTCCTTGAATTAAGCCGGTTGTTACTCCACCAGCGATCCTGCCCAAAACAACAGCCGATCTCCTAACCGGAGCAACCATTATTTCTTTCAAAAATCCAAATTCTCTATCCCATAAAACAGAAATTCCAGCAAATGTAGAAGTGAAAAGCATGGCCATACCGATTATTCCCGGAACTAAAAAATCAAGATAGTTTGTTTCTTGAGTCATTCCCGGCAAAATAAAACCAGATTTAAATCCAAATCCCATAAATAAAAGAAAGAAAAAAGGTACCATCAAAGAACCAATCACTCGGCTTTTAGATCTTAAAAATCTCTTCATTTCTCTCAACCACATTATATAAATTGCCTGAAGATTATTTGATTTCATATTTTTATCCTCTAATTATCCTCGTTCTTATCTCTTATTTTTTTCTGATCGGCTGGCTTCAGTCTCTCTAATAGTTTTACCGGTAAAATGTAAAAAAACATCTTCTAAAGTTGGCTTTCTAAGGTTAACTGTTTTTACCTTAAATGCCTCTTCTTTTTGGTCTATCTTCATTAAAAGAGGAATTTTATTTTCTCCCCGTTCAACGTTTAAATTAATAAAACCAGAATGTTGTTTAATTCGTTTTACCCAGGACAATTTCTTAAAAATCTCAAAGGCTCTTTTCTGAGGAACTGCCTCAATTGAAATAACATCCCCACCTAAAATGTTTTTTAAATTTTGAGGAGTGTCTAAAGCTACAATTTTACCAAAATCAATAATCCCTACTCTTTGGCAAAGATAGTCAGCTTCTTCCATGTAATGGGTAGTTAAAATAATAGTAATTTTCTCTTTTTGATTAAGCTTGATTATGTAATCCCAGATATGATGCCTGGTTTGAGGGTCTAATCCTAAAGTTGGTTCATCTAAAAATAAGACTTTTGGATAATGCATCAAACCCCTGGCAATCTCAAGTCTTCTTTGCATTCCTCCGGAATAGTTTATTACTAACACATTGGCTTTATTTTCAAGGCCTACCAAATTTAAAACTTCTTTCATTCTTTTTTGGCGAGTTTCTTTGTTTAAACCGTAAAGGCGGGCGTGAAAATCTAAATTCTCTCTTCCAGTTAAACGATTGTCCAATGCCGGCTCCTGAAAAACAATCCCGATAGAATTTCTAACTTCATCTTTTTGTCTTAAAATATCAAAACCACAGACCTTAGCCTCTCCTTTAGTGGGCTTTAATAAGGTTGCTAGCATCTTAATAGTTGTAGTTTTCCCTGCACCGTTAGGCCCTAATAAACCAAAAATTTCTCCTTCTTTAACCTCAAGAGAGATATTATTTACTGCCCTTAATCCGTTGAAATCTTTTATTAAGTTCTTGATTTCAATATCTGACATAAAAGATAAAATGTTTTTTAATTATACTTCATTTTTTTAAATTATAAAAGCGAAAGCCCGAGAAAAACTCTCGGCCTGAATGCTCGCCTGTTTAATGGGATTTTATTGTTCTTCGTATTTTACTTCTTCTGGAAATAGTAACTGAAATGGGTAACCTACATAATTCCGTTTTATCTTCCCACATCCCAAATTTTTAAGGAAGTTTATCATTTCTTCTGTAATCTTTTTTGGGTCTACTTTTTCATCTTTACCGATGTATTCAATTTCTACAAAATCCCCCAGCCCTTTAACCGAATCTGTGGCAATTTCATAATTCTTATATGTCCAAGTTTTTCTTATTTTATCTACCTTAACGAGGGGCTTGAAATTAAGCACATCTAATATCTTTTTTAATTGAGTTAAATCTTCTACCTTACTTTCATATTCGTCGCAGTGATAAGCTTTTCCATTTTCATCGTAATGCCAGTTTTTGTAGTTTATAGAATAGCTATCGCCTTCATCTCGTAACCTTAACCATTCCTTTAAGGGACGAGCTTCAACAAAATTACGGTGAGCTGGAGAAAAATACTCGTCTACTTGATGTTGCTCTGATTTAAAATCAGCATTCTTTTCTAAGAAATTTATTAGGGGTTTACTATTCTCAATACTAACTTGGATTTCAATTTCAATATCATTCATAGATTTATTTTTCAACTTTAAATATCTTCCCGTGCCCGGGAATTATATAATCCCCTATTTTTAAGAGTTTTTTACGGCTCTCAATAAGTTTATCCATATCTACCTCTTCTGGATGAGCTTCGTCTTCTTTTTCAATCTCTATTTTTTGTTCTTCATTATCCATCCACCAAAAAACATCACCAGCAACAATATAAGTTCCGTTCTCGGTAAGCACAATCAATGAACAATGTTCTGGAGAATGACCAGATGTTTGGATTATCTCTAAACCAGTATTTGGGATTTTATTGTTGTGTTCGGTTTGATTATCATTATCATAAATCTCTTCGGAATTTAAAACTTTGGCGTTATCAAAAATACCAGCTAATAAAGTATGGTCAGTGTGGCTATGCGTTAGTAAAACAAAATCTATGTCTTCTGGTTTTAAATTATTATTTTTTAATTCTTCAATTAGCTTTTTTCTATTACAACCCGGGTCAATAATTATGTTTTTACCATTACTTTGAACAAGCGTAACAGTTGAACTTGCCAACCAACCATTTTTTATCTGTTTAGCATATCCTTGAATTAAAGCTTTTACTTTATTCATACATTTTTTAAAAAATACATTGGAGTAATTTTAGAGTAATCGTGGTCTTTGGCCTCAAAAACCTCTATGATTTTGAATAATTTTTTATAATCGTTTTCTTCTTCATTTCGGTAAGCATAAACAAAAACTTTATTGACAAATTTTTTACACCAGAAATCCCAAACAATATCGTGTATTTCGTGCAACTTTTTATTTTCAAATTTATCCCCCTTTCTCTTATGATATTCCTCTAAAACATCCCTGGCTTTAGCAAAAGAACCAAGGTGGTCTTTAGGATCATAAGTTAATATCTGAAATTCCAAAACCATTTCTAAGGCACTTTGCATTATGGGTTGTTCTTTCCCTGAGAAATGCTCTAAAATTTCCTCAACATTAGAAAAGGACTTTTGGTCTGGAACGCAAAAGGCCCTTGTCAAGAAAATACCATTTGGTTTAAGTATTCTTTTAACTTCCGATATTAAATGGAGCCTTTCGTCCCAAGGTATATTTGGCAGCACCGCATCTCCCGCCACTACG
>Ga0210018_1001596_pt1 | contig 11730 bp, 9 predicted proteins | sample CryGeyCG2014_010_2_FD_183967 | JGI IMG/M metagenome (GOLD analysis project Ga0210018, IMG submission 183967) | Groundwater microbial communities from aquifer - Crystal Geyser CG09_land_8/20/14_0.10 (SPAdes) (version 2) | ecosystem: Environmental > Aquatic > Deep subsurface > Groundwater | place... | reverse complement strand
TGAGACGATATTATCTTGTTTATCCTCGAGATTATTCCAGCGATTGGCAATACGGCCATAAACAGGCGGTTAATTTTGCTTGGGAGAATAAGGATAAATATGGAAAAATATATTTTAGCCGCGATTATGGTGAACCTTACATTTTCTTCCTTTTTTATACTCAATACCCTCCCGCTAAATATCAGCAATTACCAAAGGTAAGGACGAAAAGATATGATTGGGTTTGGGTAGATCAATTTGATAAGTTTTATTTTCCTGATTTTTCCGATCCTGGGGATTCGGTTTTAGAAATTTATGAAAGAGAAAAAGATAGTGGCAGTCTTCTTTTTATTGGGATGCCGGGCGATATTCCCTTGGAATGGAAAACCGGTATGCCGATATTTACTATTAAAGAAATTAATTTTCTCAATGGAAAAATGGCGTTTGAAATTGGTTCTTTTTGAAAAAAGAACCAAATAACAAAAAACAAATTTCAAATAAGCTCCAAAATACAAAAAAACAAACATGTCCCAAAAAGTATACGACCTTGAAGAAAGATCCTTTCAGTTTGCTAAGAGCGTTTCCTGTTTCTGTAAGAAAATTATTAAAAATTCTAGTAACATTGTTTATATAAATCAATTAATAAGGTCTTCTTCCTCTGTCGGAGCAAATTATATCGAAGCGAATGAATCTTTAGGTAAAAAAGACTTTAAAATGAGAATAAAAATATCTAGAAAAGAAGCAAAAGAGGCTGCTTATTGGCTAAGATTAATAATCGAGACTAATGATGGTAAGATTAATAAAGAAGAAGCGCTGAAATTTTTTAACGAAGCAATTGAGCTGAAGAAAATTTTTTCTTCAATGATTAACAGATAGTTGTTAATTGAGTTTTGGAATTTATTTGTTATTTGTAATTTGTGATTTGTTTTTTTAAATAAAATGCTTTTATCCGTTGCTTTAGCTACCTATAATGAAGAGAAGAATATTGCCTCCTGCCTTGAGGCGGTAAAAGGTTGGGTGAATGAAGTTGTTATTGTTGATGGTTCCTCAGCCGATAACACCCGCGAAATTGCTAAGAAATACAAAGCACGGGTGATTAAGACCGCCAACAAGCCAATTTTCCATATTAATAAGCAAATGGCGATTGATGCTTGCCACGGCAATTGGATTTTACAGCTGGATGCTGATGAAATAGTTGATCAAAGTTTAAAGAGGGAAATTCTTAAAATAGTTGAAGAGGGAAGTGAATATGACGCTTTTAAAATTAGAAGAAAGAATTTTTTCTTGGGTCGTTGGTTGTCTAAAGGAGGCCAATACCCGGATGAGGTGATCAGGTTTTTTAGGAAAGGCAAAGCTTATTTGCCTTGTCAATCAGTTCATGAACAGATGGCTGTTCCTTCAGGTAAAATAGGCCAATTTTTCGGCTACCTTCTTCATTATCCCTATCCTAATTTTGCCGAGTATCTGGTGAAGTTTAATCGCTATACTGAATTAACGGCGGAAGAATATTTAAAAGATAAGAAAATAAAGCCAAATTTTTGGCATTATTTGAAACAAGAAGGGAGAGGAACGATGGCTTTTTTGTCTCGCTACTTGCACCATAAGGGTTTTCAGGATGGCTTCCCGGGCTTGATTTTTGCTTTTTTTTCAGGACTTCATTACCCTGTAGCGTTTATAAAATACTGGGAGAAAATTAAAAGCGAAAAATGAAGATAAAAATAGGCATTGATATTTCTCCTCTTAAAAATGCTAATCGATTTCGCGGGGTGGGATTTTATACAAAAAACTTGGTGGAGGCTTTACAAAAGCTAATAAAAGAAGATAAAAAATACTCAAGTTTTCAGATAGAACTAATCGAACAACAATATAGCAATAGCAATATAACAATTCAGCAATTCTCCCTCATTCATTATCCCTATTTTAACCCGTTTTTCTCAACTTTACCTAAGTATGAAAAAGTTCCCGTGGTGGTGACGGTTCATGACTTAACGCCCTTGAAGTTTTCTAAACATTATCCACCCGGGATTAAGGGAAAATTGCGTTGGTTTGGACAAAAAAATAGGCTTAGAAAAGTAAGGGCGATTATTACCGATTCACAAAATTCAAAAAAAGATATTATTAAGATTGTTGGTTACCCCGAAAACCAAATTCACGTAGTTTATTTAGCCCCTGACTCCAATTTTAAAGTCATTAAGTCCACTACGATACTATGTAGTATCGTAGTGAAATATGAGCTACCAAAAAAGTTTGTTTTGTATGTCGGTGATGTTAATTGGAATAAAAATGTGCCCGGTTTAGTTAAGGCTTGTGGGAAAATCGGTATTCCCTTGGTTATTGTTGGCAAACAGGCGGTGAGCAAAGATTTTGATCAAAATCACCCGGAAAATCAGGATTTGGTTTGGTTGCAAAAAGAAGCCCAAAACAACCCCCATATCCATCTCTTAGGATTTGTTGATGATAAAGATTTGCCGGTAATTTATAATTTAGCCACAGTTTATTGCCAGCCTTCTTTTTATGAAGGGTTTGGTTTGCCGGTTTTGGAGGCGGCCCAATGCGGTTGTCCAGTGGTTTGTTCTAATCAGGGATCGCTACCGGAAGTGGGTGAAGAAGTGGTAGCTTATTTTAATCCCTGGCAAGAAAGAGATTTAGAAAAAACCCTGAAAAAAGTTTGGGGAAGTGAGGCCTTAAGAAAAAAGCTTTCTCAAAAAGGCTTGGCGCAAGCTAAAAAATTCTCCTGGCAAAAAACAGCAAAAAATACGGTTAAAGTTTATCAAGCTGTTTTAAAACAATGAAGCTGTCTAAACCACAATTTATTAAATTTAAAAATTTAATTACTCCCCTTTTTTTAATTACCATTATCATTTTAGGTATTTATTGCTCTTCAGGAATTTTTCGTTATTATTTTTTCAAGACTCACGACAGCGATGCCCATATTGCTCGAAGTCTTGATGCAATTGTAGCTATGGAAGAAGACCACTTCCCCTTAAGGTGGGCAGGCAGTCTTAATTATTCTTGCGGCGTGCCTATTTTTAATTTTTTTTATCCCCTATTTTATTATCTTGTTTTTATTATTAACCTTTTTACTAAAAATGTCATCATTAGTTTAAAGGTTATCTATTTTCTTAGTTTTATTATCGGGCCAATTTTTATGTTTCTTTGGTTAAAGAAGGAAACAAAAGACAATTGGGGCGCTTTTATCGGTGCTCTTCTTTATTTATTTTTGCCGTATCGGTTTTTGCTTATTTACGTTCGTAATAGCCCAGAATTTTTGGCTTATATGATCCTGCCTATTTTACTTTATCAAATTACCTGTTTTTGCCAACGGTTAAAAGATGAGAAAAAAAGTTTGATAGCCGGATTTTGGGTATCAATTTCCATAGCTTTGTTAATTATGGCGCATAACTTGGTTGCCCTGATAACTTTGCCGGTGGTAATTAGTTGGCTTATTTATAAGTTTTGGTCTTTTAAACTTTATCGAAAAAAAGCTAATTTTATTTTGATTTTGGGGATTATCTTTAGCGCTATTGGCTTTAGCGCTTTCTTTTGGGGACCAATGATTTTTGAGCAGGACAATACTCAACTGGGGACAATGGGAGTTTATGAGTATTACCATCATTTTCCTACTGTAAGACAACTTATTCGTTCTCCTTGGGGTTTTTATTATTCGCTGGTAGGGAGTGAGGATGGAATGTCATTTATGTTAGGCTATGCCCAGTGGTTTATTTTAGGTTTAACGGTAGTTTTTTTGTGCTTTAGTCTATTGAAGTGGGGGATACGAAAAACAATTAAGGTTAATCAAGAGTTATTTTTTTGGTTATTATTTTCAGGCCTATTTTTGTTTTTAATGTGGGCTCGCTCTCAATTTGTTTGGGAATTGTTAACTCCACTGCAAAGGATTCAGTTTCCTTGGCGGCTATTGGGAGTAGTCGGTTTGACTATCGCCGCTGTGGCCGGTTTTTGGTTGGCCGCTGTTAAGAATAAGAAAATATTGTTTTTGCTGATTCCCATAATTTTGTTTTTAGCTATTTATGGCAACCGTAATCATATAAAAGTACAGCCGGTTGATAACTTAGAATGGTATCGCCAACCCGATTCTCATCCTTTGCGTTACAGAACGACAACGGTAGGTGATGACATTTTAAATCAAGCAGCGGTTGAAGCCTGTAGCCCCGATGACAATTTTCTTTTAATTAATAATCAAGTTATTAATAACCAAATTAGTCGGGGTAATACTTTTGGAAGCGTAAAATTTGAGTGGCCCAAGGCGGAAACAGCTGATATGATTAAATTGAATTTAGAATATTTTCCGGGAATTTATCAAATTAATGTTAATGGTAAGCGGGTAGAAAAGATCAACAATACTTTGGGGAGAGTGAATTTAGAGAAAATTATTCTTAATGAGGGAAAAAATATCATTGATTGGCGAATTGTCCAATCGCCAATTGAGCAACGCTTTAATAATATTAGTTTAGGTTTTTTAGTTTTTTGGTTGATTCTAATACCAGTTTATGAAATTAAAAGAAGGGTTTAATTGGTCTAATTTAATTTTGCTAATAGTTTTAGCTATTTTTCTCTTTTTTCGTTTTTATCAGATTAACCAAAGGGTTCAGTTTGATTGGGATCAAGAAAGAGACGCTCAAGTAGCTAAAGAAATTCTTTCTGGCCATTTAACTTTATTGGGGCCGCGAGTTTTGGGGCCGGATAAGTTCTTTTTGGCTCCTTATTTTTATTATCTTTTGACTCCTTTTTATTGGCTTACTAACTTACATCCTCGGGCGATTATTTATTTTCTGCTTTTTTATAATCTGGTCTTTTTTTTCTTGACATACCAGGTATTGAAGAAATTGTTTAATCGGCAGACGGCTTTTATTTTTCTTCTTTTTTGGTCAATTAATAAGGCGGCGATTGCGGCCGATACTATTGCTTGGAATCCTGTTGTTGTTCCTGCTTTAGTAATTGTTTTTTTGGGAATACTTAATAGGATTTTGAAAGATAGCCAGAAAAAATCGAATTGGTTTTATTTGGGGATTTTGCTTTCGATGGGCATTAATTTTCATTTTCAGATTATTTTTTTAGTAGTGTTAGCGGTGATTTTTTTACTTTTGAGTAAAAAAGTGAATCTTAAGGGTTTTTTAACCTCATTTTTAGGATTTAGCTTGTCTTTTTTCCCTCTTTTACTTTTTGATTTAAGGCATAATTTTTTAAATACCAAACTTTTTCTTCAGTTTTTAAAAGATAGGGGAGAAAGGGGAGATTTTTGGTCTTGGTGGCCGGTTTTCCAAAATTTTTTATCCGGTTTTTTGGCCATTGATATTTCTAAAATTGTCGCTCTTTTCTTTTTGTTTTTCTTTTCCATAATTGCTTTTTTAATAGCAAAAAAACAAAAAGCTCCTTTTTTAAAATATTTTTCCGCTTCCTCGGCAATTTTTTTGCTTATTTTCTTTTTGGGTTTTGCTATTTACGGTTAGCGTCCCTCAGAATATTATTTTAATTTTTTAATTCCTCTTTTGATTATAATAATGGCGGAGTTTTTGAAAAAATGGCGTTTTGGTTTTATTTTGGCTTTAATTTTAGCTGTTTTTTGGGCTTCTCAATCTATCGCTTTATTAAAACCACTGCCTTTTAGTTTAGAAAATAAAGATCAAGTAACAAAATATTTAGCAAAAGCCGCTCAAGGTCAAGAAATTAATATTGCCTTTTCTATGCCTTTAGGGCGGGATACCGGTTATCTTTATTTATTAGATTATTATAGGGTTCGATTAAGTGATAATCCCCGAGCGCCTCTTTATAAAATAATTATTCCTCCGAATTTGGAACCGACAACTTTTACCTTTGGCGATATTGGTATTTTTGTTCCCCAGTAATTATGAGAATGTGGTGATAGTATGGTAAAATTGCCAAAGATGGAGTTATTTAAAGACGAACTGGTTCATTTTAGCCTTTCCTTAATTATTGGCGTAGTTTTGGGGGAGATTTTCGGTTCTCCGTTGTTAATTCCTTTTTGTTTGCTTTTTGGTTTTTTTATTGATGCCGACCACTTAACTGATTATTTTTATTGTTTTTTCCGTTTAGATAAGGAAACAAGAAATAAAAATTTATTTAATATTATTTTCCATTTTAAACATTTTTTTACTCCTAAATTTTATGTCTTACAAAGTCGTAAGGTTATTGTTCCTCTCCACGGTTGGGAATATATCCCTATTTTTTGGTTTCTTCTCAGAAGCTTAGGCAATATTTTAGGAATAGATGGTTTGGAATGGGTGGTTATTGCCTATATTGCCCATCTTTCTTGGGATCAACATACTGGGGCCGGCACTTGGCGGTCATATTTTTTCATTCATCGTTTAAAAAATAGGTTCTCTTATGAAGCATATGAGAAAAATTAGCAATCTCTAACATACGGTACCGTATGTTAGAGAACCACTACATTCTATTAAAGTAGAAATTTGCTTGTTACAAATAGGGGCATATAGAGGAAAATGATGACTAATGATAAATGAATAATATTTTAGTATTGCGTATCGTGTATCGTGTATAAAGTATGGGGTTATCATGTTCACTTCGTTCACACCAACCCCAGTATAAGAATAAAAGATTAATCTAAATTAATTTTCAATTTACAATTTACAATTTTCATTAAATTTTTAATGAATCAATTTTCAATCTTTAATAATTAACCTGCCGATTCTGAATTAAATTCAGAATGACGACTTATTTGAGTTTTGTCCGCCAGCCCTGCACCATAACGGTACAGGGCCAGCTGGCGGATTGAGCTTTTAATTATCTTATCTTGTCATTCTGGCTTGCTCTTAGTCCTGTATCAAATGGTACAGAGCCCAGGGAATCTATCATCAGATGATTCTGGAGTCCTCTGGACAAGCCAGAGTCCCCAGAATGACAGGTTAGTAGCAATATAGCAATGTAACAATTCAACAATGTTCTTTTGGACTTTTGACTTTTGACTTTTAACTGTTTTGCTTTTCCGCCAGAGGCGGACCCGCCTCAAGGGGCTTCGCCCTTTTGGCGGGGAGTTTTGAGCTTCTTTAGAGCAGGTATTAATTTTTTGAAAAGTTTGGCTAATTTTTCTTCGCTGTGGCGCAAGCGCATATTAGTTTTCTCTAAAGTGGTAATATCAGCCACCATAGTTTTGTAGTAATTTTTACCTTCTTTATGTTTAATGGGAAAGGAATTTTCTAAAGAATAAAGTTTTAAAATTTTGACGAGCAACTTTCGGTTAAGTTTTTCCAGATAGGGCATAATTACCAAGTTAAAAGGATTGTTAGTTTTTAAATATTGGATAAAGACCTTAATGTAGTCATCTTGATTAGATTTATAGTTTTCGTTGGCAACCGACATTATATTAATCATCAGAATTTTGTAGGCTTGGCTTTGGTGATAGGCTTTAATCATCCCCTCAGGCAGGAAATTGGTTATTATTGAGCCATACATACTACCGGGACCAAGGATAATAATATCGGCATTGATAATTGCCCTGATTGCTTCAGGGTTAGCCTCTACTTTGGGCTCGAGCCAAATTTTTTTAACAAGATCACGAGACATTCGCAGTTCATCTAACCGATGCTCTCCGTTATAGATTTTGCCACCCTTGGTTTTAAAACAAATATCGGCAGGATATAGGGAGACGGGAATAACTTTTCCTTTTAGTTTTGCTCCGGTAAGAGAGGAAAAAAGATTGTCAACCTTATTTAAATCTCCTTCTTTTTCTGTCATAAAGCTAAAAAAGGAGTTACCAAAGTTCCTTTCTCGGCCGTCACGGTATCTTAGCATTTCTTCCCATTGTTGTTTCTGCTTTCCATTTTGCCACAAAGAGATTAAGGCTCGCCAATAATCGGAAAAAGCTAAAAGGTTGCCTCGTTCATCGGTTCTCATTCTGCCCGTATCGCCGCCGCTATCAAAAGTAGTTACAATGGAGCTGATGTTGGAAAAATCAGCATTGGCTAAGGCTTGATTGATAACCGGCATTCCCGAGCCGCCACCGATGGTGCAAATTTTAAAATTTTGTTTTGCCATATTTAAGGGTTAGCTGAATTTAACTGATTAAAAAGCTGAATAATTTCCTGGTTTTTAGGATCGATTGATAAAGCCTCCTGGAGGATTTTTTTAGCTTCGTCTTGTTTATTGGTGCGTAAATATAAAAGGGCTAAATTTGAGTATAGAGTTAAGTTTTGGGAATTAATTTCTAAAGATTTTTTTAGAGCCATTTCCGCCGCCGGATATTCCTGGCGATCAAAATAAATTTTTCCCAAATTTTGATATGATTGCCAAAGCTTGGGGTTAATTTCCGCTGCTTTTTGATAATTTTTAATCGCCTCATCAGAATCATTCATTTGTAAATAGTAAACATTGGCCAAGTTGTGATAGACATCAGCATAATCAGGTTTGAGGGCAATTGCTTTTTTAAATTCTTCAATCGCTTTTTGGGGCTGATTTTGGCGATAATAAAGATCGCCTAAATTATTATGATTTTGGGGGCTTGAGGGGGAGGTTTTAGCCGTCGCCAGCCAAAGATGGTCTTGATCTTTCCAATCAACATTTCTGATAATAGTTCTTGTTGAAAGAGCGATAATAATTAATCCCAAAATAAGGGAAACAAAAACTTCTCTTTTTTTGGTTTTTCTAAGCTTATCAAGTCCATAAGCAATGGTCGTAAAAATTCCTATCGAGGCTAAATAAGCATATCTTTCCGCCACTATCCAGGAAATGCCGTAAGGAGTTAAGGTGGGAGAAAGTATAATAATAAAAAAGGCAAGCCAAAAAGAAACCCTTTTATCGCGGAAGTAGAAATAGATAATTGATCCTAAATAAAGAAGAAAAATGAAAACCATGGCGACATATTCTATTTTTGTAAAATTCATTTCCGAATGATAAAGAGTGAGATTTTTTGGCCAGAAAATTAAACTTAGGTAAGAGCTGGCGGCGACAACGGTTTGCTGGAAGGTGGCGGTGATAAATTGTCCCGGGGTACTTACCTCTGAAATTGGCTGATAAAAATTTTGTTGCAAAGAGGCAGCGCGGCTGCCAAAAGCGCCCAAAAGATAAATGCCCCAAATGAAACTTAAAATAAAAAAAGGAATCAGCCTTAGCCATTCTTTTCTAATTTTTTTTGTTATTATTTGGTAAAGAAAGAGAATAATGGGAAAAGCAATTACTTTTTCTGATGAACCTAGGGCGATGAAGTAAAAGAAAATGGAGAGCCAATATTGACTTTTGTTTTTTCTTTGGCCAGAGAGAATGTAAAAAGAGAAGGAAGTTAATACCCAAAAAGCAGAATAGGCATTATAGCCGGCGGAAATCCAAACCACTGATTCACAAAGCAGGGGGTGAACAGAAAACAGAAGCGCGGTTATAAAACCTACCGTAGGTGGAAAAAGAAGAGAAAGAAGAAAATATAAAGAAAGGGCGGTGCCCAAATGAAAAAAAATATTAACTATTCTGAAGGCGGCGGGAGAGGAACCTAAGATCCGATTGGTGGCATAATAAATAAAAACATGGAAGAAAGCAAAGGGATTGGAAAAAATAGACTTAATGTTGCCTATGCTGGGATTGTTGACAATGCCAGCAATATCATCGGATAAAAAGGCATTATTAACAGAGTTGGCATAGGTAACCAGTACCAAAGCTACTAAAAGTAAGATATGCCAGCGATTTTTATTAACCCAATTCTTAAAACTTAAATTTTTTCCGAAAATCTTAATAATAGTGTTTTTTTCTTGCTTGGCCCAAAAATTTTCATACTTTTTTTTATCCCAGATTTTTTGAAGATAATTTTTAATTTCCTCTTGGGGAATCTTTATATCAGCCGATATTTCCAAAAGTGGCTTTTTGCCGATATTTTTCTTTAGATATTTCTTCTGTTTGTGATTTAGTTTCATAACTGTTCTTGTCATCCTGATGACAATCAGGATCATTCCTTACTGTTACCGTCATTCTGCTTGTCCAGAATCGAGAATTGGTATAGATTCCCATTTTCATGGGAATGACATTGGATTCTGGATGCTCCGCCAGCCGGCGGATTACCAGAATGACAACTAATGGTATCGCGTCATCCTGATGACAATCAGGATCAAATATTTTAGATCCTTAATTCCCAGTCATCCGACGGGGCAGGCAAGTTCAGGATGACTAGCTGAAACAAATTCGGGATGACAAGCACAAAAGCCTGATTTATATCCCAGTCACAATTATATACTTTTGTGAATTTAAAACCTAATTTTTTTATTTAGAGGTTCTCACTTTCTTGGAATAAGATTACCTGTTTTTGTTAAAGCGAATTTCTACAGATAGCAAATAAATTCTCGCAATTGTTAATATTTTTCTTTAAAAATTTAAAATCAGAAGCTTTTAGTGGAGGTAAGCAATTTATAGAGGTGACTGTTTGCTTTAGCCATTCAGGGATAAAGGGCAATAGCTCATTAACTATTTTAAATTTTGAGAGAAAAACAGCTGTTTTATTTCCTATTCGTTTTTGAATGAGCTTATTTTTTTGCAAATAATTTTTGTTGATGCATTTAATACCCATTAGTGTTATCTGGGGAAAATATTTTTTAATTAATTGGGAAAGTTCTTTTGGGGTAAATTCTTTTTGGTGATAAGGATTTTTAGGTTTTTTTGATGAGGGGAAGAAATAAGCTTGTTGGGAGTAGAGATAAAACAAATGCCATTGGGTGCTAAGGTTTTTTTGATTTGATTTAAAAATGAAGAGTAGCTATTTATTGGCAAGTGTTCAATGAGTTCAAAGGCAGTGATAACATCAAAAGATTTTTTTAGAGAAGAGATATTAAGTGCATTCATTGTCTTGAATTCTAAGTTTGGCAAGATAAATTTCTTTTTTGCCTCTTTAATAGTAATTGCCGAATAATCGATTGCCAAAATGTATTTTGCTCCTTTCTGAGATAGATAGTAAGCACCATTACCAAGACCGGTTCCTAAATCTAGCACTTCTTTGCTTTTAATAAATTTGGAAGCGAATATATATCTTGCCAAAAATGTGCCTTCAAAAACACGTGGCCTTTCGTTTGTTTTGCTTCGAAATTTCCCTATGGACATTTTAAGATCTCCTTAAACCTTGGGCTTTCCTCCTTTTTGCCAAGATGAGTTTTAAATTAACAAAATTATAGCAAATTGCCTTTGGGGTAGTTAACGCTAAGCGAATATCCTTATTTAAAATAAGTTCTTTTAAAAAAATTATCAATTGGAAAAAAAGATATAACGGAAGAACAAAAAATAAGTGCATTATTCTATCGTTTTTTAAAATCGTCGTTAGTCTATTCCGACGGCATAAATAAGAAGATGATGATTTTTTAAGATGTTTATCAACTGTCCAAGAGCCGAGATGATAAATAATTGCTTTTTTAGCGACAAACGCTTTATAGCCTAAAAGTCTTATCCTCCAGGCTAAATCAACGTCTTCATAGTTAGCCCCATAGCTTTCATCAAACTTGCCTGCTTGTATAAAGAGAGAGCGCTTGATTGCCAAAAACATACCGGGAATATAAAAAGGCTCTTTGTTTTTTAAACCGGCTTGGTATCTTTTTCCTCTTAAAATACTCTTCCCATATCCCAAAAAGTTTAAACAGCCGCCTAAATTGTCAATTTTGTCTTTTTCTTTTGTCTGTAAAATTACGGCGCCCACAAGGCCAACTTTTTTTTGAGAAAGAGCGTTAACAATTTCCTCAAGCCAGTTTTGAGTAAAAATTAAATCATTATTCATAAAGATAATTGTTAGATTAC
>Ga0210018_1001592_pt1 | contig 11755 bp, 13 predicted proteins | sample CryGeyCG2014_010_2_FD_183967 | JGI IMG/M metagenome (GOLD analysis project Ga0210018, IMG submission 183967) | Groundwater microbial communities from aquifer - Crystal Geyser CG09_land_8/20/14_0.10 (SPAdes) (version 2) | ecosystem: Environmental > Aquatic > Deep subsurface > Groundwater | place... | reverse complement strand
CTAATATAATTGGACTTCACAAGGGCAAAAATGAGATTTTTAATCTTGGCTGGGCTAAAAAAATCAGCGACCAGAAAATCTTTGATACGATTGCGAAAAATCTGAATTTCAAAAAACCGCCAATTTACGCTCCTTTTCGTCACGGAGAAGTTTACCAAATTGCTCTCTCGGCAAAAAAAGCCAGAAAAAATCTTGGCTGGCAGCCGCAAATTTCTTTAGAGAAAGGTATTAGAAAAACCGTGAAAGAAATTTAAAAAAACAAAATGTTTAAAAATAGTAGAATTTTAGTTATCTTATTAGATTTTATTGGTTTAATTAAAAAATCTGACAACTGCGTTTGAGTTTAATAGTGTTCTTTGTAAAATTTTAGAATTTTACTTTTAAGCGGCAGAAAATTAAAAACGCCATAGAAAATTAGTCGAAGATAGCTTCTTATTAAAGCCCCAAAATAATTTGGGTAATAAGGACGGAATTTTTTAATAAGATTAATATCTTTTTTAAATTGTTCTACTTTATTTTTTGAACTGATATTGCCGGATCTTAAAGTAAATTTAACCCCATAAATAGGTAAATTAGCTAATTTTCCGACAGTTCCAAGTTTAAGCCATAAATTATAGTCCTCTATATGGCGAACTTTTTCGCTCTCATCATAGCCGTTAAATTTCATTGCAGCATCTTTTTTAAAAACTACGCCTGAATGTATAAAGCAGTTTTTATAAAAGATTTTTTTTCTTATCTTCTCATCTGTTTCTGGCAGCAAATATCTAAAAAGTTCTTCGTCTTCCTCATCAACCACTATGACGCCAATCCCCACAAGCACGCAATCGGGATGCTTTTTAAAAAAGGCAAGTTGTTTCTCGAGTTTTTGCGGATCAATCCACTCATCATCATCATCAATCCGCGCAATGTATTCTCCTCTCGCTTCGCGAAGTCCCCGATTCAGCGACTTTTGGATGCCAAGATTATACTCGTTCCTAAAATATCTTATGCGGCTGTCTGCCGCGCCAATCTTTTTTACTATATCTGCGGTCCTATCGGTCGATCCATCGTCGATGACAATAATTTCAAATTCGCGTACACTTTGTACTATAATACTTCGCAGGGCACGCGCGATGAAACGGGCGCCGTTATACGTAGGAAGGATTACGCTTATATGAATATCTCGTTCCGGCATTTTCTTACTACAATCATACATTATTCCTTAACGCTGGCAATCGCGAGCTCGTTTTTCATTATCCCTGGAATTCACGTAGGAAACATTCCTATTCCACAACCATTTTACTTTTTCTCTTTCCTCGCACTTACTGGCATCGCAATAAAACTTTTTCGTTCTCCCTCTCATTTCTATAGTAAACAAGTATTTTTCTGGCTCAAGATTCTCGCTCTTCTTATTATATTTTTTAGCATTAATGTTTTGTTTTATTTTGCGGCTACGGGCTCTTTCACTGTTCCTTATGGGAAAGATTTAGCACGAGTACTTATTCTTGTTTTGCTTTTCGTTGCCATACTTATTAATACAACATTTGATCGATCATCGCTCCCTTGGCTTGTGGGTGCGCTTTTTATTCCTTTGACTCTCGCTCCTGTTATTCTCCTCAGAAACATTGACACTGCGCGAACTATTCTCCCATTGGATTTTTTTAGCGGTTATGCACTCCAAGCAATGCAATATAACCCCAGTAGCTTAGGAGCTTGGCTCATTATTCCCTTCGGGCTCCTCGCTCCCATGCTTTTGGATCCCTCCTTTCGAAGGTCGCTACGTATAGTAAGCGCTATCGTTACGACTACATTGATGGCCTTGATCTGGTGGACAAATTCACGCGGCACTATCCTCGCTGCGATTTTTATTCTTATTACCACAGCCGTCATCTATCGTAAAAAGGATATATCTCTTTCTATTATTTTTAGAGGAATAGGTATTGTCGCAATTATTATAATCGGAGGATTTCTTGTACTTCCTTCCCAAGCAAAAACAAGTGTGTTCGTCCGTTTTTACCCACAATATTTTCAAACTGCGCTACAGAAAGACTTCTTCGTCCCTATACAACAAATAACTCTAAAAATTTTTATTTCGCCTCCAAATATTACTAAAGCCCAAGACCGTCAAACACTTTGGCCTGAATACATGCGTTTTGTAGCAACGCACCCACTCGGCGAATTCGGACCCGCTCTACCATTTGAGAAAAAAGGATTTGTGTATGAAGGGGCAGAACACAATACTATTCTCCAGACAGGGGCATGGGGCGGATGGGGCGCACTCATTGTTTTTGTATATTTCCTTTACGAAATATTTAAAACATCCGCGCTTAATATAATTAAACAACCCGAGAACGCCCGTCATGTCGCCGTCGGACTCCTCATGGCGTTTATCGGAGTTCTCGTCATTGCTCTTTTAAACAGCTTCCTTCAAGTGAAAACATTGTGGTTTCTTATGGCAATTCTCGCGGCTTATTCCCTTCGCGACACAAGTGAAGCAAAAAGCCCTTCGTAGCGCCCTGCGATTCCTCGCCACGTATGATTTTCTTTCCATAGTTGAAATGCTTTTTCTATTAATTCTTCTCTTTTCTTTTCATTATTTAAAAGATTATTTGCAACATCAGACATTTCATTTGGAGAAGAAACTATTTTCAAATATCCGGCGTGGTCGCTTACATTGCCAACGTTTGTAGTTATAAAAGGCGTTTTACTTGCAAAGGACTCATACATAACAAGTGGGGCGCACTCAACTTTTGATCCAAAAAGAAATAGATCTGCATTTTTATATGCGGATACAACTAAATCACGATTTTTACCATCAACAAGTTTTATATTTTTATTCACTAAAGAAAAAAATCTGCATTGTAAATAATCCAAAAAGAAATGGGCTATTTTCCTGAAACCATACGAAACAAATTTTTCTCCAACAATAAGAAGTGTAATATCATTTCTTTTCATTTTCCTAAAAGCATCTACCACAAATGCGTGTCCTTTTGCCTTGTAGTGGTTTGAAACGGAAATAACCAGATATTTTGTTTTTATGCCTAATTTTTTTCTTATATTAAACTTATCTTCGTTTAAAAATTCTTCTTCTGATGCGCCATTTGGAATTATTACCGCTTTATCTCCTACCATATTTTTATCACCAAAAATCTTATCTTGATAATTTGGAGACATATATACCAACTTGTCATATTTCTTCAGATAATCTGGGAGTTTTTTGAAATATTCAATATAAGCATGATTTTTAAGTCCAGAATACCCACATGGTACAAGCACTTTTTTGGCAGTTATATCATTTAAAACATCAAATGCGAGATCGGTTGTCCAAATCTGCGCCGCATAATTTATTATCACATCAAAATCCCCCCTTAAAAACCTTCGGTATTTTTCTATCTCATTTTTATTACCTGTTATTCCATTTACTATATTTCCTGAAATTTTAAAACCCTCTATTTTTACTCTGTTCAACTCCAAAAAAGTTCTTTCGTTAAGAAATGAAGTAGCAATGGTAACGCTATGTTCTTTTTTCGCAAGCCGTTCGGCAAGTTGTTTCACCACTTCTTCGGCACCGCCTTTATGGGGCTCATAAAATTCAACTGTAAAGAGTATTTTCATGACAGTCTCATAGTTTTAAAGATTTCGTTAAATCTTTTTTCATAGGTATGTTCCCGCACGGTGCGTTCATACCCACGCCGCGCAATCGCCTCTCGCTCGCTGTCGTGCAGGAGATAATACCGAATTTTTTCAATAAGGTCTTTCTCGTCTTTAAAAATAACGATTTCTTTGCCATCTTCGTAGTAATCTCGGAGGTTGTCAGCGTCCGCAGTGAGAAGAAATCCTCCGCAACCAGGAATTTCAAAATTTCTTCCCTTAATCTGCTCTCTTCTCTTGTTCCATAGCGACTTTGCATTATCGTACCAGCGCAAGGGGGAATGCAAACGGAAAGAACCATCCGAACGCTTGTTTAAAAAAATCTTAGCGATTTCTTTTATGTTAAAGAGGCGGCCGGACGACTTGGTAAGATTAAGATTTATTTTGCTGGTGCTGAATACTTCAATCATTTTTTCCTGCGAGATTCTGCTATTGGGCCAACCATTCCCCCAGCACTCAATACCAACCCCCGCATCCTCTATGTGCTTCACAATTGCCCCCCTGTTTCCATGCGGTTGTCCTACAAATGTAACATCGTATTTTTTCTCCGCCGCAACAGGACGATAGAGAAAATAATTACATGCCCACTGCGTTTTGATGACGTTGTTATACCCTATCTTCCGGTATTTCTTGGGTGCTTGGGAATCCGTGGTTGCCACCCAGTCAAAAAATGGCGCGTAGTGTTTCGAAAAATTATCAAATCGCCAATGGTCGTCCGCAAACCAGTTGAAGTTTATAGCCCCACTTCTTTTGCCTACAGCACGAATCGTTTCCCCGCCAATCTCATCTGTAAAAAGAAAAAAGAAACAAAGATCGGGGCGCTCTTTCTCCGCCGTTTTTAGCAATTCAATATTCATCTCTCCCTTTCCTATACTCCGCATCACTTCATCAAAAGGGAAATAAATAATCTTATGTTTTTCACCATCCATTTTTACAAGCGAATCGTAGAAATTGTAGTGTTCAAAACTTAACCTTCGGCCAGGGTCGCCATAGTCATATTTCATCGCAATATAAAGGATTTTCATAAACTGAAAATAGAAGCAATAATAAACTTGAGTTTGTTTTCCAGATAGCGGGCGCGGAGAATTGAGCGGTATTGCGAAAAAGATGGATCTCTAAGAAATTTTTTGTAGATGGACGTAAGAGTGCGATAGTTTTTTATGCGATCGTGAGACATCTGGCCTGCATGGATACGATACCGCACAAACGCCTCTGGTATAAAGTCTACTTCAAAAACCCTTGCAACCCGCAACCAAAGCTCATAATCCTCGCCTATGGGAAATCTTTTAAAATCTTCGTTAAAATAACCGGCCATTTCAAACACCTCGCGACGGAGAACAACGGACGAGATAGGTATAAAATTTCTCTTAATAAGCTCCCTCATCGCTTCTCCCCGATAAAACCCCTTTGTCATCTCCGAATATTTTTTAAAAGGAAATTTGTCTCCAAAAAACTCCATATCGGAATACACCAATCCGACTTTGGGATTTTTAAAAAGATCAATCTGTTTTTTAAGTTTTTCTGGAAGCCAGACATCATCCGCATCCAAAAATGCGATAAATTCTCCGGAAGAATTTTTTATGCCTAAATTTCGCGCCGCGGCCGGACCCTTATTCTCTTGGTAAAAATATTTTATTTGTCCGCTCTTAATGTATTCTTCTAAAATAGCGCGAGTATCGTCGGTCGAGCCATCGTCAACAACGACAATTTCTTTATTTGGATAGGTTTGTGTAAGCGCCGAACGTACCGAGTCTCCAATAAAAGAAGCGGCATTATAGGCGGGAATTATAATGGAAACTCTTTTCATTTATTTTGTAAACCAAAAACACCCGCAACCATAGACTTCCTTGGCCACTCTTTCTAAAGACGCATTTAAAATCATAGGACCATCTTTTTCGGGAATCAAGGCAAATTCTTTTAATTGTAGGTCGGAAAAATAATCTTTAATCATTTCGTAAGAATAAATCCGATGAGCATTGAACATTATTTTTGCCTTTCCGCCAATTGGCACAACAAAAAGTAATGAGCCGCCAGGCGCTAAAACGCGCTTTAATTCTCTTATTGCTTTCAAATCACCATCGGGATCAATTGGATCTCCATATCGTCCAAGCCCAATATGCTCCACTGTGTGCATACAAGATAAACTTGATATGCTATTGCTTTCAAAAGGAAGTTTCATTAGATCGCCATGATACACTTCTAAATTCGGCAACTCCAGAACCGGCGGTCTATAATCATAAAATCTAACTGGAACAAATGCGGAAACCAAGGAGCAAAAATACAAACTTGAAGCTATATCAATATGGAACTCCGGATTGATTTCTTTCACTTTTCTTGCCGCCCAGGCGGTGTGATAAAGGTAATGTCTGTCAAAACCCGTAGTAGTCTTGGTTTTGTCCCGAACCTGAGGATAAAAATCTCTCCATTTTACAGAGAACCTTTCGTCCCTGGATTGTTTTTTGAATCTCAAATAATCGGATAACACAAAAAATCGCAAAATATAACTTTCTAATAGTTCAATTCTCCTTTTAATAAGTCGCAGCATTAGAAATATTTATCTGGCGTCATGTGGCGAATCAACGAATGAGGATATTAAAGAATATTTTGAGGATAAATTCTTATAATATCCATCTTCGATTCGACAACATAATTTGGCCATACGGCCTTGACACGACTCTCTACGTCTTCAATCTTTGGATATCCATTATTGCCGTCAAAAAGTCTTGCGTCGTCAATTAGTACAACATGGCCGTAAACCGAATGGGTTAAAATTGTGTTCAATTCTTCTGTGATGGGTGTTTCTTCTTTCCCTCTTGCCGTATCTCCTCCAGAGTAATGCGCGTCCAACCAAAACAGGGATTTTTCATTTATCGTTCTTAGTAAGCTCGGAAGAACAGTAACGCTGTCACCGTTTAATATGTGAACTTTATTAGAGTCAGCGAATCTCAACTTGGCGTTCTCGTATAATTCTTTCCCAAGTTCAATAGAATAGACGTTATCGAAATGACTTTTTACAGCATCAACCATATCGCCCTTATAGGTACCTGTCTCTACAAAAAATTTAACACCCGCTTTTTTTTGAAACTTTTTAATTATTTCCTGCTTCCTTCTATCTCTCAGGATACTATTCAGGTATCTAACGCTTATTAAGAATTTGCACACGTCTTGTGGCAATACTCTTTTTAGAATATTTTTTAGTCTTCTCATAAGTTTTGGTAAGGTATTTTTCCTATTGTTCTACAATTATATCCCAAGCGAATAGTTTTTGCGCGCGTGCCCTAGCAAGGATGCCCATTTTTTTAAGAATAGTAGGATTATAAATAAGGTTGCCAAGCGCCTCACTAAGTTTTCGCGCCGCCCACGCAGTATGATAAGGGTAATGAATCGTTTTTCTTTAATCGATTTCTTAAATTTCAAAAAATCATATAAAATAAAAAATCGGAAAACATAGTCCCTTACAGATTCCCCTATTTTCTTTACAAATCGCAAAAATTTCATTTTTCAATTATAATCTTTTTAAAAAATTTGAGCCATTCATCTTTAAGTATTGACCAATCGAATAATTTCTTCGATTTTTTGCGAGCATTTCTAGACAATCTTTCCCTAAATTTATCATCTTCAATAATTTTTCTCAGAGCTGACTGAAATTCATTTAATTCTTCATCAGAAACATCAATCAAAATTCCGTCTTTTCTGTTTTCAATAAGCTCTGCGGGGCCTTGATGTTTGCTTGCTATTACTGGACACCCAGAAGCCATAGCTTCGGCAATAACCATACCGAAACCCTCAAAGAGAGAAGGAAAACAAAATGCGGTAGCCGAAGAAAACAACAAAGAAAGTTTTTCCCGCCCCATTTGGGGTATGTACGTGACATTTTTCAATTTTTTCATCTGATCCCTCAAATCATTGTCTTGACAAGCGCCGACAAATACAAAGTTAAGATCAGAATTTTTTTCGGCTAATTTTAAAACAGTACCTGGTCGTTTTCTTCTTACAAAAGATCCAACGTAGAGAATGACTGGCTTTTGAAAAGAAATACCATATTCTTTTTCTAAAATATTTTGGTTTTTATTACTCGGACAGAAAGAATCAATATCTACACCATTGTATATAACAAAAACTTTAGAAATATCCGTAAATGGCCTTAAAGATTCACGACAACTATTGGTTATGGTCAATATAAAGTCCGATCTTTTAATCAGAAATTTTAAAGAATAAAAAAGATAGAAACTTAAGGGGAAGGGGTACTCCCAGTAGTTTCCTGGCATCGGACCATTAAGATTAAGCACAACCAAAGATCTCCTTAGCCGAAAAAGAAAAAATATCAACTCAAAAGGATCCCCTGTGAAAAGAATAATATCTGGCTTTAATCTACGCATCCAATAAATCTTTTCTAAAAATTGGAAATATTTATTTTTTGATTTTACTGGTATTTTTTTAATAGAACCCTGTATCAATTTTTCCGAATCCGTAGTTGTCCAATAAACGATCTCTTGGGGGTCTAATCTTTTAAAAACATTAAATCGAATAGTACTCACGGCCTGCGATGGATTAGAAGACAATTTTGAAACAGAAAAGATTGAAATCATTCTGAAATTATAGTGCCATCAACGGCAATATTCCCGGAAAGACCAATTTCCTTAACGCAATTAATTTTTGATTGGGGAATTATTTTTGTAAAAACCGTTTCAATAGAAAAACCCATTAAAGAAAAAAGGTAGGCGAAAGAAAGCATTCTCTTATAATGGGAAAATAGACTTTTGGGAACAATATAATATCTGGAACTCAAATGGCCCCCTGAAACGACAAAAACATATTTCTTTGTCATAATTTTCTGATAAGCATTATTTAAAAAATAGCGACCACTAAGCTTGTGAAAATAATCAAAATCAAAATTCGTCAATAATCTAGCTAATCTACGCAACATAAAAATTTCGGCCGCGCCTTTATGTGGACCATTCGCCAATTTCTGAAGTTTTTTATTGTGAGAGAAAGAAATCGCTAAATTCAGCTGATGGAAATTAGGAATTTGAGCAGACTGAATATCAGAACTCTCGAGTAGAATGATATAACAATCCTTAATTTTTTCTCGACAAGAGTTTATGCTTTTGCCAAGTTGAACTAATCGCTCTTCAGGACTATATATTGACCTTATTGGAGAATATGAAAGGGGCTGGCTGGAAAAGAAAATAGTGGAAGGAATTGCCACTATATTTTTCTCTCCTTTCAAATTCAAACTTTTTGAAATATATCTCTCGTCTATAATTTCCGGCATGGTGTTATTAAGCTATATTCCCTTATTGCCCATCTCGCTCTGTAAGAAATACTATACCATCAAAATCCGACGAGTAGGAATAGGGAAAAAATATTTTTTTTAGAGTCTTAAAGCCAAGCATGCGGTAAAGTCTTTCGTAATCGGGCACAAACAAATTTTGTGGGTTGCGAAAACCCTGCACAATGCCCATGGTATGGTACCCCTCAACGTGTAAAATATACCTTGAACTAACACGGGCCATTTCACAGGCCATCAAAACACCGGCAATAAACGGCTGGTGCATCATTACCGTACATGTATATACAAACTCAAAGCTTTTATCTGTAAACGGCAAATTTTGACCTATAGCTTTAACAATTGTTGCTTTCACGTCAATCTGTGGCAAAATAACTTTTGATTCTTTAGTAAAATTCTCCCGCATTGACGTTATATATGCTTCTGACCCTTCGACGCAGGTTAATTGCACGGTTCCTTGAGACGCGGCATATATACTCTTTGCAACACTTCCAACCCCAGCACCGATTTCGCAAACCGATTTTGGCTTACAGGCATTGTACTGATCTATCACATACTGATGTATGGGATGTAAATTCGGCCATTGATGTCCTTGCGAATCAACCCACCGATCAAGACCAGATACAGCGCCAGGGTAATTCGCCCATGTTTTCGATGCGTCCACATACCGCTTAATCTCATTAGCTATATCAAATTTGTCCGCAAGACTAACCCAATTTTCATTGCAAGTTAATAATTCAGGATATCTGTTGATAAACTCCTGATTTTTTGTTATCGATTTCAAAATCTCAACTTGCCGAGAACGCAGCTGTTGTCGACTATCGCCGGCGTATCCAAGGCCACGAACCGGACGTAGACTATCTTTGATTTTTTTAATGTATTTTTGTTTCATAGCTAAACCATTGTATTTTGGCTGCGTATTTGTTCGCTATTTTTTACACAAAACGACGAGATATTGACCTGATTCCCACTCTTCTATATGTCGCGGAGTGTAGATATCAGAATTTTCTGAAACAATAACATAAACTGACGTGGATACATCAATTTTTTTTCTTATCCTTTTAGGTATTAATTTTTGTAATAAAGGCCAGATTGAATTGTGCCTAATTTTATCAACACTTCTTCGCATAAGCACCGCGATAACACTTCTCTGTTTTCTTGGATCTTGAGCGTATATATTTTTTAAAGTGAAGAAGCGACCAAGAAGCCGCCTGAGTTCTTTTTTATTTAATTCGTGTAAGTGAAAAGGGTTGTGTCCCATCCCATAAATATCTTTGTCTGGGGTTGAAATCATCAAAAATCCGTCTCTTTTTAAAATTCTACGGATTTCCGAAAGAAAACTTACTTGATCATTTTTATTCAAATGCTCAAAAGTTTCAAAAGAAATAACTATATCAAAATAAGAATCAGGAAAATCAAGGTGGACTGCGCCTCCTATTTGGAAATTTAGATTCGTTTTCTGATACTTATTCTTTGCGCGGGAAATAGCCGCTTCATCTTTGTCTACTCCGAATACCAATTCTGCTGATTGAGCCAGTTTAAATGAGCCGAAACCTTCGCCACTGGCAATATCAAGAATTTTCTTACCTTTTACGAATTGAATCGCAAAATCATACCGAGAATTATGAAATCTTGATATCTCATCGGTTTCCCAGAAGAATTCTGGAATATAACGTTCACCGCTAAAAACTTCTTTATCCATTTAAATTGTTGAAAAAATCAATAGTATTTTTTAACCCCTTTTTAAAATCTGTTTTTGCCTTAAAGCCAAACTCCTTTTCTGACTTACTGACATCAAGCATTCGGCGAGGCTGACCGTCGGGCTTTGAAGTATCCCAACGAATTTCTCCATTAAAATTCATTAAACGGCAAATTAATTCTACCAAATCTTTAATGGAAATTTCCATCCCGGAACCGAGATTGACCGGCTCTGGTTTGTCATATTTTTCCGCGGCTAAAATAATTCCTTCTGCCGCGTCTTCGACATATAAAAATTCTCGGGTTGCCTTGCCCGTACCCCAAACATCAATATAATTTTTATTTTCTTTTTTAGCTTCATAAACTTTTCTAATTATGGCAGGAATAACATGAGATGACCGAGGGTCAAAATTGTCCCTAGGACCGTAAAGATTAACTAGCAGAAGATAAATGGCATTAAAACCATATTGTTGCCGATAGGCCTGCGCCTGAACCAAAAGCATTTTTTTCGCTAAGCCATATGGCGCATTCGTCTCCTCGGGGTAACCATTCCACAGATCTCCTTCTTTAAAGGGCACTGGTGTAAATTTCGGATAGACGCAAATTGTCCCAATAGCCACAAATTTTTCTATTCCGGCTTGACGAGCCGCCTCCATCATTTGAGTTCCCATCATTAAATTGTCATAAAACAATTCAGCTGGATGTTCCTGATTAAAACCAATGCCACCAACTTTCGCCGCTAAATGAATTACAATATCTTGGCCAGCTACTACTTTTTGACAATTTTCCCACTTTCGTAAATCAAAATCACGCAAAAGAGGAACAAAAACATCCTCCCGAGGCACTCCTTTTTCTAAAAGTTTTTCTACAATATGACTCCCTAAAAATCCTGCTCCGCCAGTGACAAGAATTTTTTTATTTTTTAATTCCATACTCTTTCAAATCCGCTTCAACCATAATTTTTACCAAATCATTGAATTTAGTTTTCACTTCCCAGCCAAGTTTCTCTTTGGCCTTAGAAGGATCGGCAATCAAATTTTCAACTTCAGTGGGACGAAAATATCGCGGATCAATCTCAATATAATCCTGCCAATTACTGATACCAACGTGCTTAAAAGCTGCTTCTACAAATTCTCT
>Ga0210018_1001590_pt1 | contig 11769 bp, 14 predicted proteins | sample CryGeyCG2014_010_2_FD_183967 | JGI IMG/M metagenome (GOLD analysis project Ga0210018, IMG submission 183967) | Groundwater microbial communities from aquifer - Crystal Geyser CG09_land_8/20/14_0.10 (SPAdes) (version 2) | ecosystem: Environmental > Aquatic > Deep subsurface > Groundwater | place... | reverse complement strand
AATATGAAAAAGCTGGCCTGCGCGTGGCCGGCACTTCGCCGGACGGAAAAATCGTGGAAGCGGTGGAAATCACCAAGCACCCGTTTTTCATCGGCACGCAATTTCATCCGGAATATATTTCCCGGCCGCTCAATCCGCACCCATTGTTTGTGGAGTTTTTGAAAGTCTGCGGTAAATTTAAAAAATAGATTAATAAAAAACCGGCTTGCGTTAAGCCGGTTTTTTATTAGATATTTTATTTTTGTGGAGTAACGCTGACGACCTTGGTCGCTATCAGCCGGTTATTGTATTTTCTGATTTTTTTAGTGGCAAATTTCACTAATCCAGCCGCAATGGCGAATAAAGTGTCGTCTTTGCCGGTTTTAACGTTTTTGCCGGCGCGGTATTTAGTGCCACGCTGGCGGATGAGGATAGCGCCGGCTTTGGCGTAGCCGCCATCCTGGATTTTAACACCCAATCTTTTGCTTTGGGATTCGCGGCCTAAGGCGGTAGAGCCGCCGGCTTTTTTATGCGCCATATTACAGGAATTTTCAATTTTCAATTTTCAATTTTCAATTAATAATTTGAAAATCAGAAATTGATGTCTTGAAGATTTTAAAAATTAATAATTAATAACTTTAATAATATAACAAAAGTTCATATAAGTGTCAAGGCTTCGTCGTGAGCTCAGCCGAACGGCTTGACGGATATTTATGGCGTGGTATTATGATAATACCAACTAATTTAGTAGGAATTATTTATGATATTTTCCACGCGGACAACTTACGGCTTAAGGGCCATGATTAATCTGGCCAAGCGGGCCAGGCGAGGCAGCGTTTCCCTGCATACTATTGCCCAGGGAGAAAAGATTTCCTTAAAATATCTGGAAAGGCTATTTGTCAATCTGAAAAAGGCCGGAATAGTAAAATCAGTTAAAGGCGCGGCTGGCGGTTATCGGCTGGCCAAAAATGCCAACCAGATTAAAATTTATGATATAATTAAAGCGCTGGAAGGCAAGTTTAAGGCCTTTCACTGTACCGGCAGAAATGAAAAAATTTTTTGCGGTCCGGCCTGCCAGTGCGGCGCGAATTTAGTCATGATTAGATTACAGCAGGCGATAATTAAAACTTTGTCTAAGATTAAGCTGAACCAATTATTATGAGAAGAGTTTTTTTAATTTTAGCTATTGCTCTATTATTTACACCCCTCTTAGCCGCCGCGCAGTCTTTGGATAGCGACGGAGATGGGGTAAACGATGACTTGGAGCTAAATATTTATCAGACCGACCCGTTTAACCCCGATACCGATGGCGACGGTTATGATGATTGGCTGGAGCTGAATAACGGATTTTCACCGCATAAAAATACGCGGACAAAACTGGAAGCTAACGACGAAGATGGCGACGGCTTGTCCGACAGAATGGAATTGAATTTTAAAACAAATTTAAAAAATTCCGATAGCGACGGCGACGGCTACCAGGACGGCGAGGAAATTTCCGCTGGTTTTAACCCGCTTGACCCTTCGCCTGACGCCAGATTAAGCAAAAGAATCGAGATAAACCTCAAAAAGCAAGAACTAAGTTATTGGTTGGGCAGTGTCAGGCTGGGAAAATTTTTCGTGTCTTCCGGCAAAAATAATTCCACTAAAACTGGAAAATTTGCTATCGCCAATAAATCATTAAAAGCTTGGTCGCCTTATGGTTTATGGATGCCATATTGGCTTGGCATCAAGGGCACAGAATTTGGCATCCATGAATTGCCGATTTGGCCCAACGGCTATCGTGAAGGAGAGAGTCACTTGGGCACGCCGGTTTCCCACGGTTGCGTTAGATTGGGCATCGGTCCGGCGAAATTAATTTACGATTGGGCGAAAGTGGGTACACCGGTTACCATCTACTAAATAAATTTTAATTTTATGCGATACACCAAAAAAGTCATTGAACATTTTCAAAAGCCCCATAATCAGGGCGCGCTTAAAAACGCCGATGCCGTCGGCCAAGTAGGTAACCCCAGCTGCGGCGACGTTATGAAAATTTACTTAAAAATAGGTAAAAATAAAAAGAGAGAAGAAAATATCAAAAACATTAAGTTTGAAACTTTGGGCTGCGCCGCCGCGATTGCCGTGTCGTCGGCTTTGACTGACCGGGCCAAGGGCATGACCTTGGCGCGAGCGCTGACCATAGAAAAAGACGACATTGTTAAAGATTTAGGCGGTTTGCCGCCGGCCAAAATCCATTGCTCCATGCTGGGAGTGGAAGCGTTGCATCAGGCGATTGAGAAATATCAAAAAAACAATAAAGCAGGAAAACTAATTAAAATTATGACCAAAAAAAATGCGATTGACAAAATTAAAAATGTGCTTGAGAAAATCCGCCCTTCCTTGCAAATGGACGGCGGCGACGTGCAATTCGTTGATTTTGACGCCAAGTCAGGCGTATTAAAAGTGGAATTAATGGGCCATTGCGCGCATTGCCCCATGTCAACCATAACTTTAAAACAGGGGATTGAGGCGGAAATAAAGAGGGCGGCGTCAGAAGTAAAAGAGGTACAGGCAGTGCAATTATAAAAATTTATTTTTGATATGAAACTAGAAAATAAAAAGAAAATCTATTTGGACCATAGCGCCACTACTCCGCTGGACAAAAAAGTATTGAAGGCGATGCTGCCTTATTTTTCCAAAAATTTCGGCAATCCGTCTTCGCTTCACAGTTTCGGGCAAACCGCCGCGGCCGCGGTTGACCAGGCGCGCCAACAGGTGGCTGGATTTTTAAATTGCCAGCCCGAAGAGATAATTTTTACTTCCGGCGCCACTGAAGCGGATAATTTGGCGATTTTTGGCGTGGTTAAGGCTTTGCGCCAAGCTACTGCCGGCAAGTTTCATATAATCACTTCCGCCATTGAGCATCCGGCCGTGCTGGAGCCGTTTAATCAGCTTAAGGAGCAAGGGGTGGAGGTTTCTTACCTGCCGGTTCAAAAAAATGGCGTGGTTGATTTGGCGGTTTTTAGAAAATCGATAAAAGATAATACGGTTTTCGTTTCTCTAATGTATGTTAATAGCGAAGTCGGTTCAATCCAGCCGATCAGGGAAATAGGGAAAATTATTGAAAAGATTAATCGGGAGAGAGCCGGACGGGGGAGCAACCGGAAAATTTATTTTCACACTGACGCGGTTCAGGCTTTGAATTTTCTGAATTGCGACGTAAAATATTTGCACCTTGATTTGCTGTCGCTTTCCGGTCATAAAATTTACGGGCCCAAAGGCGTGGGCGCGTTATTCGTCAAATCAGGCACGCCGCTCTCGGCGCTGCAGCTGGGCGGCCACCAGGAAAAGAATTTAAGAAGCGGCACTTTAAACGTGCCCGGCATTGTCGGTTTGGCCGAGGCTAGCAAAATAGTCGCCAAATATAGAGAAAAAAACAATAAAAAAATCGCTGAATTAAGAAATGAGTTTGTGCTATCGCTCAGACGCCGCCTGCCGGGGATTATAGTTAATACCGATTTTAAAAATGCCGCGCCGGCTCACGCCAATATTTCCTTTGTCGGCGCCGAGGGCGAGGCGATTTTAATCGCCCTGGATCTCGCTGGCGTGGCGGTTTCCACCGGTTCGGCCTGCGCCTCGGCCAGCCTTAAAGCCTCGAGCGTGCTTTTAGCCATGGGCATTAAGGAAGAAGTGGCGCATTCAACCATTAGGTTTACTTTTGGTAAAAACAACAGCCGGGCGGAGGTGCGGCGAGTTTTAAAGCTACTGCCGCCGCTGGTCAAGCGATTAAAGCGAATGGCGCCGGAATTGTAAAATAAAAAGCCGCCAGCCCAGGGCTGGCGGCTTTTTATTTAAAAAAATTAACGGAACGGACTGATAATGTTGCCTAATTGTCTGGGCGCGGTTTTTTTAGCCAATTTGTCGATGATTAAATTAAATTTTTCCATGTTAATAGTATCCAGAGCGACCTTTTTCCTAAGAATTAAAATCTCTTTAGTTTGGGTAATGGTTTGATAAAAATTTTTATATAAAAATAAAGAGATAAAAATTAAAATTACCAGCGTTAAAATAATTATTATCAGGGTTAACCAGCTGGAAATTATTTTGGGCGTTAGTTTTAGTGGTTTTTTTGTTATTATCATATTATCTCCAATAAGTGTCGGCGTTGATAAACATCGTGACATTAATTAAGTTGTCCGGGGCGGCGGCTTCGTCGCTAACCGCTTCCTGGCTTCGGGCGGGGGATAATTCCAGCGATTTAATGTTAGTGTAATAACCCAAGGATTCTAAATCCAGGAGATATTTTAAAAGCCTGGTGAATTTGCCGGTTAGCAAAAGTTGCAAATCGGCTTTTTGGAAATCTTGGTTGTCGGCGACTTGGGGCGAGCTTAAATTTATTTTTTGATTTAAGCGGTTGAGGCTGGCTCGGTTTTCCAGGGTAGTGATAAATTCCAGTTCGCGATTCTTATTTATGAAAAGTTGGTTTAAGAGATCAAGCTTCAGCTCGATACTTTTTAAATTATCCGATAATTTTTTTAGGCTTTGGCCCTTGATGTATTTTTTTTCCAAGTCGATTCTTTGCTCTTCTATTTCGCCGCTCATGCTTTTTATGTCCGCAATGGTCGGGATGATAATAAAATACAATAGGCCGAAGATGACCAACAAAAAGCAGCCGACGCTGGCGGCGATTTTGTTTTTCAAATTCAATTTTAGGTATTTGTCCAGGAGCATAATTTATATTTTCGTTAAATCAAGCTTGGCGTTAATTTCAAAGTCAATATTGGCTTTTTCCAGGATATTTTTAATCGGGAAGCCAATGTCTTGAAAGACCGGATTGGCCGCCATTTCGTCTTTAAAACTTAGTAAGCTGTCTCGAGATTTGGCTTTGCCTTTCAGGCTGATAGTTTTATCTTGGGCGTCGAATTTCAGGTAGGAGAAATTTATATCCGCCGGCGTTATTTCAGCCAATTTTTTCACTAAATTCGACCAGGGGATATAGTCATTTTGAATTTTTGCTATAAAGCTCAATTTACCGTTGATTTCCCTGACCTTGCTGTTATAGCCTTGATTATTTTTAGTAACTAAAGTAGTCTGCTCGACGATATTATTGAATTTAAGTTGGAGCACTATTTTGGCGACTAAAAGGATTATGGCGATAAGGATGGCGATAACAATCAGCACTAAGCTGATTTTTTTTATAAAGCCGTAGAGGTGGCGCAGCTTGATTTCTTTTTTTTGTTCAGCCGAGACTAAATTTAAGGTAAGCATATTATTTTATAGTTCATCTATGAAAATTCCTCTTAAGGCCAAGCCGATGGCCGTGGTAAAAGTTGAGCCGGAATTTTGTTGAATTGACAAGTTGCTTCCTTCGCGGCTAGAGCTATTTTTTAATAATTTCGCGTCAAAGCTGTGTTTCTCCATAAAGATAGTATTGAATTTTTCTTCATTTTCATCTAAGTTGGCCAGGGCATTGGCCGTTTCAACCTCAATGGTGAATTCCCGGGCGATAATTTTTCCCAGGTCGGTAATATTGCCGCCGCCGCCGCAGAGCAAAATTTTATTTAATTTGCCGCCGCAATAGTTTTCATAAAAGGCAATTGCCTCTTTTATTTTGACAAGCAAATTTTTTATGGTTTCCTCCAGAATTTTTTTGATGACGCCGCTGGCCTTGGTTTCGTCCAAACCGCAGATAATTTTGGCCTTCTCCGCTTGCTCGGGCGTTAAGTTCAAGGTCCGGGAAATTTTAGCGGTGATTTCCTCGCCGCTAACTGGCATGCTGACGCTGAAGACGATGGTATTGTCGGAATAAAAAATCATACAGGTATGGTTGGCGCCGATATCAATAATGCCGTAGTTCAATCCCGGGGTTCCCTTAATTTTTGCCACGCTGACTGGCAATTTGGCGTCAGGCACCTCCTCTTTTAAAAGGCAGCGGCAGATGGCCGTGGGTTCCACTTCCATGGCCGCGACTGATAATTTAGCTTCATCAAGCAATTGGGCGTACTGGTTGACGATATCTTTAGGCGCGGCGCCGATTAGCACTTGATATTTGTCGGCCAGCTCATTGGTCACCTGCCAATCGTAATAGATATCGCTCGTAGACATGGGCACATGTTTTTCGATTTCCGCGCCAATGATATCGGCCAGGGAATTGGGAGATTTGGCAATTTCAATCCGTTTAATAAAAGTTTTCGATTCCGGCAGGCAAACCACCACCTCTTCCGAGCTGACCTTGCCGTAGCCCGGGGAAGTCATGATTTTTTTTATGGCCTTAATCAGTTCGGTCCGGTCTTTGATTACGCCGTTGGTAATGATGCCCGGAGGCAAAGTTAATTTGCCCAAGGCTTGAATTTTGATTTTATCCCGGATTTTATCAAGTTGGACTAATTTTATTGATAAATCGGAAATATCCAAACCGATCGGGTAAGTTGAATTGTTGGCTAAAAGCATATATAAATTATACCATAAATCCGCCCAGATTAATATTCTTCCTCCCAATGTTCAACCGTGATAACGGGAGAAAATTCCGTGGCGCCCAGAGCTTCCGCCAAAATTTCATTGTTGAAATTTATGTCAATGGGCTGCCGGACGCTGGTAATGGTTAATTTTCTGGCCACCAGGCCGCCAGAGGCATTGAAGCTGAAGCCTAAAGGAAAGCTTAAGACGCTTAGTTGGTCATTGGCGTAAATTACTCCGTTAGCGTTAATATTGCCGGTCCAGGATTCAAAATTAATCTTTCTTTTAGCCATCACGCCTGCCGCTTGTCCCGTAGTATGATTAATAGTCAGGTGGTTGCTGCCGCAGCGCCAGCCTCGGCAGAAGCTGTGGCCGACGATAAAATCCCGGCCCGCCACTAACAGGCCGTTGACCGTTAAATTCTGCGCACCCTTTAATTCAATATCGCCGTCAACATAGGTGATCGGCCCGGGCAAGGTTAAATTTTGATTGTTGGCCATTAAGCTGTCAAACTGGCTTTGGCTGTACACCACCGTGGCCAGGTTTTTTAAAGAATTCGGGTCGTCCGAATCAAAATCCACGGCCGGCATCAGGATTTCCTCGGCCGCCGGCGGATAATTGGCCGCATGGATTTCGCCGCCCACGTTAACCGTGGAAAACTGGGATTTTAAAAAGTTGCCGGTGGCGTTTAAATCCGTGTCCACGTTCACCGTGCTCAAGCCGTTGACGTCAAAAACGTTGTTGGAATAGGCGCTGCCGCCATGAAAATTTACCAGACTGAAAGAAATATTGATGTTGCCGTCGGCGAAGCCGCAGTTGTCATGGACGCCTGATTGGCCTAAAGCGCGATAGACGTAGGTTTTAACGATTCTCTGGCTAGTTTTGCCGCCGCCGATGTCGATAGTGCCGGTGGAGGTAATCACGCCGTGCGCCAAACTGCTGTTGGCGATGGAGACGGTATAAGAACCATTGTCGGCGCCGAAAGGATTGACGCGGCTGAAACTGGCGGTCCAGCTGGGATTGGTTTCAAAGTTTTGCTTGTAAGCGGCATCATTTTTTAATTTCCAAACCATGTCCTGGATGCCGGCCTCGGCCAAATAATAAGTTTTGGCGCCCCAGGCCTGGCTTTTGGAGATGCGGTCTTCCGTCAAGGTAAAAGCCAACAGGTATAAGGATAAAAATAAAACCAATGACATTAACAGAACAGTCAAGATTAAAGCCACGCCGCGAGTTGATTTTAAAGTTGAAAATCCAATCATAAAATTAGCGGTTTCTGGAAAAAACCGAGGTCTTAATGGCGAAAGTGTGCTGGTTTTTAACCAAGCTTAAATTCAGGTTGACTAGGCCGTCACTACCCCAAAACTCTAATTTGGTAAAATATTCTCCCACTACTTGGCTGCTTAAAACAATTTCCTGGGGCGGGTTGCCGCCCTGGTCAACGCTCGAATAGGTAACATAAACTGACGGCTCGACGTCAAAGTAATAAGCCTTATGCTGGCGCATCAAATCCGTGCCGCTTAAGTAATATCTTAGGTAAGTAATCTGGCTGGTGTCATGGCCATCTTGAAAGATAATTTGGCTGGCCGGCGGATTCTCCGGGTCAGTGTCGGTTTCCGGCAGAGTGGTGACGATACTGGCTGATTGCCGCAACTCGCGAGAAATCCGGTCCAATGACACTCGCGCGTTTTGGGTTATTTCCGCCAGGTCTGAATTCTTGTTGTAAGCCTCTTGGGTTACCAGGTAGACATCGGAAACTAAAATGATAACTAAAGTGAACAAGGAAAGGCTGACGATTATCTCCAGTAGGGTGAACCCCGCTGATAGTTTTAAGTTTTGCTTGATTAATTTCATAATTTACCACTGGCTGATTAAAGTCGCCGTACTATACTCTTTTTCAATTTTAGACAGGGCGTTGGAGTAATAAACGGTTACTGAGATTTTTTTTAAGCCCATGTCCGAGGCGCTGTCCGCCAGGTTGCCGTCAACGAAGCTGACTATGGTCTCTCTTTGGAAATAATATAAATAATCACCGGCCGCTAGAGCCAGGCGATGTTTGGCCTCAATCGTACCGGTGGAGATATTGTCGTAGCCAAGCGAGTTAAGCTCTTCCAGTTTGGCTTGAGCCAGGTAGGCGGCTTTGGCGGCGTTCTCCGAGGTTTTGTTGATCGCCAAGCTCAGAGGAAAAGATTGCATCAGGGCGACGAAAGTTAAAGAAAGGATGGAAAAAGAAACCATCACTTCTAAAAGCGACATGCCTGGCTGGCCGCTCAATTTATTTTTATCGTTAATTTTCATAACTAATGGTGGCGCTACTCTGCCAATTGAACATAACCGGAAGGTTTGAGGTTGATTGTGGCAGTGGCGTTGTTGGCGTTGGTCAGAATTATTTGCCCGGCTTGGCTGACGCCGCCGTAATAATTAAAAACCGCTTGGTTGTCGGTCAGGCCGGTGATCTCCTTGAAGCTAATTTCCGGGTCTAAATTAACCGACTTGATGGTGGTGGTGGCGGTGCCAATTTTTAGAATATCGTATTTATTTTGGCCCAGGCCAAAACTCACCGAATGGATTTTTTGCTCGGTGACGGTTAACTGCTGGGCGTATCTTAAATCCGTGGTTAGGGCGCGGGCGGCGGCATTAAGCTTTAAGTTGGGCTGGTACTTTTTCAAGTAGGGGATGGAGATGGTGGCTAAAAGCGCGAAAATTCCAAAAACAACCACCACATCAAGCAGCATGCCGCCCCGGTTATTTTTAGAAAAAGTCATATATTATATCGCTGAAGTCAAAGTGTACATCGGCATAATCACCGCCACCGCCATGCCGCCGACCACCAAGCCAAGCGCTAAAATCAGAATCGGCTCAATTATGGCCGGCAGATTATTCATGGTTTGGTCAATTTCTCCCTCGTAAAATTCCGCCAGCTCTTCCAGAATATAATCAAGCTCGCCGGTATCTTCACCCACCGCGATCATTTGGGTGACCACCGGCGGAAATAATTTCGGATAATTGGCGATAACTTCATTGATGGTGCCGCCCTTTTTGATTTTATCGCTTATTTCCATCAGGGCGTCGCGGTAATAGACGTTGCCCAGGACATTGGCCGCGATTTGAAAGCTCTTGATAATCATAATGTCAGTTCTGAGTAGCGAGCTGGTGGTCCGGGCGAAACGGGCTAAATTTATTTTTTTGATGATTGGAGAAAATATCGGCAATTTTAAAAGCAGGCCGTGGAAAACATAGCGACCCCTTTTAGTTTTGATTAATTGGACGATAATCAGAATAACGACGACCAGGGCGACTAAATAAAGCAGGCCGTTGGCGACCAAGCTGTCGGAAAATTTAATCAGTAATTTGGTGACCAAGGGCAACTCGGCGTTAAAATCTTTAAACATGGCGGTGATTTTCGGTACCACCGCAATCATCATGAAAGTGCCGATGCCGCCCATGGCGACTAAAATGACAATCGGATAAGTTAAGGCGCCTTTCACTTTTGAGACCAACTCATGGTTTTTTTTGAATTGAATATATAGTCTTTTCAGAACTTCTTCCAGCTTGCCGGAAATTTCGCCAGATTCAATCATGTTGATGGTCAGCTGGCCGAAAATTTTCTCATGCGGCTTCAGGCTTTCGGTGAAGCTCACGCCCTTTTCCACGTTTTTGGAAATGTCGGCGATTATTCGGGCGAATCTTTTGTTAGCGGTTTGCTTGGCTAAAGTTTTTAACGTCACGGATAGGGAAATCCCGGCTTTAAGCATGATGCCCAGATGTTGGATGAAAAATAGTTTTTCCGCAAGCGGTATGGACGTCAATTTTTCCAAAAAAAATTTTATCCGGCCGGCACCATCACTCGGCGCCTGATTGTCTTGGCTTAAGCCGCTCGACTGGGCCGCTGGCGGTAAATTTACGGGCATATTGGTTAAAATTATTTTATTATTCTTTAGTGACGCGCATAATCTCCTCAATCGTGGTGATGCCGTTTTTGGCTTTAATGAAGCCGTCTTCAATAATGGTGAGCATCTCTTGTTTTTTGGCCTGTTTTTTCAATTCCGCCGGCGAGGCCCTTTTTAAGATCAGCTCGGCCATTTCCTCGGTAATTTCCAAAACCTCGTAAATGCCCAGCCGGCCTTTATAGCCGGTATTGGAGCATTGCTTACAGCCTTTGCCGCGATAAAACAATAAGGATTCGATGCCGCGTTTGGCGTCAATGATGATTTTTTTCTTTTCCAAGGTTTGCATGATATTGACTAAGTCGAGTTGCTGTTTTAATTCTTCCACGGTTTGTTTGTCTAATTTGTAGCTTTGGATGCAATTGGGGCAGATTTTTCTGATCAGCCTTTGGGCGATGATGATATTGGTGGTGGTGGCCACTAAGAAGGCCGGCACGCCCATATCCGACAGCCGCGGCAGAGTGGTTACCGCGTCATTGGTGTGCAGGGTGGACAGCACTAAGTGGCCGGTCATGGCCGCGTGGATGGCGATTTCCGCGGTTTCCTGGTCGCGAATTTCGCCGACCATGATGATGTCCGGGTCTTGTCTCAAAAAGGAGCGCAAGCCGGTGGCGAAGGTATAGCCGATTTTGGGGTTGACTTGGGATTGGTTGACGTGGGGCATCCGGTACTCAATCGGGTCTTCAATGGTGATGATGTTAACTTCCGGCGTATTTAAAATATTTAAAATGGTGTAGAGCGTGGTGGTTTTGCCCGAGCCGGTCGGACCGGTAACTAAAGTCATGCCGTGCGGCTTGGCGATATTTCTTTTAATAACTTCCAGCGCCGAAGGTTGCAGGCCGAGTTGTTCTAAAGTCAAGATTTGCGCTTTTTCGTTCAACAGGCGCATGACCACTTTTTCCCCGTCAAAAGTCGGAATAATGGAAACGCGGAAAGACACCCGGTAATCTTTGGCATTGATTTTAAAGCGGCCGTCCTGCGGCAGGCGGTGCTCGTCGACTTTTAAGTTGGCCAGGATCTTGACGCGGGCAATGATGCCCGGCTGAACATTTTTTGGCAAAGTCATCACCGTCCTTAAAATTCCGTCAACGCGGTAGCGCGCCAGCAGGTCTTTCTCTTCCGGTTCAATATGAATATCCGAGGCGCCTTCAAAAATAGCGTATTCCAAAAGCGTGTCAACGATTCTGACGACGGGCAGATTTTCCGCCAGCTTCTTTAGATTGGCGTCGCCGGTTTCCAGGTTTTCATTAGCCAGTTCCTTGAATTCCGCCTTCAGGTTTTTATGGTATTGCTTTAAGGCTTCGTCCAGGCTGTCCGGAGTGGTTAAGTATATTTTTGGCTCCAGGCTGGTTTTTTTCCTGATGAATTCAAAAATTTCCAAATCCTCCGGGTTTAAACAGGCGATTTTTAT
>Ga0210018_1001582_pt1 | contig 11812 bp, 13 predicted proteins | sample CryGeyCG2014_010_2_FD_183967 | JGI IMG/M metagenome (GOLD analysis project Ga0210018, IMG submission 183967) | Groundwater microbial communities from aquifer - Crystal Geyser CG09_land_8/20/14_0.10 (SPAdes) (version 2) | ecosystem: Environmental > Aquatic > Deep subsurface > Groundwater | place... | reverse complement strand
TTTTACTTGGTGAAGTTGCCTTTTTCATATTTTTTCCAAAGGACGCTAAGCGTCCAAAAAGGAAATTGAAAAATTTTAGAGGAAAATGGCTCGAAAAAAACGGAAAATTTTATTTTCCTACTTATCATCCCGCAGCCGGATTAAGATTCCCAAAAATTAGAAAAATTTTAGAGGAAGATTTTAAAAAACTAAAAACTTGACCGATTCTTTTAAATTTTTTATTATAAAACAGAAGCTCTTAAGCTCTTAAAAACTAAATAAAGGAGGTGAAAAATAATGAGAGAAATAAAAAATCTAAAGGGAGAAAGTTTCTTAAGAATAGGCAAAATGCAATCTGATACAATTGGTGTTGAACTAAATGATTTTCCTGGCGTACTATTTATCTGCAGGGTTCCAAATTGTACGGATCCTAAAAGTATATTAGAACAAACATTAGGAAGACTTTTCGTTGATATCGAACTTGACGATGCGCTTGCTTTCGGACCAGATACAAAGAACCCAGAGAAAAGTAGCAGATGGTTCAGAACAGTAAGAGTGACTAGAGGATTTGTGGGTAGTGATGACCAGGTGGCAGTGGGAAAAGGAGAAAAGATTATATTAGAGACAAAAGGGTTAATACTGATTGTCTCTGCTGAAAAGCCTAATATTTTTGAAGTGGATAGTTTTCTAAGATGACAAAGACAACATCCCCTTAATTTCTTTAAAATTATCCCTTGGCACGTTTTTCTAAAAAACAAAAAGCCCGGCAATGGGCATTTTTTTTATTTTTCTAAATGCTTTTAAATTATATTTTCTTGATTTGAAGGAAAGGCAATGACTTTTTTAATATCTTCTTCTCCTCTTAAAAATTCCAAAATTCTGGCAATTCCAAACCCACAACCTGCATGGGGAACGCTTTTTTCCTTCACCCTCTCTAGATACCAACCAAAATCTTCTATTCCTCCCCCCTTTTCTTTCAATCTCTTAAACATTCTGGAATTTTCCAGTCTCCATTTTAATTCTTTAAATTTCCATACTCTTTGAGCTGCCCCAACTGCCTCTCCGCCAAAAGGTAAAATTAAATCAGCCGATAAAACTCGGGCCGGATTTTCTGGATCAGGGATCATATTAAAAAATTTTTCTACCTCAATTCCTTTTCCATGATTCCACAAAGGATTGGGATAATGGGTGATAAAGATAGGATGGCCATCAAATCTAGCTATTAATTTTTTCTCATTTTTCCGAGAGATATCACTGCCAAAAGGTAGACCTAAAATCTTAATCGCTTTATCATAGGTAACTTTCGGGAAAGCAGATTTTACTTTCTTTAATCTTTCTACTTCTTTTTTACCAACTCCTAATTCTTCTCTGATATTGATTGGTAAAACAAGAAGGTCTTTTATCACTCTGTAAATAATCTTTTCGATACATTCTAAGAGTTTTTTGAAATCTCCGGCAAATTCAATTTCCAGCATTGTAAACTCAGTTAGATGACGAGTATCATTCCCTCCTTCAGCTCTAAAACTCGGGCCAACTGAGTAAACCTTTTTGAGGTAGGGGGTGAAGGCTTCAAGATAAAGTTGGGCAGTCTGGGAAAGATAGGCTCGATGGGGTGTTTTTGAATGAAACCAACAGAGATTTCCATTTACTCCAACTTCAAATAAGGTATCGATATTTTCACAAGCACCGGAAGCCCTAACAATCTTTGGCGGGAAAATTTCAATAAACCCTTCTTTTTCCAAATAATCTCGCATTGATTTTAGTACCTGCTTTTCCAATTTAGCGGTAGAGATTTTATCCTTCATTCTTTCTTACGTTAAAAAAAATCGCCCCTTCGGGCGTCAATTTTTTCGACCTTTAATTTTAGCCATTTCCACATATTTTCATCCATTTTACTCAACCAAAGAACCTTGTCAAGACGTTTTTATATCTTCTTTGCCATATAAGTTTCTTTCAATTTATAGCCCAATTTCCGCCAGTAATTTCTGACTCCAACCCCTGAGATCACGGAAATACTTTTTAATCCAAATTCTCTTTTGGTAATTATTTCCGCTTCTTTTATTAATTTCTTTCCCAGACCTCTATGTTGAGGGGCAATTTTTTTCTCACCGATTGGTACAACTTCGCCAAAGGTTTGAATTTCTCGAATTATGGCTGCATTTTTCAGAACTGAGAAGGAAATTCTTAGTCTTAAAAAACTAAAAAGTTTTCTCCGTGTTTTATTTTCAAAACTCAAGAAGATTTCTTTCCCTCCGGAAGCTTCGTAATCCTCTCTGAATAAACAAATTTTTTCTTTTGGCTCATATTTTTCTCTGATCTCTCTACATCTAATACACTTACATTTTAAATCCTCTTTTTTCATTTCTTCTTGAACTATTTGTCTCAAATTTGAAATTCGAGCCCCACCTTCAACAATGTATTTTGAGGGAATATCCCTTGTTATTCTTTGGATTCTGACATAATAGGGAATTTTCAATTTAATTTTTTTGATTAAATCTATCAATTCCTCTTTTGAATATGGCTTGTATTTTCCTTTCAAATACAATTTATAAAGTGGTGCTTCTTTTAATAGGGCACAGGGATAAATTTTCAAATAATCTGGTTGAAAATCTGGATTTGAAAAAATCTCTTCAAATATTTTTTCATCCTTTTTTAAATTAGATCCTGGTAAATTTGGCATCATTTGATAGCAAATTTTAATTCCAGCATCCTTCAAAATTTTTGTTGCTAAAATTGTTTCCCTTACGCCATGCCCTCTTAAATTCAATTTCAAGACATTATCGAAAATGCTCTGAACCCCCAATTCAACTCTAGTTATTCCCAATTCCCTCATAAATTTAACCTCCTTTTCATTTATAAAATCTGGTCTTGTCTCAACTGAAATTCCAATAATTCTATTTTTTGCTATCTCATTTAATTTTTGAGCCTCATTTAAACCCCGCACCAGAAACTTCGTTTCGGTGCGGGACTGGTCCAGCACCGAGCTCTGCTCTGGTGCCGGGTTTTTGCCACCCTTTTCATTACAAGCATCAAAGCATCTTTTAATGAACCAGCTTCGATATTTTTTGGGATAAAAACTCCAAGTTCCGCCAATTATTCTCAAATCAATTTTATCAGTTGGATGCCCTTCATTTCTTAGCATTTCAATTCTTTTTTTGACTTGCAAATAAGGATTGAATTTTAATCTTTTCGCCCTTTCAGCCGCAGGTTCGCCAGATAAATAACTCTTTGGCATTCCCTTTTCCAAAGGACAATAAAGACATTTTCCTGGGCAGGGATAGGGTTTTGTCAAAACTGAAACGTTAACTATTCCTGAAAGCGAGCGAATTGGTCTTGTTTTCAATAATGCTTCAATTTCTTCCAATCTTTTTATCCCTTGCCCCGTATACAACTTGTTGTTATGCGGGGTTTTCTTTTTTAATAATTCATGATAAGCTTTTAATAGTTCAATATTGCTCGGACATTGAATTTTATATTTTTTTGCTATCTTTCTTTTGAAAGAAGATAGCGCAGCCCGATTTTTAATTCGGCTCTTAAGGAGTTCTTTAATTGCCAGTTCTAAAATATTCATGGAGAGAAAATACGCTGAATATTTATTAAAAAAGACTCAAGAAGATTATAACTTGGTTGCTGAAGATTATACAAGGACAAGGGCTTTTATTCCAGAAGATATAAAAGATTTGGCAAGGTATACACTTTCTGGGGAAAGGGTTTTGGACTCTGGATGTGCAAGTGGAAGGCTCTACGGAGTTTTGAAAGACTACAACCCGCCCGCCCCCCTCCCGTCCGCTTTCGGCGGACGGGCCCCTAAAAAAGTTGACCCCGTTAGAGGTCAACGAGATTTAGTAGAAGCACAAAGAAAACAGACCTCTAACGGGGTTGATTATTTTGGGATTGACTTTTCTGAAAAATTGATTGAGATTGCAAGAAAAAAATACCCCGAGGCTAAATTTCAAGTCGCTGACTGTTTAAATTTACCTTTTCCCGCTAATTTCTTTGATAAGATATATTCAATTTCAGTTTTACATAACATTCCGTCCCGAGAGTTTCGACTCAGGTATTTTAAAGAAGCAAAAAGAGTTTTAAAACCAGGGGGGCTTTTAATTTTAAGAGTCTGGGATTTCTGGAGAAGAAAGGCTTTTCCAAAACTGTTTTTTAAATATACATTTTTAAAATTAATTGGAAAATCAAAAGTGGATTTTTTTGATGTTTTTGTTCCTTGGAAAGATTCAAAAGGGAAAATCTTAATTGAGAGATATTTCCATTGCTTTAGAAAAAAAGAATTGGAAAATTTAGTGAAGGAAGTAGGATTTAAAATAAAAAAAATTTGGCGGGCAGGAAAAAATCCAAGAACAAATATCTATCTAATAGCTAAAAAGCCTCTGTAGCTTAATGGATAAAGCATAGCCCTCCGGAGGCTGGGATGAGGGTTCGAATCCTTCCAGAGGCATAAAATTTTGGTTCGGGGCGGAGGTTGAAATCTCCGTTCGAATCGGAGTGGAAGCACTTGACAAACGTTTTTGGAAAATTAATATTAGAAATTGAGGGGGTGTGAGATATTTCTCGAAGGACAAACGATTCTTAATGAAGGAGGTTGATTGAGCTTGCTAGCAAATGTCCAGCTAGGTTTAAACCTAAACCGATTTCAGAAAGAGTTGTTCCCCCTCACTAAAGAAGGTCGGTTAATCACGGCCTTTTTTAATTTGGGAAAATTTGCTAAAATAGAACTATGAGATACAAAATTGCCGTTTCCGGAGCAGCCCGAGTTAGCCACTGCTGTAAAGGAATTGAAGAAATTTCAAAAGAAGTCGGCCGGGAAATTGCTCGCCAAAAATGTATCTTAATTACTGGCGCCACCACTGGAGTTCCCTATTTTGCTGCTCAAGCCTGCAAAGAGGTTGGTGGCTTTTCTGTTGGCTTTTCTCCAGCCTCTTCTGAGGCAGCCCATATAAAAACTTATAAATTACCAGTCGATGCCTTTGATATTATTATCTATACTGGCTTTGATTATTCGGGTAGAAATTTATTAATGACCAATGCGGCAGATGGAGTAATTATTATTTGTGGAAGAATGGGAACACTTAATGAATTTACAACTGCCTTCGAAGACCAAAAGCCAATTGGGGTTTTAGAGGGCTCTGGGGGAACCGCAGATAAAATAAAACTCATAGCTACCGGGCCTTATCGAGGAGTAAGAAAGGTTATTTATGGAAGAAATCCTAAAACATTGGTTAAAAAATTAATTGAGCTTATAAAAAAAGAAAAATCAAAGGTCGAAAAATAAATAATACCTCGATTTTTAAAATATGGTTAATGAAGTGCCTATTGCCGAAGAAGGGAAATTAATCGGTAAAGTCACCCACTATTTTTCAAAAATTGGAGTGGCGGTTATTGAATTGTCTGATACTTTAAAAGTCGGCGATACTATTAGAATAGTGGGTGGAGCGACCGATTTTACTCAGACGATTGAATCAATGGAAATTGAACATGAAAAAGTAAAAGAAGCTGCTACCGGGGATTCGGTCGGTCTGAAAGTTAATCAGAAAGTGAGGGAAGGTTACAAGGTGTATAAATTGTAGATTGTAAATTGCAAATATTAAATTTTTTATGGAAATTGAAATAATTTTCCAGCTAATTTTAGTTACTTTTTTAGGTGCTTCAATTGGTTTGGAAAGAGAATACAAGAAAAAAGGAGCCGGGCTCCAGACCTATAGTTTGGTCTCTCTTGCCACCTGTCTTTTTACTATAATTTTGTTTCAAGTATTAAATCTTTTTCCTGGGAAAATAGATACAATCTTTAATTTTGCCGGACTGATTCAGGCGGTTGCCATTGGCCTCGGTTTTATTGGGGCAGGAGTAATTTTCCGTCAACCATCAGGAATTGTTGGTTTAACTACGGCAGCTGGTTTGTGGATAGCGGGAGCTATTGGAATAGCCACCGGAGCCAAACTCTATTTTCTGGCAGTCTTTTCTACCTTCTTAACCCTTCTAATTTTGGCCGGTTTTGGTTTACTCGAAGAGAAATTTTTTAAAAAGGAATGAAATTTATCGCTGACTTCCATTTGCACTCAAAATATTCTCGAGCCACATCGAGCCATATGGACTTGGAGAATCTTGATAAGTGGGCAAAGATTAAAGGAATTAAAGTTTTAGGAACCGGGGACTTCACCCACCCCGAGTGGTTTAAAAATTTGAAAGAAAAATTAGAACCTGCCGAAGCAGGTTTATTTAAGTTGAAAGACGCTGATAGCCAAACTCGTTTTATTTTAACCTCCGAGATTAGCTGTATTTACTCTAAAAAAAATCGTGTCAGGAAAATCCACATTATAATTTTTGCTCCCTCTTTTGAAATGGTTGAGAAAATTAATACTCATTTAGGCTGGATAGGAAATTTAAAAGCCGATGGCCGACCAATTTTAGGACTGGATGCAAAAGAGTTAGCCAAAATTGTTTTAAATATTTCTCAAGATTGTTTAATTGTCCCTGCCCATATTTGGACTCCTTTCTTCAGCATCTTTGGCTCTCGTTCCGGATTCGATTCGATTGAGGAATGCTTTGAAGATTACTCAAAATATATTTATGCGGGCGAAACGGGACTCTCCAGCAGCCCAGATATGAATTGGCGACTGTCAGCTTTAGATAAAATTACTTTAATTAGCAATTCAGATGCCCATAGCCCAGCCAAGTTGGGCAGGGAAGCGAATGTTTTTGATACGGAACTGAATTATCAATCAATCATTGAGACAATAAAATCCAAAAATCCTCAAAAATTTTTATATACTATTGAATTTTTTCCTGAGGAAGGCAAATATCATTACGATGGCCATAGAATGTGTGGAATTTCATTGTCGCCGGCTGAATCAAAAAAATACAATAATATTTGTCCAAATTGTGGAAGGCCATTAACTATTGGAGTTTTAAATCGAGTTGATTCTCTGGCTGATAGACCAGAGGGTTTTAAACCAGAAAATGCCATTCCCTTTAAAAGTTTAGTCCCTTTAGAAGAAATAATTGCCGATGTTGTAGGGCAAGGCGTTGGGACAATAGAAGTTGAGAAAGAATATAAAAATTTAATTGAAAAATTTGGTAATGAATTTTCAGTCTTAATTGATGTTCCTCGCCAGGAATTAGAAGCCGTTACTTTGCCAGAAATTGCCGAAGGAATAATTCGGGTCAGAGAAAAAAAAGTTTTCATCGAGCCAGGCTATGATGGAGTTTATGGAAAAATCAGAATTTTCTCCAAGGGCGAACAAAAAACCTTATCAAGACAAGGAACACTGTTTTAAGTCGAAGAAAACTTTGTTTTCTTCTTCATCTTCGCTTGATGTATGACTATTGGAATTCCAAGAGCTTTAATTTATTGGAAAAGGCCATATTTTTGGGAGAGTTTTTTTGAAAATTTGGGTTTTGAGGTTTTGTTATCTCCAAAGACCAATAAAGAAATTGTCGAAATGGGGGTGAAAGTGGCTGACCCTGAAACTTGTTTTTCAAATAAAGTTTATTTTGGTCATTTAATTTGGTTAGATGGACTCCAACCCGCCCACCACCCTCCCGCTTCCGCGGGCCCCAAATGCGATTTGATTTTTGTTCCTCGACTAAAAGCGGTCGATGAACATTCGTTCATCTCCCACCCTCGCTCCGCTCGGGTAACTGAAGGAAAATTAGAATACTGCCCTAAATTTTTTGGCTTACCTGACCTATCTAAGATTTTAGTAAAGACTCCGATTTTAACTGAAACTTTTGATGAAAGAAAAGAGAAGTTTGAGAAAACCTTGGCAAGGTTAGGGAAAAAATTGAAGAAAAGAATTAAAGAAGTCGAGGAGGCAACAAAAAAGGCTTTTTCCAAAGAAAAAGAAATAAAAGAGAAAGAAGAACAAGATTTTTTAGAAAAAATTAAATCTCAAAAACCAAAAATTGTTTTGATTTCCCACCCCTACAATTTATATGATGAATATGTTAATTTGAGGATAAAAGAAAAACTGGAGAAATTGGGGGCGGAGTCAATATTTATTGACGAAGTCCCTATCAGCATAAATCAGCCTCCTCAGCATAAATCAGCGTCTAATATAAAGTTCCATTGGGAGTTTGGAAAGGAAATAATGGAGAAAATTGAAACAATATTAAACCATGATATTGCTGGAGCGATTCAAATTTCCTCTTTTGCTTGCGGTTGTGATGCAGTTTTAAAGGAATTCGTTGAGAGAGAATTTAAACAAAACAAAATTCCCTTTTTATATCTAATGATCGATGAACAAACTGGCGAAGCCGGCCTTCAAACAAGGTTAGAGGCCTTTATTGATACTTTAAAATAATATGGAAAAACCTATAATCACATTTGCTCGCTGGGGGAACTATACCGTTGCTTTCAAAACCCTTTTTGAAGAGTTGGGCTTGAAAGTCATTCCTCCGGAAAAAACAACTTCTCAGACTATTGCTGAGGGCGCTAAAATTGCCCCTGAAATGTTTTGTTTCCCTTTAAAAGTGACCCTGGGAAATTATTTGCCGGCTTTGCGAAAAGGGGCTAATACAATTTTTATGGTTCAAAATGTTGGAGGATCCTGTCGCCAAAGATATTATGGAGTAATTCAAGAAAAAATGCTAAAAGAAAATGGTTGGAAGATTAATTTCGTTGATTTTAGAGCCACTCCAAAAGATATTTATTCGAAAATAAAAGAAATTTCCGGAGCCTCCTTTTGGCAAATAATTAGGGCAGCCAGATTCTTCTTTAAAAAATTGAGATTGGTTGAAAAAATTGAAAAAATGGCTCAATATTTAAGACCGAGGGAGGTTGAAAAAGGAGAGACTGATAGGGTATTACAATGGTGTTTTTCGGAAGTGGAAAGGATGAACAGAGAAAAAGATTTTCCGAAATTAAAAAAGGAAGTTTTTAAAAGGCTTGCTGAAATTAAGGTTGACAAAGATAAAGATTTGCCAAGAGTGGCTTTGATCGGAGAAATCTACACTGTTTGCGACCCAACTATTAACTTTGAAGTTGAAAAAAAATTAGGAAATGAAGAGATCGAAATCCATCGGGAAATGGATATTACTTATCAAATAAAAAAATTAATTTTTCCCTGGAAGGATTGGATTATTCAGCGAAAAATCAATCCTTATTTAAAATCAACCGTTGGAGGTCACGGCCGAGACGCAATTTATGAAATGCTTCATTATATTAAAAAAGATTTTGACGGGATAATTCATCTTTTACCATTTGGCTGTATGCCGGAGATAACCGTTCGGCCAATTTTAGAAAAAATTCATCAAGAATCTGGTATTCCCTTTTTATCATTATCATTAGATGAACAAGTAGCCGAGGTTGGAATTGACACTCGGCTTGAAGCCTTCATTGATGTAGTTGAAAATTATCATAACAAAAAACATGAAGACATACTTAGGCATTGATATTGGATCGCTTACCTGTAAATTTGTTTTAATTGGTGAAAAAAATGAGATAATCTTTTCTAGCTATTTCCGAACTGAAGGAAATCCTATCGCAGCCATTCAGAAAGGATTAAGTGAATTAAAAAAACAAATTGAGAATCATAACCCCAATGTTGAAGTTGCTGGAGTAGGAACAACGGGATCGGCTAGATATTTAGCCGGAGTCATTACCGGAGCTGATTTAATCAAAAACGAAATTACCGCTCATGCGAAAGGTATCACTCATTTTGTTCCCGATACTAAAACAGTAATAGAAATTGGTGGTCAAGATTCTAAAATCATTATTTTGGAAAATGGAGTAGCGGTTGATTTTGCTATGCAAACAGTGTGCGCGGCAGGCACAGGCTCTTTTCTCGATGCTCAATCTTTTAGGTTAGGAATTCCAATCGAGAAATTTGGGGAAATTGCATTAAAATCTGAGAATCCGACCACAATCGCTTCGAGATGTACGATCTTCGCGGAGTCAGACATGATCCATAAGCAGCAAATTGGACACCCAACAGAAGATATTATTGCCGGACTTTGTCAAGGTTTAGTTAGAAATTTTTTAAATAATGTAGCCAGAGGAAAAAATATTCAACCACCAATTGTTTTTCTTGGAGGAGTTTCTGAAAATATAGGAATGAGAAAGGCATTCGAAGAAACCTTGGGCCAAAAGATTATCGTTCCAAAATATAATACGGTAATGGGGGCATTTGGAGTTGCTCTCTTAATTGAGGAAATGGCTTCTGAAAAAACAAAATTTAGGGGTTTTGAAATCTCTGATAAAGAAATAAAATGCACTTCTTTTCAATGTCAGGGTTGTCCGAATCGCTGTGAGGTAATTGAAGCGAGAATTGACGAAAAAGTCGTTGCCCGTTGGGGAGACCGCTGTGGAAAATGGTCAAATTTAAACCCTCAATAATTTATGGCAATTTTAAAAATAATTAAAGAAAGAAGAAGTATTAGAAAATTTCAGGCAAAGCCTCTTTCACAAGAGGGTATTGATAAATTAATAGAGGCTTTAATCTGGGCACCTTCAGCCGGGAATTTGCAATCGAGAAAATTTTATTTCGTTTTTAATCAAGAAATTAAAGAAAAATTAGTCGAAGCTGCCTTTGATCAGGATTTTATTTCTGATGCTCCATTAGTTATTGTTGGTTGTACTGATGAAAAAATTTCTTTAAGATATGGCGAAAGAGGAAAAAATCTTTATTCAATTTGTGATATCGCCTTAAGTATCCAGAATCTAATGCTTCTAGCTCATTCGGAAGGTTTAGGTAGTGTTTGGGTCGGCACTTTTGATGAGAAAGAAGTGGCTAAGATTTTAAATTTACCAGAAAATTTACGACCGATTGCAATCATTCCCGTTGGTTACCCCGCTGAAAAACTCTCTCCTCCTCCAAGGGTCTCAAAAGCTGAAGCTGTAAAGTTTCTAATCTAAAATGAACTCCGACATATTTCCCTACGATCGTGGGAAAAGTAGTCGAAATTTATATTCGTATATTCGTAATAATTCGTAATTCGTAGGGTTATGATTGAAGAATACCATTTTGGTTCTATCACAATTTCGGGCAAAACTTATAACCACGATGTCGAAGTCCGTTGGACTGGTGCCGCCAGAGGCGAGCCTAGCCCTCCTGGGCTGGAGGTTTTGAAATGGTGGAGAAAAGAAAGCCATTTTGTCTATCCAGAAGATATAAAAAGAGCAATTAAAAAAAATCCAGAAGTAATTGTTATTGGAACAGGTGAATCGGGGGTAATGGAAGTTGGCGAAGAGGCGAAAAAAGAGGTCGAAGAAAAGGGAATTGAATTGATAATTGATGCCACCGAGGAAGCAGTAAAAACTTTTAATATAATAAAAGAAGAGTCGGAGAAGGAGGAAGGAAAACAAAGGAGGGTAATCGGCCTTTTCCATTTGACTTGTTAAAAATATGGATTTGGATGAAGAAAAAGAATTGATTAAAAGGGCCAAAAAAGATTCCGAAGCTTTTGGAAAACTTTATGATAAATATTACTCTCAAATTTTTGGCTACATCTTAAAAAGGGTAGCCAATTTAGATATTGCCCAAGATATTTGCTCGGAAACTTTTTTGAAAGCCCTGAAAAATCTTTGGAAATTCCGCTGGAAAAATATTTCCCTCTCTGCTTGGTTATACAGAATTGCTAACAATGAAATTACGAATTTCTTTCGAAAAAAGAAACACAAATTAGTGTCTCTCGAAAAAATATCGGAACCGATTGATGGAAGCAATCCTGAAATTGAATTAATTGAAGCTGAAGATAGATTAAAAATGCATCAAGATTTCTTGAAAATTCAAGAGAAGATTTTAAAACTTCCCCCAAAATACCAAGAAGTTATTACTCTAAGATTTTTCGAAAAAAAGCAAATTAAAGAAATAGGTGAAATTTT
>Ga0210018_1001581_pt1 | contig 11814 bp, 12 predicted proteins | sample CryGeyCG2014_010_2_FD_183967 | JGI IMG/M metagenome (GOLD analysis project Ga0210018, IMG submission 183967) | Groundwater microbial communities from aquifer - Crystal Geyser CG09_land_8/20/14_0.10 (SPAdes) (version 2) | ecosystem: Environmental > Aquatic > Deep subsurface > Groundwater | place... | reverse complement strand
GAAGACAATCTGAATTTATTCTCTTCTTCCATTTCAATCCTCCTGTTTTTTAAATCCAATATTTTTATTTTAAAAGAATAAACTAAATTTTCACTCATACTATAATAACCATTTTATTAATCTTTGTCAAATTAAAAAACTGCTAGAGATAGCAGTTTTTTAATTTGGCTCCCTCTGTACGACGAAATCCGAACGCATTTTGAACAAAATCCCGATGTGGAATGAATCGTTCCGCCACTGCCTCGCTTCATTCGGCAACACCAAAGAAAAATGTTCCTTGCTTCTCCGATGTGGTGGTGAAATTTTTCTTGAAAAAGGAAAGGACATTTTTCTTTGGTGTTCTGCCCTCCAAGTATTCGGGCAGGTGGCGGAACACACTGCGGACGAAGTTTTGGCAAAACTATTTTTTGGGGAGGAAAGTATTTGCCAAAACTTCGGCTCATTTGTTTTTGAATTTGGATGTCGCAAATGGAAAAGGAGGGGTCTGGGGAGGAATCCTCCGCTTGCTCCATCCGTTTCATTTGGCGAAATTCGGGGCGGACAAAAATACAAATTCAAAACCTTTTTATATTGTGCCTCGTTCATTCTACTATTTTTGCGTCATGATCTAAAGGGGTCCATCCTCGGCATTCGCCTCGGACATTTCCGCTAGGGCTACTCGCGCCTAGATGTCTAGGTTTGGCGCTTCTCCTCGCCATTGCCCGCCTGCGGGCGGGTGGCTCGGGCGCCATGCTGTTTGGGGGAAGGAAGGAATCCTTCCCCCAGCTTCGGTGATCTGTACCCCAAAAAGTGGACACGGGTATACGTTTTCTTTTGTTAACATTAACCACTAACAGAAGAATATGAGAACAACATTTTCAAGCGATGAGATTGCGGAATTGAGGAGGAATCCGTGCGTGTTCGATTGCACCGAGAAATCGGTGTACTACACACCCACGAATTCAAGCAGCGCGCCCTGGAGCTCTACGCACAGGGCGTCGAGACTAAGGAAATCTGGAGACGATCGGGCTTTGATGTGTGCAAGTGGAAAAAGCACTACTTCAGACTCACGCTCCGAGACTGGAGACGTGTTGTGGAAAGGAGTGGACTTGAGGGACTCACAAGTCCAGGAGGAACACCGCATGACCGAGGACCTGACCATACGAACAAGGACACCATCAGGCGATTGGTACTCCAGGTCAAATACCTGCAAGCTGAAAACGATTTTTTAGCACAACTCCGGGCCAAGCGAGCGGAGTCAAACTCAGGCCGCATCAAAAATACCGAATCATCAGAGAACGAGGTGGCGGCATCAATATTCTCTGTGAATTAGCGAATGTCTCCCGAAGCGGATACTACCAATGGCTCAAAACCGCAGACACAAGAGACAAAGACTACCTCGATTACCTCAAGATCAAAGAAGTCTTTGTCCTGGGCAAGGAGAAATATGGCTGGAGAAGCATCAAAATGAGGCTTCCGGCGATGAATCACAAGAAGATACAGCGGATCATGAGAAAGTATGGTCTCGTCACCGTCGTTCGAAAAAGAAACCCGTACAAAGCCATCATGTAGAAACGACTAGAGCACAGGGTATTCCCCAACACACTGGATCGTGCATTTGGTCAGACGGTTCCGTTCACTGTCTTCTGTACCGATATCACGTACATCACTTTCCAGAGTGCCTTTGCGTATCTCTCGGTTGTGAAAGACATCGCGAGCGGCGAGGTGGTTGCGTGGAATCTTTCGAAAGGTCTTGAAGAGACTCTCGTGCTCGATACAATACGGAACATGCCGCGTGTATCCGACGATGCGATGATTCATTCAGACCAAGGGTTCCACTACACGAATCCACAGTATATCGCAGCAGTGGAAGCACTGGGGATGGTGCAATCCATGTCCGGCAAGGGAAACTGTATCGACAACGCACCGATTGAATCGTTCTTCGGGCACATGAAAGATGAGTTGGACTACAAATCATGTACCTCTATCGAGGAGCTTCGTTCAAAAGTCGCCGACTATATGCGATACTACAATTGCGAAAGAAAACAGTGGACTAGGAACAAGATGTCCCCGATTGAGTACAGGGACCATCTTCTCACAAAGTCGAGCGTGGGAGTGGGTTTCGAAAGTGTCCGCTAAATGGGGTACGGATCACGGTCTCCTCCTCGCAGTGGTTTGCTATATTATTCAGCGCTTTCGTTTGTTCTATGGTCATTTAGAGCTTTGAGACTTCGTTTAGCGTGCCTTCGGAGTCCGCCCTCGCACAACCCCCTTTCTCGTTTTCATATCGGCTGTATGTGGTGTCGCTTCCGCTTCGGATTTCTGCATTGCAAGATTACGGCGGCGCTCATCCTTTGGTCATGGACGCCCTAGCGGAAATGTCCGAGGCTCAAATGCAAATGCGCTTGACCCACCCTCCCGTTCGCGCGCAAGCCCGCTCGCAAGGGAGGAGAGGGGGCGAGCAGGGCTCCCTGTTAACTATTTACTTACAGGATAATCCATGTTATCCTCTTTGGCAGATCGGGGATTTTCCCCAAAGCACATTTCCAACCCAAAAACAGAAAGGAGGTAGCTGATGAACAACAGAACCGTCGATCTGAGCGTGATTGTCGTTGTCTACAATCAACCCGAGTCTCTCAGGCTCATACTGCAATCCTTGTTGGCGCAAGACTTCTCGGGAAGTTACGAAATCATCGTCACGGACGATGGTTCATCAACAGAAATCTTACGCACTTTTCGAGATGAGTGTGGAAAAAACACCATCCCGGCAAAGTATGTGTGGCAGCCACACCGCCACTTCCGAGCGGCAGCGGCACGTAATAATGGCATCAACATCTCGTCAGGAAAGATATTTCTCTTTCTCGATGGGGATCTCGTGCCAGCGGCGGATGCCTTGCGAAGACATACTGAAGCTCACACATCGCCAAAGATGATGGTTGCAGGAAATCGAAAGTGGCGTGGCGAGCTTTCGAGCATTAAGTGTCTGCCGAGCGGACCAATCGAAAAGGTAATCAAACACCTTGAAGATGGTTTTCTCGTGGATGAGAAAAGCAGACAGCGTGAAGAAGTCGAGAGACAACGGCGTAAACAATGGCTCGCTTCTCCACATCCATGGCGTGCCTGCTTCAGCGGCAATGTGAGTGTAGGATGGTCTCCGGAAGTCTGGTTCGACGAAAATTTCGTCGGTTGGGGTCCGGAGGATTGGGAGTTTAATCATCGGCTCTGTACGAAGCATGGTTATACGCCAACCTATCTCGATGATATCACCGCATATCATCTGGAAACACCGGATGCTGTTGGTAATGTCTTTCGAGTCGGGACGCACGAAGAGATAGTGATGTATATGAAGAATACTCTCTATTTCTTCGATAAGAACCCGGGAGAATTGCCGATTGAGGAAGTTTTCTTCGGCTTCCCCAGATTCGCTCTGTATGAGCATACCAACAAGTGGCGAGTCGTGCCGCGTCCGACGTCAAGTTCTTACGACATCAAAGACGTTGCCGCGAAAGCTCGGCAATGGATCGCAGAGTACGGGGGTAAATAAAAATGGGGCACCCAACAGAAGTTGTTAGGTGCCCCTTTTCATTTTGCCAGATCGTTTTTCAACTGATCCGTGACGATGAGGTCTGCCAGCTTACCATGCTCATTCGGATAGCGAAGTCCCCGAATAAGAATCACCGGCAGTCCAGCTCGGCTTTGCCCCATGAGAAGAGAACCTGCAGCGGCGATCTCGTCGGCGAAGGAAATGTTTACATTCCGCTTCTTGCCATAAAGATCCACCTCGTCCTCGGTCCCCTTGAGAATGGCCGGCATTGCCGCCACACCAATCGCGAGGCCGACAGATCCGGCGCGATACCTGATCCCGAGAGAGTCGTTGATAACAACACCGACTCGCTTACCGGTTGCGTGAGCGATTGCGTCGCTAATCCTCCCAGCGCTTTCGTCGGGATTGACCGGCAATAAACTCACTTTTTCTTCTTCCGGTTTTGCGGTATTGGCTCGATCGACTCCGCCACTCGTGCAGATGAACCCAAGCCGGTGAAGTGTTTCAACCACTCCGGGCTCTACGTTCAGGATCTGCGATTCCTGCATCATCAGCTCAACGACGCGGGCATCTTTGCCGCTTTTGCCGGCAATTTCACGAGCTTTCTCCGACGGCTGAACAGAAGCCAAAGGCACGATGCGACCCTCCGCCTTCGATACGATTTTGGACGTGACAACGAGCACATCACCGTTCTCGAAGTGAATAGCGGCTTGGCCAGCACACTTGAGGACAATGGCGGGTAAGTCATCGCCATCCTTGATCAGAGGAATTCCGGGAATCGCGCTCAGTGTTACAGCGTAGTGGGAACTCATGAGTTTTCTACCTCCTTTCTGTTTGATTTGTAATGAACTGTACTGGCTGTAAGGATAAATCTTTTTCTCCCCTAAGTCAATACCAACATTTTGAGAGGCAAAAATATGCTGTAGTTTATCTGCTTGCCCAAAAATAAGTTCGTCAATGTCATTTTGGTCTTTTGTTTTTTCTAAATCATTAAAGTATGCGAGCACTCGCAAAAAGAAAAAAGGGGCAATTGTTAAGGCAATATCAGTAGCCACCTTGTCACTTATTGCATGATTGTAAATATATCTTGATGCTTCAGCCAACATATCTACCCAATCTTTTTCATAAATCAACGATTTTGCCTTTTTTATTTCTGTTATTTTTTGAGAACTCAATCCTAAATATTCTTGGATGTTTTTCTTTGGTAATTGTTGTAAATTCTGAAAAGCATGTTTTTTCAAAAATGCAATTCTGGCAGCCTCCGGTTTTCGAATAAAATCATCGATCCTTTGTCCATCTTTTGTTTCGACATGTAAATCAGATATCTTGTTTTTATATTTTGGCAAAACAAACAACATTGTCGCAGCAACTTGCTGAAACATTGGAATAATCTTTGGAAAACTTGGTTTGTGAATTTTTCTACCCAAATAAACTTCTCTTGTTTTAAAATTTCCTCCTACTGCATGAATGGAAAGAAAGATGTCAACACCATAGAGAAAAGCATCTTTCGGTTTTTGTTGTTCTAATATATATTTTGAAAAACGATCGCTCAGGGCAAAATCACCACCTATCGGTTGATTGATTTTGCACCCAAACCATGCGTACAACAAAGGGAAGCAGAAATGGTTGGTTGTGTTTCCTTCGTATCGGTTGCGCGTATAAACTGGCGTAACAAAATCTGCCCCCTCTTTAATTAGAGGGTTTAGTAATAACTTCGGCCATTCTTCTGTGATTGTCGTTATGTCGGCATCTATTGTTGCAATATATTTTGCACCAAGTTTTTTACCGAGCTTTATCAAAGAAAAGATGTTTGCGCCCTTGCCGCGAGGTTGTTTTTTAACCACAAGCGACATCTTGTCTGTTTCGGTTTTGATTTCATCGAACACGCGACTGGTTCCGTCAGAACTTTGGCTATCAATATTGACGATAAGTGCCTTGTGTTCTGGAAAATATCTAGATAAACCTCTGTCAATTTTTTGCACTGTGTTAGAAATAGAGTCAGCCTCGTTGTATGTTGGTATGCCAACAATAATATCTAATTTTTTATTTCGAACTTGTACCATAAATTTTTTGCTTAACTATTTCTAGACCTCTCCAAATAGGCTCGTCCTTTAATATTGGCTCGGTAATTTCAATAAAATAGGCAATCTTATCCCATGGATATTGAGTGAAATCTTCTTGATTATAATAGGGTTCGTTTTGAATTAAATCAGCGGCCATAACAATAAGCGCATCTTTGCCAATTTTTGCGGCACGATTCATTGCACTTTTGTATTGCTCCGATTTATTTTTTATAGAATGATCGTAAGTACATGCAGAAACAAGTGTAGCAACCTGTTCACCGAACCGTTCTTTCACAGTATCGATATTAGTTTCTGAATCTTCAACTGTATCGTGTAGAAATCCAGCCTGAATTACATGGAGAGGATAATTTGACTTGGCAAGACTTAGACCGACAAGAATGCTGTGAAGAATAACCGGTTTGGGGTTATTTCCGGACGAAGTAATGGCTTGAACTAAAAATACAATAGCTTTCTCTATTTCTTTTGACGTTTGATATGGGATCATATGTTTTTGTTTATAAAGCTACAAATATCTCTAAGCGTACCGGCCACATATTTGTAGTTATCGCTGTTAATTATCCAGTTAATAAATTTGATCCGCTTTTGGAAACCATCTTTGGTATCTAACGATTGTATATAATCGCTAAACCTTAAATCTTTGCCAATAAGCGGAATGATTGCTGAACCTCTGATATACTCGGAAAAGATTTGGTAGAGGAATATTCTGCTAAATAACTTATCGACTTCTTTGGCTACGAAATTGTAGTTTGGCAGATAAAGATGGACATAATAAATTCCATGGATTGGGATAACTGATTTTTCAATCTGGACACCGATTTTCTTGGGTTCGATAACCGCAACCCGTGTCCATTCATCACCATCATTGGATTTAAAGAAATGGTTTAGGTCGTTATTATAGTCTTTAATTGTAGTTGCTCTTATTCTAAATATCTTGGTACCGCCATACAAGTAACCGACATTATCCTGCATACCAGCCAAAACAAGATCGTTCCCAATAAGAGAATAACCGTGCTTTCTACATAACTCCAGAGTTATTGAAGTTTTACCTGAGCCTTGTTTGCCTAATATCAGAAATCCTTTACCGTTTTTTGAAACTGCGGCGGCATGAATTGTTGCCTTGCCTTTTTTAGCTCGTTCTGATTCCAAAATGTAGTGAATGAGATAAGGAATAGTATTGGATTCAGCAAGGTCGTCAAATTGTCCAGAAACAGAAAAGTGGTTTGGTTCCTCAAACCGAATACTATGTTCGACGTCCAATACACACTCTATATAAGGCAGTTTCGCATCTTCTTGTTTTTCTATACGCCATTCTGGTATAAAAGGTACAAAGTTTCCATCCAGCAAGTTTAAAACACGATCGTCTTCGCTATATACATTAACACCATCCTCCCCCATATATGCGGAACACTGGAATTTTAATTTCTTATTTTTCATGGCGGAGTTCATTTTCTGGCAAGAATATTCCTTCGGTAATGATGCGGGTCGTCCAATCGTTTTTTTCTAGTTGTTCGGTGATAATTTCTTGGACAACTTGCTTATCGATTGTTTTTGATGCCTCTATCACTACATTGTATGGAGAATAAAGCGGGTCGCCATTGCGAGTCGTTATTATCACCGTTGTTTCGCAATTAAAGCATTCACCAATTTGTCGAGCAATCACATTAGCAATCAAAGAATACACTTTACCGACATGGTAGACTGGATTCTTTCCATAAACCGATTCAACGGTTGATGGTCTCATTGAAGATATGAGTCCTCTGCATCGATTACCTCTTCCGCTAATTCCTTCTTCGCCATAATCAAGTGCTGAACCAATGACGGTAAGATAACGCCCTCGTCCATCATCGCGATCCCTTTTAATTTTTTGATCCTGGGTGTTGATCTGGAGAACAATGTTGAATAGACTGCCAAACTTACCATTTAGAAGTTCCCGCAAACCACTCTCAATAAAAGATTTGTGTTCGAAGTACTTATCTTGATTCACAATTTTATCCGCATGGAATGGTACACATAAGGTGAGTTCAATGTCTTTATCTCGGCGTAACGCCATGATTTTTATATCTCCACCAACAAAATCAAAGCGTGGCTGAATTGTTGGTTTAAACTCATAAAAATATCTCTCGCACTCCATTACCATTTGTTCCAAAGTCGAGAATGGCCAAAAGCCAACAATTGTAGCCGTATCATTGGCGTGTGGATTTTTATGCTCTGGCAAATCATCAAGCGTTTTTGGGGTAAACCAGTATGGGATCCGAGAGTTAGAAGTTGTAAAGTTATGAAATACTAAATCTTGTTCAGTGTGTAATCTGGGCAAAATTCTCTGGAGATATTCCTTTGTAGCTGTGGTCTGAATTAAATTTAAACCAATATCTTGATTATTAAAACTGCGACTCATTCTTCCTCCAAACAAAACACGAAATGGCTTCAATAATTTTCCACTTCCATATTCAAGTTCACACTGACCGCCTAAAATGATGCTTTTATCAACATTATGATGTAAGATCGCGCCAAAATTACCTAAACAATATTTGGAATATTCTATCGAGATAGATTCCGCAATTCCGTCCGCGATAGTGTCTGGATGACCAAGTCCTTTTCTCTCAACAACTTCTATCGATTGCTGATCCGAGTTTTTTATTAAATTTTCTTTAATGTATATATTCATAAGAGACATTAATGATATAGCTTTTCAATAAATTTCGTAAGTTCTACTCCATTTTCGGCTGAAGCAAGTAACCGATTCTTTTTACCGGTCAATAAATAATCATTAAGCGCTTTGATTAACTTGAAATGACTATCCTCGGTATCAGCCAAGAAATCGTTGTTTATTGTTTTTTCAGTCAGACCATCTTTCAAACTCATAAAATTAAGTTTATTGAAAGATGGTCCGCCTAACTTAACGCTTCCTTTCTCTCCAATAATAAACAGAGAAGTCTCGCAATTCCGGAATTTTGTATAGGTCGTTATCTCGATTCTTCCTACTGTCCCAGAATTAAACTGAAGCAAAGCGAGATAAATATCATCAACCTCCGTAAATCTCCTCAGAGATTTTTTGAGTTTTGTAATCTCTTTAACCTGACCGCAAATTTGAAGCATTAAATCAAGCGCATGTACACCCTGATTAAAAAGCATTCCGCCGACACGTCCCACATCACCATGCCAATCTTTGAAGTATTTATCGTCTCTCCACCATCGTACATCTACGGAGCAAAGGAGTATATTCCCTAATTTGCCTGTCTCTAAATATTTTAATAATTGTTGAACGGTCGGATTAAATCTGTTCTGTAAATTAACAGTAATATTGTTATTGTAGAATCTGCTTTTGAGTATCTTGGAGCCTTCTTTTGAGGTAAGACAGAGCGGTTTCTCGCATAAACAGTACTTGCCACTTTTCAATGTTTCCAAAACCAAATCCGAGTGAGTATCATTTGGGGTTCGAATATTTATTACGTCAATCGATTCATCGGCAAGCATCTCCTTAAAGCTGGCTTTCAATTCACAGTCAAATTGTCTTGCTGATGCTTTTGCCCTGCTAATATCTATATCGAAGATCGCCCGAAGCTCGCTATGATTGTTTTCTGACACAGCCGATCCATGTTTTTCAAACACCTGACCGCAACCCACAATCCCATATCCAACTCTTTTTTCTGACAGTAATTTATTTAACATTTGAAATGATTTACTTGTTGCTCCTTTTGGATCTGAACGGACGTGCGTTTCTATGGATAAGAAAATATCTCTTCCTCCGAATAATTTTTTGATGTCAGAGATGATTCGCTTGTAGTTGATGACGCCATCACCCAGGGCAACATAGTTGCCGTTCCTATCAAAATCTTTTAGATGAAAATATCCGATGTTGTTTTTTAGCTCCTCTAGATCTTTAAGAAAAACCTGTTCATTGATTTTGTAAAAGTTCGCAACATCAAACCAGACTTTCAGATTTCTATGGGAAAATTTTTGAGATGAGTGTTTAATATCGTTCATTTTATGAATGTAACAAGGCGGTTCGTTTTCCAAAAGCAATGTTACACCTTCTTTTTCGGCTTCATTTAAGGCGAATTCAAGAAGAGGATCCGACTGGAAAGAATATTTATCCAAAGGAGTTTTGAGAGATGAGAATATCCTAACGTATTTAGTGCCGAGAGTTTTGGCAACGGCGATAGCTTTAATAATATACTTTTGTTTTTCTACCAAGCCTAAATGAGGATTAAACCCAAACGTATCAACTTTTTCTTTTGATTGCCCATCGCTATTATTTGTGTACCATTTGAATAAAGGAGAAGCAAAAGCTGAAACGGATACACCATTGCGCGATAAAAGTTTGCGAATATCCTCGACTTCCTCCAGTGAGTAATCTATAAGATTTTTCTTGTGGATCGTTCTTAACTCAATATATTTGATTTTGTATAGCTTAAGAAACTCAATTGTTTCATTAAGGTCATCGCTAATCTCATCATTAATTGTTGTTATCTTCATATCATTTTTTATACTTGGAATTGATAGCTTCCTGCAAGAGTCTGGAAATATTTCCGGTATTTTTTTCTGAAACCGCCCCGCCAGTCCACAGCTCAAATGCCTTGATGCCTTGGTAGATCATCATATAAAGTCCCGGGCAGGTTTTAGCACCGTATTGTTTCGCTAATTTAAGAAATTTTGTTTCAAAAGGATTAAACACGGCATCAAAAAACACAATGTTTTTTATGGCGGATCTGCCGACGCTGTCGAGATGTTTTTTGCTAATCAAAGAATCGTTGTTTTTGGGGTACATACCAACAGGCGTCGCATTAACGACAAGGTTGGCGCCCATGATTGTAGAGACTATGTTTTTATCAGTAAGCAATTTTATTTCCATTTTGAGGTCTCTGTGTACAAAATCTTCTTTAAGTTTTTTGGCTTTGTTAAGGTCGGATGACCTAACCAATAGAGTTAGGCAGGATACCTTTGGAAGAACACCGATTATTGCACGTGCGGCGCCACCAGCACCGAATATCACTACTGTATCGGAGTTCTTGATTGGTCTTAGCTTTGTCTCGATTGCCTTAAGTGCTCCATGGCCATCGGTGTTATATCCAGCAATTTTTCCTTTCTTGTTCACGATAGTGTTAACAGCACCTACCGAGTTCACTGTCTTATCTATAATATCCAAATATTTTATTGAGGACTCTTTGTAGGGAAGGGTTATGTTTGCTCCAGCAATACCAAAAACACTTATTCCTTTCATGGCAGTTTTTAAATTTTCAGGATTTGTACGATCAATCCTAAATTTTAGATGGCTGTAATTCTTAATACCTGCTAGTTTGGCAAAATATTGGAACATAACATCGGACACACTGTGCTCGACAGGGTCTCCAATTAAGCAGGTTATAGTTTTATGATTATGGTTCTGTTTCATAAATTTATTTCAAAAGTTCATCAGTCGAAACACCGAGGGCTTTCGCTAATTTCGTGATAGTAGAAAGTGTTGGATTTGTTTTCCCATTTTCAATGGTACTAATAAAACCACGACTAACCTCTAGTGTTCGTGCAATATCCCCCTGTGATATACCTTTCTTGGTTCTGATCCTTTTCAGGTTCAAACCAAGTTTTGCTGATTCGTTTTGCATTATCCACAGTATATCGCATGGGTATAGTATATCACAATGATATGATATACTGTAACAGTGATGTCCGCCCCGAATTTCGCCAAATGAAACGGATGGAGCAAGCGGAGGATTCCTCCCCAGACCCCTCCTTTTCCATTTGCGACATCCAAATTCAAAAACAAATGAGCCGAAGTTTTGGCAAATACTTTCCTCCCCAAAAAATAGTTTTGCCAAAACTTCGTCCGCAGTGTGTTCCGCCACCTGCCCGAATACTTGGAGGGCAGAACACCAAAGAAAAATGTCCTTTCCTTTTTCAAGAAAAATTTCACCACCACATCGGAGAAGCAAGGAACATTTTTCTTTGGTGTTGCCGAATGAAGCGAGGCAGTGGCGGAACGATTCATTCCACATCGGGATTTTGTTCAAAATGCGTTCGGATTTCGTCGTACAGAGGGAGCCAAATTAAAAAACTGCTATCTCTAGCAGTTTTTTAATTTGACAAAGATTAATAAAATGGTTATTATAGTATGAGTGAAAATTTAGTTTATTCTTTTAAAATAAAAATATTGGATTTAAAAAACAGGAGGATTGAAATGGAAGAAGAGAATAAATTCAGATTGTCTTC
>Ga0210018_1001579_pt1 | contig 11834 bp, 10 predicted proteins | sample CryGeyCG2014_010_2_FD_183967 | JGI IMG/M metagenome (GOLD analysis project Ga0210018, IMG submission 183967) | Groundwater microbial communities from aquifer - Crystal Geyser CG09_land_8/20/14_0.10 (SPAdes) (version 2) | ecosystem: Environmental > Aquatic > Deep subsurface > Groundwater | place... | reverse complement strand
CCGCGAGGCGCGCTTTAGCGCGCCGAGCGAAGGGGAAAATGAAGCGAAAAACCAATGGGCGGCGCTTTGCGCCGCCCACGAAAAAGTCGGGAAAATCCCAGAAAGTCAAATAATGGAGCGGGATACGGGAGTTGAACCCGTCTTTCAACCTTGGGAAGGTTGCGTTGAACCGCTCAACTAATCCCGCAAAATTACCAGAATTTTATTTTATCCCAAACCTGTCCCCAAAATCCTTTGGCTGGCTCTCCCGTTGTTTCTTCCTCAGCCGGCAAAACAGTCACCACTTCTTCGCCTGGTTTTTTGTATCCCTGTTCTCTAATTTTCTCCTCCCAATAATCCTCTTCGGCGGTCTGGGAAATCTGGGCTTGTAGCTGTTGACGTTTTGTTTCCAGGGCCTGGAGTTCTGCTTGTAAAGCCTCAATCTGGGCATGATACTCTGCTCTTTTTTGATTGATCCGCCAGTTAGCAATAATCAAAGAGCCAACTACCACCAAAAGTAACACACCGAGCAGAACAGAAAAAAATATATTCTGCCGCAACCCCTTTTTTGTTTTTCTATCTTTTGTTATCATCTAAGAATGAAGCTGAAAAAAGTTGCTAAAATAGTCTGGATTACTTTAATCGCCTTGGTAATTTTAAGTATGTTTGTCTTTTTAGTCGCTCCTCTATTTTAGCATCTCTAAAAACACCTTGGAAGGAATTTTTATCCTGCCTTTTTCTTTTAACTCTTTCTTGCCTTTTTTCTGCCGTTCCAGCAGTTTTCTCTTTCTAGTGTAGTCGCCACCGTATAAAGGGGCTAAAACATCCTTGCCTTTAGCCCTGATGGTTTCTCTGGCGATAATATTGCCACCAATCGCGGCCTGCAGAGGCAGAGCAAATAATTGGGGAGGCAGGACTTCTTTGAGTTTTTTAACTATTTTTCTTCCTTCTAAATGGGCTTCTTTCTCAGGAACGATTTTGGAAAGAGTTTCTTCTTTTCTGCCCAGAATCAAAATATCCAGCTTCACCAAATCAGCTCTTCGCCAATCCCCAACCTCATAATTCATTGAAGCAAAACCCTGGGAAACGCTTTTCAGCTTATCATAAAGATTCTTGGTAATAATTTCTCTTAAAGGAACTTCATAAGTCAACCCTGCCTTTGCCTGGCCCAAGTAATCAGTTTTAAGGTGGTGAGATTCAATGCCTTCTAAAAGCTCGAGAATCTTGCCTAAATAATTTGTCGGAGTCAAAATCTGAAGCTTGGCCCATAACTCCTGGCTTTCTTCAATTTGAGCGGGATCGGGCCAGTCAGCTGAAGTATAAACAAAAAACTCTTTCTTGCTTTTATTAATCAGCCGATAAATAACCGAGGGAGTTGATAAGACTAAGTGCAAGCCGAACTCCCTTTTCAATCTCTCGGTGATAATTTCAGCATGTAAAAGCCCTAAAAGGCCGCACTGAAAACCCCTGCCCAGTCCTTCTTTTAGTTCTGGCTTAAAACTCAAAGCAGCATCATTTAATCTTAATCTTTCTAAAGAATCTTTCAAGAGCTCAAAATCATCAGGGTTTTCCGGATAAACACTTAAAAAAACCATGGGTTTTGGCTCCTGATAGCCAACTAAAGCTTCGACTTGAGAAGGGTTTAAAGTGGTAATGGTATCACCTACCCTGACTTTATCCGGAGTTTTAACACCAGTTGCCAGATAGCCGATTTCTCCAGAGCTCAGTTTTTCAACTGGCGACAATTCCGGCTTAAAAATACCAACCTCTTTTGTTTCTCCTTGAGCTTTGCTCTGCATTAAATAAATCTTTTCTCCCTTTTTAATCTCTCCATCAAAAACTCTGACAAAAGCAACTACTCCTTTGTAAGCGTCGTATTCTGAGTCAAACACTAAAGCTCGCAAAGGCTGGGTTTCATCTCCCTTTGGCGGAGGAACTCTCTCAATAATGGCGTTTAAAACCTGTTCAACGTTAGTGCCTTGTTTGGCAGAAATTTCAATTATTTCTCTTGCGTCAATGTCTAAAAGTTTTACCATTTCTTCCCTGGTCTGAACAATTCTGGCTTGAGGCGAATCAATTTTATTAATCACCGGAATTATTGTTAATTTCTGTTTTTTAGCTAACTCCAGATTGCCAATGGTTTGAGCTTGAATTCCCTTAGTGGCATCAACCAGCAAAATTGCTCCTTCGACTGCGGCTAGGGACCGGGAAACTTCGTAACTAAAGTCAACATGGCCTGGTGTATCAATCAGATTCAGGATATACTCTCCAAATTTCATCCTAACCGGCTGCATTTTAATAGTGATGCCTTTTTCTCTTTCCAAATCCATCATATCCAGATACTGAGGCCGCATCTTCTTTTTCTCTATGGTACTAGTCAATTCTAAAAAACGGTCAGCCAAAGTTGACTTCCCATGATCCACGTGACTGATAATTACGAAGTTCCTAATAAAGCTAAGATTTGATTGTTCCATTTCTTCTCCTCTTAATTATATTTAGAACGCACTTTTTGACGTCTTTAATCCGTTTCCGATGTTTAAGAAATGGTAAAATTGTTCGACAAAATTTTAATAATGCATTAGCCTCATTAATATTTAAACGCCAAAGGTCATTATTCCAACGATATATTTTATCATACCTTAATGACCCCCGTTTGGCGAGAAGTTTAAATTTGGATATTATCTTATGTTTCTTGCACCAATTATGCATCCAAGAGAGAATAGAAAAATCATATGAGTCTATCTTAAAACGCGCTCTATTTTGGTTAAGAATAAAATTTCCTTCAGCATCTATGTAACCTGCTATAAATGAAATGCAATTTTTATTTTTTTTAACTATCCAATCTTCGATGCGATATGGCTTTTTGATAAGTAAGAAAGAAAAGGAATTATTAAGATAACAATTTATGTGAAATGATGGCCGATTATTAGTCGTTTTTGATTCAGAGATTGTCACGTGTCCATATTTATTAAAAAGCGACTTAACCAAGTGCAATTGGCTAATCTGGGTAGAGTGGCACCTCACGACAATAATATCACTATTTTTAGATGGCTTATAAGCATTGAGGTCACCAACAAAAAATCCCATAATATAAGCTTTTTCCTCGTCGTTTCCTGAAAAATTTTCCTTTTTGTATTTTGTTAGCCATTCTCCGTATTTCCTCGCTTTAAAACCGTACTCCCTAAACCTAGATACTACAGTCGGATGAGAAATCCGAATCAGCTTTGCAATTTTCGAAAACGATAATTTCTTCTTAAAATAAAGATGATAAAGCTGTTTTTCCGGTATAATAATTCTTTTTTTGCTCATACTGTTATGTATTAAAAACTACTGTGCTCTAATTGAAATATTATACCAAAATTATCTTTATACTAAAAGAAAAGGGCGCTCCTGAAAAGGAACGCCTAATTTACAGAAAATCAAGTGGCCTTATTAAATTAAGTTGTTAGAATTGCACCAATAAACATTAAAATAATGGCTACAAGTTTCTGAACTATTATAGGTTTATTAAGTTCCTCTTTTATTATAGATGGATAAAATATGCTTAATATTACAGCGAATAATAAGACAAAAAATGGCTGGACAGAAGACAAAGCATTAACTAATGTAACATATCCCGTTGCTATGGCAATTGTAATGAATACCTTACCAACTAAATTAAGTATTTCGGCCAAAGATATTACTCCAATCACTTTTTTGCCGTGTTCCTTCACTGTAGATGTTAGATCTTTAAAACTAAAATAGAATATGGGAATTAAAGCAAAAATTGTTCCGATTTTTATGTATGAAAATACTGTCCAAAAATCAGTAAAATTAAGAAGGTGTTTTGTAATAACCGCTTCTCCCGATAATACTAAAGAAGCCAGAATCATAAACCAGAAGGCTCTTCCGATACTAATTTTTTCAAGATTTTTCAAAGAGATGATAATGGCCCCGGTTACTAATAGAAAAATGCCTAAATATTTAATCAGGGGAAAAACTTCTCCTAAGAATATTGCTGCGAGAATTAGAACAAACACAGGAGTTAAATACCACAAAGGGGCAATGCGAGAAATTTCTTCTATTTTCGCCGCTTTAAAGTAAAAAAGCATTGATAAAATATAAAGAACTCCGGCGACAAAAGCCCAAATAATATTTAGATAAGATAGAGGAGAAAAGCCGTGGAATAGATATATAAAAAGGCTTGCAAGTAAACCAATAATACCAAGAATCATTACGGGAACAATTGGCTTCCTTACCCATTTGGTAAGAACATATTTATCTACGATACTAACAATAGCCCAACATAAAGCTGCTAAAATTGAGAAAATTACCCACATATTGAATTAACTTTTAGTAAATTGTCTTAAAATTGATGATTTGATTGTCCTGATTTCTGGAGACTTTAAAATACGGGCAATTAAAATATAAACGAGAGCGCCAACCAGACCAGCCATCATTGTTTGAATTAAAATACCAGCAAAAGTCTGCATATTCACCAAACCAGCCAAAGCCTGCAGCACCAAATAAACAAAAACACCCATTAAAATACTGACTAGAACTATTTTCAGGAAAGAGCTACGGATTTCCCTTAATCTGATATGACCGAGTTTTTTCCGCAAAAAAAACAAAAGCAGCCCAAACTGAAATATACCAGAAATTGATAAGGCTAAGGGTAGACCAATAACGCCGATATTACCAATGCCGTCAAGCTCCAAAACATTAACTATAAATCCCTGAAACAAATTAGGAAAACTGAAAAGCCAAACAAGTAAAAAACACAACAAAATATTAAGACCCACCGACGCCAAGCTAATAGCCACCGGCGTTTTGGTATTCTGGAAAGAATAAAAAACCCGAGCCAGGAAAGGAACGGAGCCGAAGGCAAAAATACCAAAACAAAAAAGACCGAGCGAAGCAGCTGTTAACCTGGTTTCCAGCCAGCCAAAATTCCCGGTACCTAAAATAAGGCGGACTATCTGAGCTCTTAACAAAAACATTAAAACAGAAATCGGAATTATTAAAAAAAGAATTTGGCGGAAAACAGAAGAAAAGTTTTCTAAAAACTCCTGTTTTTGGCCGTTAACCCAGGCCCGCGACAAGACTGGAAAAGAAGCTAAAGCAAAGGAGGCACCAATGATGCTAAGAGGAAAACTTTGAAGGTTGTTGGCAAAGTTAAAAACAGCAATGCTGCCGACTGCCAAGGTAGAACCAATGGCGGTAATAACAATTAAATTAAGGTGATAAGCAGCCGTCCCGATGGTCCGGGGAATCATTAACTTAAAGATTTTCATTAGACCAGGGTATTTGAAATTAAAAGAAAGAGAATATTTAAATCCTGAAATTTTAGCTGCCGGAATCTGAATAAATAAATGCAGAAAAGCTCCCAAAGCAACGCCGTAAGCCAATCCCCATAAGCCAAAAACTGGCAGAAAAAATAAAATGCCGATAATCAGCCCAAGGTTATAGAAAACCGGAGCCAAAGAATAGGCAAGAAAACGGCTGAAATAGTGTAAAAGCCCGGAAAAAACAGCAGACATTCCTAAAAAAATCGGGCTTAAAAACATGATTCTGGTTAAAGAAACAGCCAGCGCTTTCTGCTCAGGACCAAACCCGGGAGTGATGAACTTAATTAGCCAAGGAGTAAAAATAGCTAAAATCCCACAGAAAAAAATAAGCAGAAGCAAAAAGCAGTTCAAAACATTATTGGTCAAGTCCCAGCCTTCTTTCTCGCTTTTTTTGAAATATTCGGCAAAAACAGGCAGAAAAACAGCAGTTACCCCGCCCATAATTAAGATACCGTAAACAAAATCAGGAATCCTAAAAGCAGCAAAATATATATCCAAATCCTTACCAGCGCCAAAAGTGCCTGCTAAAAGCCTATCCCTAATCAAACCTAAAAACAGGCTGATTAAAGCCGAAACACCGAGCAACAAAGCAGCAAAAGTAACTGTCTTTGTTTGCGAATTAAAAAAGCGCTTTATCATTTAATCTTCTTCATTTTACTATTTTTTTCTCCCCTTTACAAATCTCATTGTTTCAGTTATTATTATTTTCAGAAAGAACATTAAAATAAAAGGAAGGAATATGGAATTAGGTCATATTGTAAACAATAATCAGACAAAAGCAGAAACAGATGAAATCTTAAGAAAAACCCGGGGAATAAAAGAACTTTTCCAATCTAAGAAAGGTAGAAAAATTCTTGGAGGTTGCCTGGAAGACAAACTAATAGTAGTGGAGTTTATGCAACCTAGCACGAGAACCAGGCTTAAGTGCGAGCTTGCCGGGAATTGGTTGGGGGCTACAGTGAAAGTTCATGATGAAATTGCCAAAACATCAATGGCTAAAGGGGAAAGCTGGTTCAATCACCTGCTAACTTTCTCTGAGGCAGGAGCAGACATATTAGCTATTAGACATCCTGAAAATTTTCTGCCGCAAAGATTAGCTCTTCTTTGTATAGAGTATCATTTCCGGGAAAAGATTATTAACTTGGGCGACGGAAACTATCTTCACCCCACCCAAGGCTTAGGCGACCTCTTCACGATCGAAGAACATCATAGAAAAAAATTCGGCAAAGAGCCTCTGAAAATAGCCATCGGGGCAGACATGAAAGCCAGAGCTATTCATTCTTTAGTAATGGCTCTCGGTAAATATCCAGTCGAATTAACCTTAGTCTCCTGGCAAAAACCAGAATATTTAATGCGACGGGAATTTCTCCAAGAATTCCTAGAAAATGGGGTTAAGTTTACCGAGATTGACAAATTACCCCTGGGAGAGAAATTCGATGTCATCTACTGGGTTAGATATCAAATCGAGCACGGGCCAGAGGGAGAAAAAGAAGAACGTCAAACACAATATAACGAAGACTTCCCAGTGACTCCTGAATTTCTGAATGCTCACCTGAAAGATGACGGTGCTTTCCTCGCTCCCGGTCCCATGACCAAAGAAATAGACATAAGGATAAATTCTGATCCAAGAATGAAATATGGAGAGCAATTAAGAAACAACCAAATTATGATGATGACTCTCTATCTTATGACGCTCAGACCTAACTTCCCTATTCCAAACCCACAAGAACTATAACAAAAACACCGCGCAGGAAACTGTGCGGTATTTTTTTGCTCAAGCAGGCAATAAGCCGAATTCTGTCGTGGGCAATCATCTATCTAGCTCCGACGTTACCGTCGGAGTCAAGCGAACTACTCTTTCACGGAAACTCTAAGATGAATCTCAGTGCTTCCGGTTTGCTCTTGCTCCCAGGTAAGAATTTAGCCGTTTCACTCCCCTTACGGGGCTCGTCTCTGTTCGCATCTCTCGGATTACTCCGGACGGGTGTTACCCGCTACCATTTTAACTCCTGAAAATTCAGAAGTGAGAGTTCGGACTTTCCTGACGCCCGCAACTGCGTAGCTGTTGGCGCCCGATTGCCTCGCCTACTTGAGCATTTAAATTATAGCAAATTAAGCGTTAATGTCAAGGTGAAATAAAAACTGAGCGGTTTATGGCTCAGTTCTTTTTATTTGTTTGATTGTCTCCTTAATTCTTTCAGGAGTACACTTTTCCGTTGGTAAAGCTAAGACCAGTTTTCCCTCTTTATTGTATATATAAGTGAATTCTACCTTCTTTGAAGAATAACCCTCTGGTAAATTAACTTCGGCCATTTCTTTCCTCCTTATGGTTTAATATCTTTTAACGATTCCGGAAAATAAAATCGCTTGTATCTGGTTCAGGGTCATTTTCAAATATAGTAAAGGGTCCGTCAACTGGACCTATTAATCCAAAACCTCCAAAAATTGCATCAGGATCATCTTCAACCTTTTCGTCAGTCCTTATTTCCATTATTTCTTGATGCGGATCTTCGTAAGTGATATATCTATCATCTTCGGTTAAGATTTTATAACCGAGGCTTTTTATTCCTACCTCAAAAGCATACTTAGGTAGCTTAATCGGTTTCGGTCGAATCACCATAATTATACCAGGCCACCATTTTCCATGATACCAACATTTTACCCTATCACCGACCTTGAATTCTTGCTCCATTCCTGTCTCCTCTTATTTGTAATTAGTAACGAACTATTAATTTTGATATGAATTTATCATATAGTCAAGTATTTCTCTTTTTTCTAATTTCTTTTTCCAGATGCTATTTCTGCGATCGGGATTTATGTAAACACCTTTTAAGAAATTAATTTTATCTCGGAATTTCACGAGATTTGACCTTCTCGAAATTGCAATTTCTTTATATTTTTCATCAATTTTGCTTTCAATATTAAAATCATTTAACAATTTTTGAACTAATTTTAAAATCTCTAAATTATATTGATAACCCCTAACCCGTCTTTTATTTCGCTTTTTCTCAAATCCCACAGAGCCTTCGTCGGCAAAAAATGCCTGAAGAAATATTTTCTTTTCTGGCAATAAAGCATTTTTAATATACTTCTTTAACCCCTGAGTTTTATTTCTCATATAATCTGCGAGCTCAACATAGTGATAAGAGATTCTATGAACGCCTGTTTCTTTATTCAACCAATTGTGCGGCCGCAGATTGAATATTTTCTTCATTAAAGAACTCACTCGATCAATTAATGCCTTATTACGATTATGATAAATACAACTATGGCTTTGAATTTCTCCGTCAAACATAAAATGAGCTATAAGAAATATTAACTCAGGCATCCAACCATCCGGCCTGAGAACTACTCTTCCGGGAATACATTTTCCTTTTCTTACTTTTATATTAAATTTATTAATCCTCTTTGTATTTTCTTTAACAATCCTCTCTTGAGCTCTTTTTAATCTTTCCTGAGCTTCTGGAGAAAATAAAGTATCATTAACATGATCATAAACTGTTGTTTTGGGAAGTTTAACTGCTTTGGCAATTTCTCCCAATGTAAATCCATTTCTTCTCAAAATTCTACATTTTTCTACTAATAAAGGGTCTGTTTTATACATAAAAATTGTGCCCCCACTAGGAGTCGAACCTAGACTTACTGCTTAAAAGGCAGTTACTCTACCATTGAGTTATGGGGGCCCATTCTAAGTACCTTCTTTTCTTAATTGTTCTAATAACTCTTTTTGTTTTTTTGTCAATCGCTTTGGAGTTTTGACAACCAGTTCAACATACAGATTGCCTCGACCATAACCAGAAAAATGAGGGATACCTTTGCCAGAAATCCTTAAAACCTTGCCCGATTCAGTGCCTGACGGAACTTGAAGCAGCATCTTCTTTCCTTCAAGAGTAACTAATTCCACTTCACCACCCAAAGCTGCCTGAGAAAAGGAAATCGGCACAACACTGAACAAGTCGTCACCCTTCCTTCGGAAGACTGAATGCTTCTTAATAAAGATGCGGATATACAAATCTCCATTCCTACCGGCTTTTCTGCCAGCTTCACCTTTGCCTTCAATTTTAATCACCTGATTCGTATCAACACCAGCTGGAATAAAAACTTTTATCTTATCTTCGCCCTTGACTCTACCCTCGCCCTGGCAAACATTGCAGGGCTTTTCTGGTCTGAGTCCTTCGCCGCCGCATTCTGGACAAACCGTCACTCTGGTCATTGAGCCAAAGATTGTTTTTTTAATTTGCTGGACCTGGCCCGTGCCCCGACAAGAAAAACATTCATTGATGGGAGTGCCGGGCTCGGCACCCTTTCCCTGACAGCGTGAACAGCTAACCATTTTATATAAAGAAATTTCTTTTTCTTGGCTCTTTAAAATTGCTTCTAAAGGAATTTCTATATCAATCTCAATATCTTTGCCCTTTTTAAAATCTCTTTTTCTGCCAGTGCCACTCCCAAAGCCAAACATCTCTTCAAACATCTCTCCGATATCTTCAAAATCAAACCCTCCACCAAATCTTTCTCTTATTGATTCAAAATCAAATCCTGGGCCAAAACCAAAATCAAAACCTGGCTGACCCCCTTCAAATGCTTGACCAAACCCATCATACTGACTTCTTTTTTCTTTATCTGAAAGAGTTTGATAAGCTTCGTTTATTTCTTTGAATTTCTTTTCGTCACCGCCTTTGTCGGGATGATGTTGGTGAGCCAGCTTATGATAGGCCTTTCTAATTTCATCCAGGGAAGCATTGCGGGAAACACCTAAAATTTGATAATAATCTTTGGGCATATTATTTTTCACCGAGATGAATCAAAAATTCATCGAAGGTACGAAATGAATTAAAGATTCATTGAGTTTTATATTCGCCTTCCTCAGGTCCTTTTTTCTCCTGAGTCTGTTTATACAATTCAGCGCCTATTTTCTGGGAAACTTGAGAAAGTTCAGCCGTCCGACTTTTAATTTCATCTACCTTATCACCATCTTTAACCTTTTTCAAGTCTTCAATCTTCTCGGTTATTTCTTTTTTAACATCGGCAGAAACCTTATCTCCCGCATCTCTTAAAGTTTTCTCAGTGGTATAAACTAAATTATCAGCCACGTTTCTGGCTTCAATCAGTTCCTGCTTTTTTCTGTCTTCTTCGGCGTGAAGTTCGGCTTCTTTTTTCATTTTCTCAATTTCTGCTTTTGATAAGCCGATTGAGCCTTCAATTCTGATTGACTGGGCTTTATTGGTAGCTTTGTCTTTGGCGGTAACGGTTAAAATGCCGTTGGCGTCAACGTCAAAAGCAACCTCAACCTGGGGCAATCCCCGGGGAGCGGGCGGAATCCCGTCAAGAACAAACCGGCCGATTGACCGATTGTCACTAGCCATTGACCTTTCTCCCTGCAAAACATTAATTTCCACGGCTGGTTGGTTATCAGCCGCGGTTGAGAAAATCTGGGTTTTAGCAGTCGGGATAGTCGTATTTTTCGCTATCATCACGGTGTTGATGCCGCCCAAAGTTTCAATTCCCAAGGAAAGCGGCAAGACGTCTAACAATAAAACGCTTTTGATATCCCCCTCGGGCGCTCTACCTTCGATTTTTGCTCTTAAAATTTCGGCTTCAATGGCTGCTCCAATGGCGACTACTTCTTCGGGATTAATGGATTTATTGGGTTCTTTGCCAAAAAACTTCTTGACCGCCTCTCTCACTGCCGGAATTAGGGTCGTGCCGCCAACCAAGACAATTTCTTCAATGTCTTTTTTAGCCATTTTCACCTCGGCCAAGGTTTTCCCCACCCTGGTGATTGATTTCTCAATCAAATCCGCGGTTAATTTCTCAAAATAAGCCCTAGATAATTTATAAAGAAGATGTTTGGGCCCTGCCGCATCAGAAGTAATAAAAGGAAGATTAATCTCTGTCTCCAAAGCTGAAGATAATTCGATTTTTGCTTTTTCCGCTGCTTCCTTTAATCTCTGCAAAGCTAAGGAATCCTTAGATAAGTCAATTCCGTTATCCTTTTTAAATTGGTCGACTAACCAATTAATTATTCTCTGGTCAAAATCCCTTCCGCCCAGATGCGCTTCCCCGCCCGTCGCCATCACTTCCACGGTGTCCGGAGTGGTATTTAAAATTGAGATGTCAAAAGTCCCTCCGCCAAAATCATAAACAACAATTTGTTGATTCGCTTTTTTCGTTAAGCCATAAGACAGCGCCGCGGCCGTCGGTTCGTTAATCACCCTCAAAACGTTAAATCCGGCAATTTCGCCTGCTGCCTTGGTGGCTTTTCTCTGGGAATCGTCGAAGTTGGCCGGACAGGTAATCACGGCGTTGGTAATTTTTTCTCCCAATTTTTCTTCGGCATCCAGTTTTAATTTCTGCAAAATCATGGCGGAAATCTCAATTGGGGTTAACCATTTATCTCCCATTTTTACTTCAACTTCGCCATCGCTTCTTTCTCTGGTTTCATAAGACAAAAGTTTTAATTCTTTTTGGACTTCGGGGTCGGAATGTCTTCTACCGATAAATCTTTTAACTGAATGGATGGTATTC
>Ga0210018_1001577_pt1 | contig 11841 bp, 15 predicted proteins | sample CryGeyCG2014_010_2_FD_183967 | JGI IMG/M metagenome (GOLD analysis project Ga0210018, IMG submission 183967) | Groundwater microbial communities from aquifer - Crystal Geyser CG09_land_8/20/14_0.10 (SPAdes) (version 2) | ecosystem: Environmental > Aquatic > Deep subsurface > Groundwater | place... | reverse complement strand
TATCAATGGTTTTTGGGTAACGCATAAATTATTTGTAATTTTACTTTTGATAATTTTTATATTGTTGATTGATTTATTTATTGGACGAGTTAAAAATTATTTGAAAGAATTTGCCGCCAAAAGAAATTGAAAAGAGCTTAGTTCCTTTCAAAAAACCTTGACTTCCGAACGTTAAAAGGTTAGATTGAAATAGAGTTCAGTTCTTTATATTATTGAAATTTAACAATTTTAGAAAGGAGTAAAATATGAGCAACCAAACAAAAAAAGAAGTATGCATTAGAATGGTAGATGGCGGAGGAGATGGTTTCCGGCGAGCTGATGTTTTTGGTACAGAAGTTAAAAATCTTGTTGTTACAAAAGAAAGAGGTATAAAGATATCTGATTTTAATTCTCTGATTAATTTTGTTACAGAAGATTTTGAGCCAGATAAGTTTGATGGCATTGCTTATGCTTTAGCTGGAGTAATTAGAAACAATGATGAGGTGACGAACTCACCGAATGCTCATTTTTTAGATGGTATCAGACTAGCGTTTGAGACCGAGGAAAAAACCAAAGTAAAATCAGCTGTTTTTAATGATATGGAAGCAGCAGTTAATGGGATGGCTACTCTTTTACCTGAAGAAAAATATTTTATGGGCATTACCTGGAGTTCCGGGATTGGATTGAGAATCTGGAAAGATGACAAGATTCTTTCAGTAGCTGAAGGCGGTCATATGGTTTTGGACCCTTCGCCTTTTGCTCCTTTGTGCGGCTGCGGGAAAAAAGGACATACTGAAGCGATTATCGGCGGCCATGCTATTAAACGTCGGGTAATTGCTGAAACAGAGGCATTGGGTATTAAAATACCTGAAGATAAACGTCCTTGCCAATTTCTTGATGAGGAATTTGCAAAAGGAGAAATATGGGCAAAAAATCTCTACCAGATGATTGGCCAAGGTATGGGAATTTTCTTGGCGAATGTTCAAACTCTTTTGCATCTACCTTTGATTGTTTGGAAAGGCACCTTTGCTTTTAAAGCATTAAAAGCACTTGAGCCAATAATTCGTTCTAAAATGCAGGAAGTTTTCATTGACCCCAGCTGGGTTGATGAAGATAATTTGCGTTTTCAGTTCACTCCTGCTCCGGATGATAAAGATGCTTTGATTGGCGCTGCTCAGGCCTTCAGAACCTTCTATCAGATTGATTAGTTTTGATTAATTTTCAAAAAAAAGCTGAAGAGCTGACCTTAGCCAGCTCTTTTTAATTAAAAAGCCCCTTAGCATTATTGGTTAAGGGGCAATGTTTAGTGATTTCCTGAATGAAAGACTTCTTTTGTTCTTATTAAATAAGTCAGGATTACTCTGTCTAAATTTTCAAAAGGTAGTCTTGTCTGATAAGTTTCTTTAAGAAAGGCATAAGAAGGATTTCCAAAGCCTCCAGTTGTAACCAAAATAAAATAGGCATAGCCAATATCTACAATTGCTTTCCAGACGCCTCGTTTGCCAATTTTTATTATAGGTTTTCCAGAAACGCCGTAAGCTTCAATGTCTTCTTGATTTTCTAATTTCCAATGAAAATCTTTTACCCCTCCAATAAATGGAGTAAATTCAGGATTAGGCGTCAAAAGCGCATAGACAGCTAAGAAGTATTCATCAACCAGCCGAGCAGATAAGCTAACCGGCCAAACTTGTCCTGCCAGGTAACCCCAAAGACGGTTCTTTTGCGGAATTTTTCTTAAATCTATCTGACACTCTTTTTCATAAAGCCGCAAATAATCAAGAGGAGGCGCAATTATAATTTCCATCACGACCTTACGTTCTTCTGATGTTTGCGAAAAATAGCCACATTGGTTACAAACAGTCATGGAAGGACAAAGTCTTCCTTTGCATTTCGGACAAATTCTATCAATTAGTATTTCATCAGTTATCATTTTTATCTCCTTTTCTTTAATATTTTTTTAAGTTTTATTAACGGCTAACAACAAAATACTGCTTTTCAAAGAGCTTGCTTAAAATCTATTATTAAAATATCACAGATAAATAATTATGTCAAAACATTCTGTACAGGTTCAGATACATATGATACACCCGTTAAGTTTGTAATACGATAACATCTTTGGTTGGAATTCGACTATTTTGGACCTTAAAAAGGTATTCGGAAGGGGTAAGGTAATTCAGGGCTTCGTGGGGACGGACATTGTTCCAGATATCTTCCCACTCTTTGATCTTCCTTTGCATTACCGGCAAGATGGAACAGACATTGCCTTGTTGGTAGAACTCTCTTTTATCAGCCCCCTGAGAGATCTCTACGTAAGTATTCTGTTTGGGGGTTCTGGGATAGATAAAGTAGTGGGGAATTCCTTTCTCTTGGCAGAACTTATCAAACTCTTTTTGAAAGGTGGAGCCATTATCTGTCTGGACTGCCTTGATAGGGAAAGGGAATTCTGACAAGCATTCTTCAAGGAATTTAGCTCCATTTCTGGAAGATTCAGAAGAATACACTCTTAATACCTTTCTCTTGCTTAGCACATCAATAGCAGTGAACTGGTAGAATCTTCTGCCTCCTGGCAGCATAATATGCTTGGTATCCATTTGCACCATGTCTCCGGGTCCAGATATTCGTAATCCTCGAGGAAAACGGGCCTTGGGATGTAGAGCAGCTCTTCTTCGTTTCTTAGATATCTTCAGGTTAATCAGCCCTCGTCTCTTTAACACCCTGCCTACTGTGCTGGTTGATACTCGGATTCCTTCTCTGGCTAGGAGAGCTCTAAGTTTATACTTTGACCAGACAGGGTACTGCTTTCTTAGTTGGACTATCCGGATTATTGTATTCCAGGAAGTGGTAGGTTGTCTTAACTGCTTTGGCTTTCTGGATTCTTCGTTCAACCCGGTTATCCCGTACTGCTTAAACCTTTTGGTCCATCGATATAGTGTCATTCTGCCAAGACCAAAGTGTCTGGCAGTCAGAGAATTATTGTTTCCGTGAGCTCTGTGCCAATCCAGGACCTTGAGCTTGTATTTTGCCCGCTCTGTTAATTTATCTGTCAGGAACGCTGAACGGGCAATAGATATCGCTCCCGGCAGGATTGCGCCGTAGATTGTCATACGGCATCCATTATACTTTCCTTTCATGTTTTTCAAGTGCTGGGCGTATCATATCATATGGACCAGCACACGGGGTTGATTTTTCCTGCAAAACATAATAAAATATAATCGCGGGGTGGAGAAGTAGTATCTTACGAGGCCCATACATCTTGTGTGGCCCAGGGTAGTAATATCCTGCGGAAAAACTTTCTAAATTGCTGGGAACTCCTATTATATTATAAGTAGGACAATCAGCAGCCAAGCCCCGCACATAATCATTTATGTGCGGGGAAGGTTCAGAGACTATAATGGAAGATCGCCTCTGGCGATATGGTATAGTCCATTCCATTTGGTAACAGATGGTGTAAAAGAACCTCGAGACGGCCGTGCAATTCGGCCCCCCGCAACAAGAATATGGCCCAAATTACAAAAAAAGTTCTTGCTCAAGAACTTCGCCGAAAAGGCTGTAGTATTAGTGAGATTGCCAGAAAATTAGGAATGCACAAAAGCGGTTCCATTAGTAAATGGTGTCGTAATATTATACTTACTCCAGGGCAGATCGAAAAATTAGAAGAGAAACAAAAATCGGGAAGTTATAAAGGGAGAATGAAATTTTTAGAAAGATTAAGGAAAACAAGAATAAAAGAAGTAGCAACGTTGAGAAAAGAGGGGCTTAAAGAGATTGGTAAATTAAACAAAAGAGATCTTTTTATTGGTGGAGTTGCGATGTATTGGAGTGAAGGCTATAAATATTTGGGAGGTGAACAGGTTGGTTTTACAAATTCTGATCCCAAGATGATTTTATTTATATTACAATGGTTCAAAGAAATTTGTGGGATTTCAGAAGATAGGCTTACCCTTCAAGTAAAAATTAATAAAATTCATAAGAATAGAATACAAGAAGTAGAAAATTATTGGTCAAAAGTTACAGGAATTCCATTGAGCCAGTTTAATAAAACAGTTTTAATTAAGGCAAAATCTAAAAAGACTTACCCAAATTTTAATGATTATTACGGTACTTTAAGAATTACTATTCGACAAGGTACTCAATTAAGAAGAAAAATTAACGGCTGGATTGAAGGATTAACTAACACGCCGGTGTAGCTCAGTGGTTAGAGCGAGCGCTTCATAAGCGTTAGGTCGCAGGTTCAATTCCCGCCACCGGCATATGCGGGTGTGGACAAGCCTGGAGTTGTCGTCTCCCTGTCACGGAGAAGATCACGGGTTCAAATCCCGTCACCCGCGCAAAAGATTATAGAACAATATATGGTTCTTTGTAAAATCACAAAAATATAGAAAGAAAGGAGAGCATAAAAATGAATAGTAAAAAAATGAGTGCAAGAGAAATAACTGAATTTCTTGAAAAGATTCGAAAGGGTGGAGGTATTAGGATCTACTGTAGAGAAAGCTCTTTTGAAGGTTTGTCAGTACTTACAAAGACAAGAGGAGGAAGGTCTTCCCGGTTTGTTGAAGTTAAACTTTCTGATGGTTTTATCTTATTCAGAGAGCCGCGAAATTCTCAGAATTGGCAATTAAAAACTACGGGAGAGATTGGTATGGTTATTAAAATAGAAGGGGCCAAAGTTGATAGAGTTGAGCGGTCATCGCGTAGTCAGCGTTATAAGCGTCTCGCAAAACGCTAAGAAAACTAAAACTCGTAAAAACAAAAACTTTACGAGTTTTTTTATTTGACAGATTTTTTAGATTTGTTAAAAATATAAAGGAGGATTAACCTCTTTTTTTAAACTGGTTCTTTGAAAGCTAAATAACAGAATATTGAAAGGAGCAAAAAATGGAAGCAAAAGATAAAATTATTGTGCCTTTAGACGTATCAGGTGTTGGAAAGGCGACAGAGTTGGTAAATCTGCTTTCGCCGTATGTCGGGTTTTTCAAAATCGGCCTGGAATTCATTTGGTCTTCAATTGCCGAACTGATTCTTTTTCCAGAACCTGAAGCAATCGCCCTTTTGAAAATGATTCGTACTCTAGCTACGGCGATTGGCGGTCTGCATTGTTTTATTGACGCAAAACTTGCCGATATTCCCAATACAGTTAAGGGCGCTTCTGTGGCCGTATCTCGGATGGGAGTAAGAATGTTTAATGTCCATGCTTCGGCTGGCAAAGAAGCAATTTTACAGGCAGTTGCCAACAAAAGAAATTCCCTTGTGCTGGGCGTAACGGTTTTAACTTCGATTGATGGAGATGAATGTGTTTCTATTTTTGGGGAAGAACCGAGAGATAAGGTTATTGAGTTTGCTACTATGCTTGTTGACGCTGAGGCTGATGGTGTTATTTGTTCGCCCCAAGAGTTAGAAGCTTTAAGGGTTTTTGACCCTGGTGTTCTTTTGAGGGTAACCCCTGGCGTCAGGCCAAAATGGGCAGCTATAGGCGACCAGAAACGAGTAATGACTCCAGGCGAAGCGATTAAGGCAGGAGCAGATTATTTGGTAATTGGCAGACCCATTACTAAACCGCCGCCAGAAATCGGCGGTCCAGTAGAAGCTGCCAAGAAAATCGCAGAAGAAATAGTTCAAGCTTTGGAAAGGAGATGAAACTATGGACGAAAAAGAAGTACTGCAGATACTCAATAATGTCGGCGCAGTGATTACAAACAGCCATATCGTTTACACTTCTGGTAAACACGGTTCGGCCTACGTCAACAAAGATGCGGTATATCCACATGCAGAAATAACATCTCAATTGTGCCGAGCAATAGCTGAACATTTCAGTGATGAAAATCTGTATGGTATTGATGCGGTTGTTGCTCCAGCGATCGGCGGTGTAAATCTCTGTACATGGACTGCTTATTGGTTGGAAAAACTGACCAATAGAAAAACATTGGCGTTGTATGCGGAGAAAGCAGAAGATGGCGAAACGTTTGTCTTCAAACGTGGCTACGACAAATTTATTCCCAGTAGACGCATACTCGTGGTAGAAGATATTCTCATCACGGGGGGTTCGGCAAAGAAAGTGATTGAGGTAACTCGCGCCCTCGGTGGCAACGTTCTTGGTCTTGGTGTTCTTTGTAACCGGGGCGGGATTACGCCACAAGATGTGGCAGACCCGCCAGAACTCTTTGCGCTCGTCAATGTGCAGCTCGATGCGTGGGACGAAGCGGACTGTCCGCTTTGCGCCCAGAATGTTCCCATCAACACAGATGTTGGCAAGGGACGTGAATACTTGGCTAAGAAAGGAAAATAAAGAGCCAAAATATAGCCGTTGAAGTAATATTTCAGCGGCTTTTTTTACCCCGTTAGAAATGGGATTTCTAACGGGGTTTATTCACAGGTTGAACTTGATTTTAAGGGGATTTTAAGGTAAAATAATAAAATAAACATGCGGAAAAATATTGTAATAAACAATTCTAAGGAGAACGTCTTACTCAAGGATTTAGAAAAAAGAAACGACATTAAAGCAGAAAGAATTAAGAGATTATTAAAATTGCCAGACCTTACAAAGAAAAAAAATTCTCCTGTAAAATTTTTAGCTGACCAGCTTAAAAATTTGCCGAGATTTAACGATTTTGATTTGGTTGATTTTCCCAGAATAGTTACGGTTGAGGAAAATTTTGACCTTTTGAATGCGCCGGCAAATCACCCGAGCAGAAAAGAAACAGACACTTATTTTTTAGACGAAAAACATTTATTGAGAACAGAAACAACGGTAATGTGGCCTTATTATTTAAGAAACAAAGAGATCTTGGAAGAACTTGAAAAACAAGGACAGGTAGGCGCTTTGTCAGCCGGGATAGTTTTTAGAAAAGATGAAATAGACAGGAATCATTTTCCGGCCTTTCACCAAATTGACGGTTTATACGTATGTAGAAAAGACCAAAAAGTTATTACTTTGGAAGACCTGAAGAATGTTGAAATAGACATTGCCAAAAGTGTTTTTGGAGAAAATGTTGAGTGTAAATTTTTGGTTGACTCGTTTCCGTTTACAGACCCCTCAGTTGAAATGGATATTAGGCTGGCTGGAGAATGGATAGAAGTAGTGGGCTCGGGCCTTGTTCATAGACAGGTTTTGAAAAACTTCGGCTTGGACCCTGAAATTTATAATGGCTGGGCTTTTGGTTTCGGAATAGACCGCCTAGCAATGGTGAAAATGAGAATTCCCGACATAAGAATACTTTGGTCCGATGACCCAAAAATTACCAGTCAATTTAAAAACATTAATAGCCAGTATAAAGAAGTAAGTAAATACCCGGAGACATCAAGAGACATTTCTTTTGTAATAGATAAAAATATAAATCTCAATAATTATTACGAAATCGTCAGGGATTTTTCCGAGAATTTGATTGAAGAGGTAAAACTTGTAGATAGTTATGAAAACGAGGAAAAATTCGGCAAAGACAAAAAAAGTTATACATTCCGCATTGTCTACCGGTCGCCGGAGAGAACCTTAACCAACAAAGAAATAAACAAAATTCAGGAAAAAATCCGGGAAAGAACAAAACAAGATATAAACGCTGTTTTGCGTTAATATTAAAACTATGCCAAAAAAACCAAAAAAAGAGCTCAAAGAAAACGGTTTTAGTTATACGGCTAAAGACATTTATGTTTTAGAGGGTTTGGATCCGGTTAGAAAAAGACCGGCGATGTATATCGGTTCTACCGGGCCTGATGGTTTGCACCATTTAATATGGGAGGTGTTGGATAATAGTTTAGACGAGTGTTTGGCTGGTTTTGCCAACGATATTATATTGAGAATTCTACCGGGTAATAGAATTGAATGTTCAGATAATGGCAGAGGGATTCCAACAGAAAAACATCCTCAGACAAAAAAATCAGCCTTGGAGACAGTAATGACTACTTTACATGCCGGAGCGAAATTTGGAGGAAAGGCCTATCAGGTGGCAGGGGGATTGCACGGAGTCGGGGTCTCTGTTGTTTGCGCTTTATCAAAATATATGCGAGCTGAAGTTTGCCGGGGAGGAAATAAATATGTTCAGGAGTATTCTCAGGGTGAACCAAAAACCAAAGTTAAAAAAACAGGTTCTTGCCGGCAGACCGGGACAATTGTTTTATTTGAGCCAGACCTTGAAATTTTTAAAGAAATCAAATTTGATTCAAAGAGAATTTTAGAACATCTTCGTCAACAGGCCTATTTATCAAAAGGAGTTAAAATAACTTTTCAAGACGAACGAGAGAAAGAAGAATTAAGTTATACTTTCTATTTTGAAGGCGGTCTCACCTCTTACATAAAATATTTAATCCATAATTCCTCCCCGCGTCACCAAAATGTTTTTTATTGTTGTGATGAAAAAGACGGGATAATTGTTGAAGCCGCTTTCCAATACACCGAAGAATATGAGTGCTGGGAGGAGAGTTTTGCCAATAATATTTACACAGGAGAGGGCGGCACTCATTTGACTGGCTTCCGTTCTGCTTTAACTCGGACTTTTAACGATTATGCCAAGAAGAACGATTTTTTAAAGGGAGATGATGAAAATTTATCTGGTGAGGATATTAGAGAGGGTTTGACCGGAGTGGTGGCAGTTAAAATAAGAGAGCCGCAATTTGAAGGTCAAACCAAAGCAAAATTGGGAAATCCTGAAGTCAAGATAGTGGTAGACCAAGTTATTTCAGAGAGGCTGACAGACTTTTTGGAGAGAAACCCTCAAGACGCCAGGGCAATAATTGAAAAGTCAATTTTATCAGCTCGCGCCCGGAAAGCGGCTAGGGCAGCCAGGGAAACGGTCTTAAGAAAAGGGGCGCTGGAAGGCATTGCTCTCCCCGGCAAGTTAGCTGATTGCGCCTCTAAAAAACCTGAAGAGTCTGAGTTGTTTATAGTTGAAGGAGAGTCAGCCGGCGGTAGCTCTCGTCAAGCCAGGGATCGGCATTTCCAAGCCATTCTTCCTCTCAGGGGTAAAATTTTAAACGTTGAAAAAGCCAGAATTGATAGAATTTTAGCTTCAAAAGAAATTAGGGCTTTAATTATCGCCTTGGGAACATCCATTGGCGAGGATTTTAATCTTGATAAGGCAAGATATCACCGGATAATCATTATGTGTGATTCTGATACAGATGGCAACCATATTCGAACTTTACTTCTGACTCTTTTTTATCGTTATTTTAAACCAGTTATTGAAAAGAGTTATCTTTATATTGCCCAATCCCCGCTTTATAAAATTCAGGCAGGGAAGCGACTAGAATATGCCTATACTGAGGATGGAAAAGAAAAAGTGTTGGATTTATTAAAAAAAGACAAAATCACCAACCCTTCAATTCAGCGCTATAAGGGTCTCGGAGAGATGAACCCAGAGGAGTTATGGTCTACGGCTATGGATCCGGAAAACCGTATTTTATTAAAAGTTACTCTTGAGGACTCAAAAGAAGCAGATAGAATTTTTGATAAATTAATGGGCGAAGAAGTACTGCCTCGTAAAAAGTTTATCCAGACCTATGCCAAAGAAGTTAAAAACCTTGACATTTAGATTTTATTTTCTAATATAAAATTGTATGAACAATCAAGTTACTATTTCTAAAAGAGAATATCGGAGATTACTTGATAGGGCTTTTCGTTTCGAGCACTTAAAACAGTTGTTACAAGAAGATATTTTTTCTCTTCCCCCCACCCGCGACACCAAAGAGATTATTAAAGAGTTTCAAGAGACAGGAAAATACACCAAGAAATTTATTGATAGTTTAGCAAGGGGACTAAGACGTTCCTCTTATTTTAAATGAAAATATTACCCATTCATCCAGAAATTAAGGAGTATCTTAAAAAGAGAAATCTTGGGGGGAAATTTGAAAAACAAAAGAAACTTTTTGAACAGAATCCTTTCTGTCCCAGTTTAAAGACCGAACTCCTTAAACCGCCCAAAATGAGAATCTGGAGTTTTAGAATCGACCGTAAATATCGGGCGATTTTAATTTTCCGTGAGAAGGATACTATTGAAATTATCGATGTTAATGACCATTACCAATAATTAAATAAAACCTTGACATTTAAGAGGTTTTTGACTAACATAAACAGAGTTTGAATTAAAATTATGAGAATTAGTAATTTACCTCAAAAAATTGGTCTATTTTTAAAAGAGGTGCGCCTGGAGATGAAAAAAGTTAATTGGCCTACCAAAAGAGAAACCATAAAATACACTTTAATTGTAGTTGGAGCTTCAATTACCGTAGCCATATTTTTAGGTGGGCTCGATTTTATTTTTGCCACAATATTCAACAAACTCGTATTATAATTTATGCCAAAACAACGTCTACCTCAGCAAAAAAATTGGTATGTGATTCACACTTATTCTGGATACGAAGACGCTGTTGCCAAAAGCCTTAAACAAAGGATTGAATCATTGGCTATGGAAGATAAAATTTTCAATGTGATAGTGCCAAAAGAAAAAAAAATTAAAATTAAGAACAGCAAGAGAAAAGTGGTTGAAGAGAAAATTTATCCGGGTTATGTTTTAGTTGAGATGATTGTAACTGATGATTCATGGTATATTGTTAGAAATACTCCAAACGTAACCGGTTTTGTCGGTGTGGGGACCACGCCTGTTCCAGTTTCCCAAACAGAGATTGAGAACTTAAAAAGAAGAATGGGCGTTGAAACGCCCCAGTACAGAATTGAAGTCAAAATAGGCGAGTTGGTAAAAATTGTTGACGGTCCGTTTAAGGATTTTGATGGCAAGGTTTCAGAAATTGATGAAGAGAGAGGAAAAATTAAGGTTTTAGTCAATATGTTTGGCAGAGATACGCCGGTTGAACTGGACTCTTTACAAATTAAAAAACTTTAAAATGAAAAAAATCAAAACAATAATCAAGCTTCAAATTCCGGCTGGTCAGGCAACGCCAGCCCCTCCGGTCGGCCCGGCTTTAGCCCAGCACGGTGTTAATATCGCAGAATTTTGTCAGAAATTTAATGACATCTCCAAAGGACGGTTGGGCTTTATAACACCGGTTGAAATTACAGTTTATCAAGACAGAACTTATGTTCTCAAATTAAAACAACCACCTGCTTCTGAACTTTTGAAAAAAGCAGCTGGAATTGAAAAAGGTTCTGGTACTCCGAACAAAACAAAGGTTGCCAAAATCACCAGGGTCCAACTTAAAGAAATTGCCCAAAAGAAACTGCCTGATTTAAATACCGCAGACATTGACCAGGCAATGAAGATAATAGAGGGAACTGCCAAAAACATGGGCATAGAAATAGAAAAATAATTTTTTATTATAAGAACCTTTCGCTTCGCTCGAGAACCTTGATTCGTTAAGGTATAAACATATAATCTTAAATTATAAAAATGTTACCAAAAATGGATAAGAAACAATCCAAACATATTCGTCCGACCTGGGATGAATATTTTTTGGGCTTATTAGAACCGTTAGGAAGAAGGGGGACCTGTAATCGAGGTCGTAGCGGCGCAGTTATTGTAAGCCTGGGCAATACTATTTTAGCTACAGGCTATGTTGGGGCGCCGCCAGGCCAGCCGCATTGCGATGAAGTTGGCCATATGATGAGGACAGTAATTGATGAGAACGGGAATAAATCTCAACACTGCGTGAGAACGTTGCACGCCGAAGAAAACGCTATTTTGCAGTGCGCTAAAGACGGAATAAAACTTGAGGGAGCGACAATTTATTGTAAAATGACTCCTTGTTATAATTGCGCTATGAGAATAGTGCGCGTAGGCATAAAGAGGGTAGTGGCGCAGAAAAGATACCACGCTGATAAACTATCTTTGGAATTATTCAAAAATGCCGGCGTTAAGATGGTTGTGATTGACAATACATTAGAGAAATATAGCCAGCAATAAATAAGAACCTGCCTCGCTA
>Ga0210018_1001576_pt1 | contig 11842 bp, 6 predicted proteins | sample CryGeyCG2014_010_2_FD_183967 | JGI IMG/M metagenome (GOLD analysis project Ga0210018, IMG submission 183967) | Groundwater microbial communities from aquifer - Crystal Geyser CG09_land_8/20/14_0.10 (SPAdes) (version 2) | ecosystem: Environmental > Aquatic > Deep subsurface > Groundwater | place... | reverse complement strand
GCTGGAACAAGCAGACAGTGTGAATGCGTTTCTTTTGAAGATACCAATTGTGAAGATAATATTGGGAGTAAATGGTCATGTGATTGTTATGATGATAAAGAGTGTGCCTCTCCCACGGAGCCGCCTCCTAATAATCCTCCACCTAATAATCCTCCTCCTAATAATCCTCCTAATAATCCACCTAATAATCCTCCCAATAATCCACCTAATAATCCTCCCAATAATCCTCCCAATAATCCAGCCGCAGGGACAGAAGACTACTGTCAGACAGAGACGGTCTCAAAGACAGTCTTAAATACTGGTGAGTCGCTTGACATCACTGCCACGGCCAAAAATGCTGATATCAAAACCTTTACCTGGAAGTTTTATAACTTAGACAATCTTGACGCCTCAAACAACCCTAAATCAATAAAATTTGACACGACTAACTTTGAAAAAACCGTTAGTCTGGGAGTAACGGCCAGCAGCCAGACCTTGACCTTAAACTTTTCCGAGATTGACAAAGCTGATAAAAACTGGAATTATTACGCGCCCAAGCCAAAAAATATCAGGATTGACGCCTACTTTGCCAATGCCGCTGGAAAGATTTCAAAATACGATGCCAACTGCAGTAAAAGTTTTAAGTCAGCGGCAATTGATGCCACGCCCACTCCTAATCCTAAATGTGACTGTAAAACCAATGGCAGCTGTCATAACAAATGTTTTTTTGACTGGTTTCCTGATGTGACGCCGTCAACTCCTAAATGTAATTTAGACAACAGTATTTTCCAGTCTAATCCGACCGCTGACAATAAAAAAGCCTGGTGCCGCTATTATAAAAAGGTGAGAGGTGATGCTGATGGCGACGGACAAGCAACTTTTTTGGACTATTTTTACTATGTTTCCGCCAGAGCCGGAGCAAAAATCCCACCAACTGTCAATCCTGACTTTAACGGCGACGGAACAGTTGACAGTAGTAGTGATCGAGCCGTGATTATCAGATCGTTGCAATAATATGAAAAAAGAAATGCCAAGGTTAATTATTATCTTTCTCGTTGTCATTGGTCTGGTTTTCTGGATGTGGAACTATCTTTTTTTAAGCGGTAAAACTGCGATTAAATCACGAGCCACCGACGAATCAATCTTGAGTTTAAGTTTTAATCCAAACGCCAGTACTTTATCTACCGGCCAGGAAATGGAGACGACCTTAAAAATTAAGCCAACAGTTGAAGGAGGAATTTTAGTCAGAGGCTATCTAGTTAGTTTATTTTTTGATAAAACTAAGCTCCAGCTGAAAAATATTGACTATAAAATCGGCGGCGCCAGCCCTGATCTTGGAGCAACAAACAGTTCATTATCAACCATCAATGGAAACGGAGTGATAAGATTGGTTGGCGAGGTGACGACTCCGACCGGTACGGCAGTTGCCAAAGATGTTGACACCGAGCTTGTCAAACTAAAGTTTTCTTCGGTTAATGGTCAGGGGGCGACGATCCAGATTGGAAGAGCCGATGCTAAATTTTATATCTTAAAGGCGGAGGCGGTGTTGAGTGATGGAATGTCTATTGACGGAGCTAAAATTGATTTTAACGGCGGCGGAGCAATTATTACTCCTGGTATCACTGGAGCGCCTAATCCTACAACTACTGGCGGGACATCAGGCAATGTCAACCTGAATTTAAAACTAAAGTTCCAGGGCATCTCCGGTAAACCAGCAGATAGTCAAAACTCAATGGCAGTCAAAGTCAAACTTAAAAAAGAAGGCGAAACAAATCCCAGTGAAGCAACTGGAGTATTTTCCGCTGATACCAGTGGTGTTTGGTCAGGCAAAGCCAGCTTTAATCTCAGCTCGGTTTCCGGTAAATATCTGATCTATATCAAAGGTCCCCAGCATATTCAAAAAAAGTTCTGCGACTCGGCTCCGAGCGAAAATAATGCCGGCACCTATAGCTGTGCCAATGCCAATATTTCAATAACAGTTGGTGATAATAACTTAGATTTTTCTAAAGTAATGGTCTTATCTGGAGACTTGGATCAAAACGGAGTTGTTGACTCAGTTGATATTTCCATAGTGAGAAATAACTTAGGAAAAACCGATACGGCTACTTTAACGAAAGCTGATGTTAATCGCGACGGCCGCGTCGATACCCAAGACTTTTCATTAATATTAGCGGCTTTAGCCGTCAGAACAGATGAGCTGTAGGATTAGAAAATAGAAGATGGTAATAGAAATTAGAAGATAGAAAGTAAAAATATGGATAACATTCAGGAGAAAAACAAAATATTTATTTATCTTTTGGTAATATTTTTTGCCATATTTATTGGTTCGGGAATTTTTTTATTAGTCAATAAGAAAACTGCCAATAAAGAACAACAATCGGTTTCGACGCAGACGATTAAACAAGAAGAATTGCTCATTCCGAGCGAAATACCAAAAAAAGGCCTGGTTAATTTAAAAGCGACTGGATCAGGACCATATCTATTGACCGACCAGCTGATAATAGATCTTTTCGCTGATTCTAATGGCGAAAATGTTACCGCCTATGATGTTCTGGTTAAATATGATCCGCTCAGCTTTGATTTTATTCAAACCGTTTCTCTTGATCAGGCTTTTCAAGTCTATTCATTTAAGAAAGATGATCGGTTAACCTTGACGGTGGTCAAGACCAGCCAAGACCAGACTCCATCGGTCTTTGTGGAAAAACCAGTGGTTAGATTAAGCTTTAAACCAAAAAAGTCAGGTGAATTTGATTTTGCTATTTTAAATTCTTTTGGCAAAGAAACCACCAAGTTTGTCAACGAAAAAACCGAAGTGATTTACCCAAAAGTTAATAAGATTAAACTGACAGTTAATTAAATGAAAAATTTACTAGCCGCCATTATTGTTACTTTTCTTTTTTTATCGACGATTCCTTTATGGGAAAAAATTCAGGCGGCTTATCTAAAGTTTGATCAATCAACCGTATCAACTTCAAACGGCGGCACTTTTCAAATAGCGGTGCAAGTTGAGCCGGGAAGCGACTCTTTAAACTCGGTTGACGCCTATGTTTTATATGATTCCTCGCTTGTTAGCGCCACTTCAGTCTCAGCCGGCAGTCTTTTTCCAACCGTTTCCCACGACGAATCAACATCGGGTAAAGTCTATATTGCCGGTATGGTTAATGATGTGGCCAGCTCAGTCTCAACTACAGGCACCTTAGCCACCATTACCTATAAAGGACTGAAGGACGGCAGCGGAAATCTGTCCTTTGACTGCAATCTTTCCAAGATTATTAAAAACGATATTAACGCCACCAATGTCATCAACTGCTCGCAAAATGGCACGGCCAGCGTCACGGTCGGTAGTGGTTCTCAACCAACCACGGCGCCTCAACAACTGCCAGAAAGTGGAGTGTTTGATAATGTGGTAAAATTTGCTGTCCCGGGAATGATACTATTATTACTAGGAGGAGCGTTTAGATTACTATTATGAACCCCACTATTAAAAAAATTCTTGCCATCGTCATCGGCATTGTTTTATTTATTGTCTTAGTTTATTTCGGTTTTAAGATTTTTGGTACTCGAGCGGCTGACTATGAGCCGCGCGATGTGGTCGTTTCCAATATTGAAAAAAATTCAGTGAAAATTTCCTGGGCGACTGGTGTTGATACTCAGGGGGTAGTTGAGTATGGGACAACACCAACAGCTCTAAATTTTTTTGCTCCTGAGGCGCAAAAAGGCAGGAGCCACAGCCTTGATTTGACCCTTCTTTCTCCCAGTAGCACCTATTATTTTCAAGTAAGAATCGGCGATCAGAAGTATGACAATGGCGGCGTACCATGGACATTTACAACCAAAGGAGCAGAGAAATCAATGACAGTTCCAACGCTTTCTCCAACTTCAAGCGCCAGTACTCAACCAACGCCGATTCAAAAATTACAGATCGATACTGGAGCTGGTTGTACTGAAACAGACTGTGATAAAATCAAGGAAAAACTAGGCAAAGGCTGCTCGACTCAAGATTATTTTAAATGCCTTATGAAAACGACACCAACACCATCTTCATCTGCCGAAGCCACACCAACGCCAACCACAGGAGCTCTTTAGATATTCCATTCAAGCGATCACATCTTCTATTCTCTTGATTTGTTGTAGTAATAATCTTTAAAATGAATATAGTATCCTATGAATAGGAAATTAATAATAATATTTTTTTTCTTCGTAATATTTTTTTCTTGGGTCCAAGCGGCTTTAGCCAATCCGCCGACTTCCTGGTGTACTTATACCGGGAAGCAAGGTAGATATTCTGATGGTAAGTGTTACTACTGTTATCGATCTAATTATTCCCCAGCTCTTGTTAGTTGTATTACACCGACTCAGACAAAAAAACCAGTTCCTTCACCAACTTTAACCTCTATTCCAACTCAAAAACCTAATCCAACAGTGATCGTCTATCAATGCCGATGCGTTAGTGGTTATTGGGCAGGCTCAGGTTGTGACAGTTGGCAGTATGGTAAAAGTTGTGCAAAAATACCAACGCCTTCACCAACTTTAACAACTGTACCAACTCAAAAACCCACTCCTACAGTTATAGTTTATCAATGCCGATGTGTCAATGGTTTCTGGAGTGGAAACGGTTGTGATGGTTGGCAGCATGGAAGAAACTGTGGTGTCACACCGACTCAAACACCTATTCCGGCCAATATAAACAGTCAAGTCCGGGATACTGTCCAAAGCTGTCAAAACAATAGTTTTTCATGTCAGGATAATAAAAAGACAAAATGTATCAATGGGATGTGGATTGTCCAAACCGTATGTTCACAAGGATGTCAGGAGGTAAACGGAGAGTTTTATTGTGTTGAAGAGCTGAATGCCTTGTTTCAAAAAGAGATCGGAGAAAAGATGGTTGCCTGTCAGCGGATATGTGAAGAAAAAGATATTGGCACCTGTTTGGTTGATGCTCAAGGTGGAGTTGACTGCGTAAGAAGAGTTGAGATTAAACAAGATCAGGTTAATGCGGTTGAAGAAAACTGCGGCGGACGCTGGGGAAAATGTTGCCGGAGAAAGACGGGTGGCTACTGCCAAACAGGCCTAAAATGTTCGGATGTTACAAGTCTTTGTCTTCCTGATGAATCTTATGAAAAAGCTCAAGCGTCAGTTAAGTTAATCCAACAAACCGAAACCACGACAAATGACCTCCAGTTTATTCTCCAGCAGAATCTGGGAAATGACGCCGAAGCTTATCAATATCTGAATAAGCTGTCCGGAAATTCCTGTGGCGATTGTGATGGCAGCTGTCTTTACCAGGAAAAAGAAAAAAAATTCAGTTGTGTAGCTCTGAATAAACTAAACGATTATTATCAGAAAACCATTCAAGAAACAGAGTCTGGTAAAAAAGGCGATTTTGGCCAAGCGTGTAAAGGAGTTTGGTGGAGCGCAGGACTTAAAAAGGTCTGTAATAATGAATTTTTGATCTGCGTTGATAATATATGTCAACTGTCCGAAGGAGGAAAAAATGTGGTTGCCAACAATCTGACGGTTGAAAGCGGCGCAAATACGGAAACGGCTGGAATAATAAATACAAACTTGTTTTCTTCAAGTGACACTCTTACTCTTGCCGGAAACAGTCAGTTTGCCAAATCAGGCTGTATAAAAAACAACAGTTATTATTTCCAGAACGGGGCTTGTTGGCAATGTATTGACTCAGTCAATAAGATAATCACCGGGGTCAGCTCAGAGTTATGTATCAGCAAAGATTTAGCCCAAAATCTTCCCGGAAGCAGATGTCAGGCAGATGGAGGATACTGCGCTGATAAAAAGTCTAACTGTATAAATAAAGTAGAGTCAGACTGCATTTCGGGATTTATCTGCTGTGATAACTCTCAATACAAGGGAAACACCATGTTGCCAGGTCTTAATGAAAACTGCAAAGCAGAGTTTGCCGGAGCGGGGCATCCTGGCAAATACATCTGTGCTCCGGGACTAACCTGCTGGGGAGACGAGCATATCTGTCGAGATTACATCAGTTTATCGTATGATAAAAGTTACGCTAATCCAGCTTCGGCCATAGAAGGAGTGGGTAAAGTACCGCTGATTGGTGGTCTTATCAATGGGATTCTTTCGCCAATAATTAATGTGGTTGTGCCTTCAACAAAGCAGGCGGCAGAGATCAGGGCAAAGATGCTGGTTGACACAGTAGATAATTTAGGCGAGCAGAAGTTGTCAGATTCAAAGATCAAGACCAGCAGTCAAGTGTTTATAAATTCAGTTGATGGAACGGCTAAAACGCTGGCGACGATTGAAGTGCTTAGAAGAATCGAAGAAAAATCAGGACAGAGCCAGTTAAAAACCTTTTTTTCCGCTGATACTGTCTATAAAACATTAGCTTATGCTGGAGCAGCTACTTCAGTCTATACCAAAGGAATGCCTTTGATCGGTGACAATAAAAACTCAACTGCTTTTTTAGACTATGCTCAAACTCAAGCAAATATCGATAACAATGATTATCAGGGAACATCAGGGAAAGTTCAAGAGTTAGGGGCACGGATAGCTGGATCAGCCAAATTCGGCGGTCAGATTGCTTTTGTTGTTGCCGATGTGGCGACTTTGGGGTTTGGGCCTTCTTTAACTGCAAAAGCAGGTGAAGCGCTTTCAACTAAAGCGGTAAGAATGGTTGGTGATGAGATTGCGGAAAAAAGTTTAAAAGAAGTAATTGAGACAGCTCCAAGACTGATAAAAGACGAAGGATTAAAAGGAGTTTTGGCGATTGGTTCACATCTAAGCGGCAGCACTTTAAAACTGCCAACAGTTGCCGCTGAAAAGTTGGTCAGTTGGGAGTTAAAGTTTGGTAGTAGAGCGACTGAAGAAGGAGTTGAGGCGGCTTTTAGATTCAAGCCTGTTGCCTTTTTGGAAAATGCGGTTGGGACGGTTATTGGCGCGCCGATTATCATTCCCTCGATGGCCTTACAGTTTACACCGGGTTTAACTAAGGCGGCGATGACCAAACTGGCTCCGGAGCTGTTACCAAAGATTGAGACAGGATTGGCCAAGCTGGGTTTAGTTTCCGAAGATGCGATTGTCCGCAGGGTTAGCGAAGAGTTTATTCAGCAATTTACAAAAAAAGGAATGGATAGTCCTAGTTTGTCAGACAATATCAGTACCATGTTTAAGTTGGCAGAGGAAAGAGGTTTTAAGGGAGATATTGATGCTTTTAGAACAGTAGTGAAAACTAATGAGCAATCTTTTATGATTCCTTTTATCAAACCGGCCGAAGTTAATACTGAAACCGCCAGTTCAATAAAAACTCTATTTGAAAATCCGCCGGTTGAGTTAGGAAGAGGTAAGGGAGATGAAAATCTGATATTAGCGATTACTCAAAGGCTGAGAGACCAAGGGTTAGATCAAGATAGGGCTTTAAGTCAAGTAGTAGCTGTAAAAAAAGCACTGGCGTTTGGAAATAAATGGGGGGTTGAGATGAACTCTGACGAGCTAGCCGCGTTTACAAAAATAGCTGCGGCCGCCGCGGATCAGGGAAAACCGCTGACATTACTTGATGATGCGGTTCAGGCTTTAGCAGAAAATAAAACCCTTACCGGCGGACTTTTATATGATGGCTTGGTTACCCGTCCAACCGTAGAGGGACCAAGTTTATTAACTAAAGTTAAAAACACTCTTGATAATTTAAAAACTCGTCCTGTTTCTGATACGTCAGATGTTGTTTCCATTGCCGGTCAAAGGCCAGAAAATTTTTTCCAGACGGTTTCAGACGACTTTATCAGACCGTCTGCTGAAACAGTTAGCTTATCTTTTGAAGAAAAAGCAGTTAATGTAACAGATTTAGTAGATTATCTTTTTCATCCTTCAACAGCAAAAGTAGACATAGAAAAGATACCTCCAAATGCAAGATTATCCGATTTTGAGAATGTTTTTTTTGTTGGGCTTAAACCTGAAGAGGCAGAAAAGTTTATCGATGCCGATACTAGAAAGGCAATCATTGCAATAGCAGAAGCTTCTGATAAACGACCGATTATTATTTCAAGTGAAATGACAGACTGGAATATTAAGGTAGGTTCTCGTGGCGAATCAACCTATTTAGATAGATCACTTACAGACTCAACTGGCAGAATCTTATCACCAGATCCAAAATGGAAAGGTTATGATGGAGAAGCTATAGATGTTTCATATCTGTATGTTAAACCTGAAGCAGGTATCTATCCGCGCGACATTACTTTACTTCATGAAGAAGGCCATTATTTTCAAAAAAGTAGGACTTGGGAGGGTCTAGCAAGAGTGGAAGCAAAAGCGCAAGAGTATTTGTCTAAAGATAGTCCAAGTTATCACAATGCAATAAAAGCATTACAAGAAATTGAAGCAGAGATTGCAGGTATAAGAATTGCCAGTAAGTTTGGTTTAGATTTACCTTCGATTAAAGACGGAAAGACAGAAAAATTAATAACTTATCTTGAAGGATGGAGAAAAATATTAAGAAATAATAAAGTAGATGAGTCAACAATTTATACGTCTATTGAGGAGATGACAAGGTTTATCACCGGATATAAAGAAGCACCGATCCCTATTCAAATAGCCAGTTCCGGACAGTCTAATATTTTTAGCCAGGTTACCGCCGATTTATTACACAGGAACTTAGATATTGATTTATCTGGACTTGGAGATTCAAATAGTTTACCCATGACAGGTACGATTGAAATAAACAGACTTAGACCGCATGAATCAGGTTATAATTCCTGGACAGTACCAAGGCTGGAAGCATTAGTAAAAAGAGGTCAAGAACTTGATCCAGTAAAAATAACTATATACAAAAATGAGTTGTATACTTACGATGGTGCTAATAGAATTACAGCCTACCTGCATACTGGAGAGCAAGAAATTCAATATGAATTTACAGATTTTTCTAATCTCGCAAAAGATATACAAGATACAATAATTAAAGCAAGTACAGGAATGGACACAATGGGTCGAACTATTCCAGCACAGTATACTGCTGATTATCCTTCGACTTCATATTTTAAAACAGATACTCTTAGAGATATATCCTTAGCTGAAGAAGATCTCATCATTTTTGGAACAAAAAACGTAACTATTTTAAATCCTGAAGAAACAATTAATATTGTCTCTAAAGCTAGAATTACAGGAAATAATACCATTCCTTTGACAAAAGAAATAAATGGAAATAGGATTGTTGAACGGAATTTAGAACCGATAAATACTCAAATAATCATCGATGCTGGTTTAGCCCCTGTAGAGAAAGTTACCATTGGTGAGGTAACTGTGAACATATCTCCAGTTTATAAACTGACAGAGGCTGATGGTAATAGACTCGCAGTAACAGCATATATTGAAAAAGATGGTCAAATATATATGCGTTCTTTTGTAAAAAGCGACTCGCAAAGTACATGGAGGGTTGTTTCTCATAGAAAGCAAAATGGAGAGCAATGGTTTGGTAAAGGATACGGAGGAGAAGATAGTGTTATTCTTCCGTTTGAACTGCAAGTGAAGCTAAATACATTATCTGAAAAACCTATTCAAATATCTGGAGAAACCGCCACCAGTATTTTTTGGGGGAATATTGAAATTGGTAAAGGTAGTTTGCCGTCGGACAATTTTATAGCTGAAGTTAATAATGAAACATCGTATAAATTAGGCCATTTTACTGAAACCACTAAAGCAGCATCAGGTGAAGTTGGAGTCCCAGAGTCTTGGGTTTGGGATAACCCAAATGAAGCCCCTGATTTTAACAAAACTGTTGTTATTGCTACCAATGTAGCTGCTTGTCCTCAAGCTTCTTGTATAGCAACACAATTTATAGTTCGATCAAAAGATAACACTATAAACTACATTTTTTTTAGAGACAATAAAACCGGTAATATTTGGGTTGGAGGAACTGAGTTTGTCGATTCTCCAATTAATTCATATGGAATTAGAGAAAAAAGTATCAGTCTTGGTAATCTAGCGATGCCATTGTATGAGTATACTACTCAACTACCTGCAGAGTATATTGGTTCAAATGCAATTACAAATTATATGGATGCCTCACCTTATACCAGTAAATTACAAATAAATATAGAAGCAAAAAAAGCTTTTGAAGAAATATCTCCTTTTGTCCCTCAGACAATAATAGAAAAAGCAAAATCTTCTAATCCTTTATCTGGTATTGTTCTTACTGATAATGGAGATATTCTTACAGGTAGTAAATTGGAAAATAACACAGGACAAACTATTTATATTATTTCGAAAGATTTATTAAGTCCTGATAAGGAAACAAAGGTTCCTATCGCGCCAGGAAGGAAAATAAACCTAGGAAATGGTACAACAATGGAGATTAATGGACAAAGATTTGTTTTTGATCGAGAACAAGGAAAATTATTACCAGAAGAAAACATCTTAAAATAAGAGTCGAAAATAACCAGTTAATAGATACGCTCCTAAATAATGAAATGTCATACTTAACTCAAATTTTACATCTTGAATTTACTTAAATTTTCTTTTACATTTAATCTATGCCGCCAAATAGTCAAAAAAGTTTTTTAATCAAGATTTTTTTTGTTCTTAAACTTATTTTTATTCTGCTAATTGGCTTTATCCTGGGGACTTTTATTTATACCCTGACTAAAAAATACTTTATTTTTAGCGCTCAGAGTGTTTTGGCGGTTTGGTTGATTAGCTTTGTTTTTGCTTTGATTACCAAAAGCAGCTATGGGAGTAAAATATTTTTATTGGATCTTTTACTGGCGACGATCTTAGTTTCCTTTTATCCTTTTGGTCAAGGACTTTTTATTGTTCTTTTGATATTATTAGGCCAAAAGACGTTTAAAATATTATGAACACCGTATCAATTATTAAAAAAATCGCCATCATTATTCTTTGTCTGTTTTTAGCTGGTCTGGTCGCGGCTTTTTTCCAGGGATTTTTGGGAAATATCGGTGGCAACATCACTTTAATCGGCTTTGGCAAGCTGTCTTTTGATCCTCTAATTACGATCGCTTACATAATGGTGAATTACTTTATCAGTCTTTTTTATCAGCCAGCACCGAAAACCCAGTACTATTTATTTTTACTGACGATTTTTCTTTCCTTTACCAAAGAGTTTATCCAGGGATCAGTTATCCTCATCTTTTTTTATTTTTTCCTAAGAAAGTTTAAGATAATTTAATCAAATAATCCCGGTACTGGAAGAAAAAGGAATAAGAATTTTATAAAAAAAATTGATTACTGGTCCTAAAATCGTTTCTAGCATCGAACTACCACCAAAAGGAATAATTAATAAAAGCAAGAAAAAAATTCCATATCTTTGAAGAGAATACCAGTCACGGGCTTTTTCTTCAGACAAAACTCCGCTAACGATTTTAAATCCATCTAAAGGATGAATGGGTAAAAGATTAAAGATTCCCAAAATAATGTTTAACTGGATTAATGGTAAAAATAAAAACGCACCTATAGTAATTAAAAATTTTAGTTGAAAAAATATTAACAATCTTAGTATTATAGAAAGTAAGATAGCCAAAAGGAAATTAGAGCTCGGGCCGGCTAAAGAGATTAAAGCGGCGTCACGTCTTGGATCTTTAAGATTGTAGGGATCAAACTCAACCGGTTTACCCCAGCCAAAGCCGAAAAATAATAAAAAAACCATTCCCGTCCAATCAATATGAACACGGGGGTCGAGCTTTAGCCTGCCCTGAAGCCTTGGAGTTGGATCACCAAGATAATCAGCCACATAGGCATGGGAGAATTCGTGAATAGAAATCGCTATTAATAAAGAAATGATGTAAACGGCGAATAGTAGAGGATTAGAAAATAAGTAAGAAATCATATTTAGTTATTTTAGTTATTCAGTTAACGAGTTAACGTGTTAACTGGTTAGTTTTTG
>Ga0210018_1001573_pt1 | contig 11847 bp, 10 predicted proteins | sample CryGeyCG2014_010_2_FD_183967 | JGI IMG/M metagenome (GOLD analysis project Ga0210018, IMG submission 183967) | Groundwater microbial communities from aquifer - Crystal Geyser CG09_land_8/20/14_0.10 (SPAdes) (version 2) | ecosystem: Environmental > Aquatic > Deep subsurface > Groundwater | place... | reverse complement strand
TGATTTTCATCAGGATGACGGTTAGTCTCGCTATTTGAATTTGTTAATGATTTAACAATTGATTCCAGACACTGTTCTAAAAGATTCTTGGTATTGTAAGAAACAATGATGATCGATAAAAGCATAGTTTTTAAAGCTCAATCCGCCAGCTGGCGGACAAGTGACTAAGCGATAAGAAATGTATATTGTATTAAGTATAAAGTATAGAGTATTAAATTTAGCCTCGCAAGGAGTCGCCTTGCGAGGCTAAGCGAAGCTAATACAATTTTCTATCTTTTTCCCTCTTGACAACCCCCTAATTTTGGTAGAAAAAAGGATTCTTCCCCCGCCGATGAGGCGGGTCGGGAATCCAGCATCCACTGTCATTCCCGATCTAACCGGGAATCTATATTAATAGATTCTCTTAATAAGAAATACTTATTTTTATAAATATCACCCGAACAAACTGATATGGCGATCGCTATATCAGTTTGTTCCCAAACATCATTACCATATCGATTCCCATTTTCAGGGGAATGACATTGGTATCGGTTCCCGCTTTCACGGGAATGACAGGGAATCATGGGAATGACAAGGTATTATGGAAATGACAAAGGGAATATTTGTTTTCGTGTATTACTTTTTTAGGCTTTCCCCCGATTAAAGATTACCAATTACCTGTTACCTCTCACTCCTCCTTGAAATTTTCTCAAATACTTCCTTATCTGATAAAATCGCCACTTGTTTCTCAATCTTTCGCTTAACTAAAACTTGGGGCAACCTTCGGCAAGCGGCAAAAAATACTCTAAAGTATTTGGGATGTTTCAAGAGCCGCCTCATTAGATTAAAGCAATGCTCTTTAAACATTTTTGGGTCATGAAGATTTTTCCAAATAAAGAAAAGCTGATTTCTCTGGGCAATAAAATTAATATAATCGGGAGAGAAGTTTTGTCTGATAACGCTTTCCTCATGACGATGATCAACTCTGGATTTCGGTTCCCAAAGCACTCGATAGCCCCGTTTCCAAGCACGATAGCAAAGATCGGTTTCTTCAAAATAAAATGGGGAAAATAAAATGTCAATACCCCCTAATTCTTGCCAAATTGACTTCCTAAATGCCGAATGCCCCCCAGAAACCCAAGAAGAATTTTGAGCCTTAGTAGTGTTACGAGAAATCTTCAGGGGTTGAGAAATATCAAAAAAACCTCCTTTAAAAGAAACTATTCCCAATTGCCAATCAGCATTAGCACCAACCGCAAAAACATCGGGCTCGTCAAAATGAGACAAAATTGCCTCAAAGCATCCCTTCTTAACTACAACATCAGTATTCAATAAGAAAACTACATTGTATTGAGCAGCCTTAACCCCCTTATTAACGCTCCGGGCAAAACCAACATTTTCTTTGTTAAGAATTATTCTAAGGTGGGGTATTGATGGTTTGGTGGGGGTTTGTTTTTGAGAATTTTTAACTTTTAACTTTGGACTTTTAATTGTTAATTGTTTTAGGTATTTCCTTGATCCATCCCTTGACTTGTCATCAACTATAATTATCTCACTCTTTCCCTCAAATTTAGCTAATACATTAAATAATAGCGGCAAATTTTTCTGGAGTTGCTTTTCACCATTCCAGTTGGGAATAATAATAGAAATCTCTTTATTTTTTTTCATTATCTATTCTTAAACTGGACAAAAATAATTTTCCTATCCTATAAAGTAATGTTAAAATCTTCAAGAATTTTATTGTAAAATTTCATAAACCTTCTTAGAAAAAGAATCAATGCTAAAATTATTGGATAAATTAACCAGTTCATTATAATGTAGTATATTTTTATTGAGAGAATTAATCACCCTCATCGTCTTTTCAAATAATTCATTTTTTTCTTTCCAAAGAACAAGGTTTTTATCAATAAAAGAAGAAAAAATTTCTCGCTGTCCACCGGCATTATAAACTAACGGCCAACAACCGGCCGCCATCGCTTCAATGGTGGTCATACCAAAGTGTTCAACTCGTTCCGGCTCTTTCCTCTCATCAATGCCAAAACCGGCTGCGTGCCAAAAAATTCTGGCCTGAGAATAGGCTTGTTTCAACTGTCCGAAAGAGGCATTAACCATAAACTCAATAGGGTAGCCTTGAGCCTGGACTTTTAGTTTTTGTAAAAAAGAATTGTCTTCTTCTTTGGTCAAAGAACCGCCGAAAAGAACGAGCCGCCAATCGGTTAGCCCTCCATCAACCATTTTTTTAAAAACATCAATTAAAACATCTTGTCTTTTAGCCTGCATTGTTTCTTCAAAACGGCCAACCGCCAAAATGATGTTTCCTTTTTTACCGGGCCTAAATTGTTCCACATCAACTGGTGGATACAAAACATCACTTTTAATCTTATATTCTCTGTCAATAATTTTTTTGGTAAAAAAAGAATTGCAAACGACTTTATTTATTAACTTAAACTTTAGTTTATCAAAACGATGGGTTTTTTTATTAAGATTATGAAAAGGAACTTGAAAATGAAGAATATTTTTTCGAGACAGCATCACAGGAATACTGCCATCAGAAACCCAAAATAAAAGGTCATATTTTCGTAAGAAAATAAATCTTTTGAGTAAATTTTTTTCAAGGAATCTCTGCTTGGGTAAAATACTTACTCTTTTAAGACCTAAACCAAACCTATTTTCAGCCTTTTGGATAATTGATTCATCGTCCCAAATAATATTCACTCCATAATCGTTAGCCAAAAGAACTTTAGCAAAAGTAAAAATATACCGCTCCCCTCCTCCTAAGGTATCTAAATATGGATCAAAGATAACTGCCTTTTTCATAAATTACAAAAACTCTATTAGTCCACCTCTTCGGCTTTTCTGATTTAATAAATGGAAAATAAAAAACATTGAGAAGGAAGCTTACTAATTTTTGTAAGTAAAAAAAGGCTTTATTAATCAGGGAATTCTCAAATTGTTTAATTTGTGCCCTAAATAAAAAATTATTTAATCTAAAATCTCCTGAAAAAAGGAAAAAAGCCTCATCAGAAAAATATCCCTTTAATTCCTCCTTTGTCGGCAAGCCATTTTTAATATGTTCTCTTAAATAGTCCGAGTTACTACCCCTATTCTCTAAATAAGCAAGTAATTTTTTTTCGGCTTTACTATGAACATCGCTACCTAAAGGGGTAGAAACAATAACTTTCTTACGCGCTACTCTTAACAACTCATTGACAAACTTCTGTCTATCTTTTTTAGGAATATGTTCTAAAACATCAATATTGGTAACAATATCAAATTGGCTATTGGTAAAAGGTAAGTTCCTCCCATCGGCGATGACATCACCGGCATTAAGATTGGTCACGGTCACTTTGTTTTCTATAAAACGGCCTAAGCCCTCCACTCCTCCGCCCACATCCAAAATTCTATCTTCGGAATTCTTAATAAAAGAACTGACCATTTTATGGCGCTCAAAAACATCAAAAGGAAGAAAAAGATTATTATTTTTCATTTTGCCTTTGATATTCCCAAAGCCGAGCCATTGTAATAAAAACAGAATAAGTTTGATAAATAACCTGAATTGCCCCCGGAACCCCATCAAGAAATCCTCTCATTTTAATGCCCCGCCGGTAAAATTCCCCCAACATTTTTCTAACCATTATCAAAAGGTTGCTTCTTACTCCCGCCTGTTTTAAAAGTTCCGCTTCTCTTTGGGAATAACGAATAGTACGCTCCATCATCTGTTCAATACTATCAATGGCAAAATGATTAAAGGGCTCCTCTAAATTAATAATTTCTCCTTTAACTTTAGGAAAGCTGTGAATTTTCTTGGGCCAATCAATAAAACTACTTTTACGAATTAAACGCACCTGATAGTCAGGCCACCAACCGCCGTGTTTTAGCCAAACACCAAAATTATAATTTGCTCTCGGTACAGCAAATGCCCCAATACTACTATCAGCACTTTTTATCTTTCCTTTAATTTCTAAAGCTAATTTAGGAGTAATCCGCTCGTCGGCATCTAAAATAAATACCCAATCACCATGACATTTTTCAATTCCGAATTTTCTTGCCGGCTCTACATAACCCACCTTAGGGTAGGAATAAATCTTGTCTGCATATTTTTGACCAATCTTAGCCGTTCTATCAGTTGACTCCATATCTACCAAAACAATTTCATCAGCTAACAAGCGCGCCGAAATTAAACAATCAACAATCTTTTTCTCCTCATTGCGAGCAATGATATTAACAGAAATTTTGGGCTTCATTTCTTTATCAATAACCATTGGCCTTCTTTTTTAATTATTTTATCTTTTAAATTCAGTTGCCGGTAATCAACTGTACTTATCATAGCACAGCTGCCGTTTTCAAAAGACGAAAAACTATTGAAAAATTCATCAACATTATAAAAAAAATCAACTTTATTTTGATAATAAAAAACTATTGACGGAGCGCCACCATACGAGAAACTGGAACTTAACCTTAAGTTTGATGGCAAAATATCATAAGCACGACGCTCATTTTCATCCACTAAAAAGGGAAGCGGCGGCGGACATTTTTGAGAAGCCTCAATCGCCAATTCATTCTTAGGCGCCCCTTGCCTGCTTTTTGCCAATCCTGCGCTCTTTAAGCCTTTCCCAAAACCAGCCGCTAAAACTATTAAAAAAGTCAAAGCGAAAAAAAATCTCCTCTTGGTTACTTTTTCCCAAAATAATCCCCAAAGAATGGCCAAAACCGGGTAAAGAGGTAAAATATACCAAAATAATTTAGTTTTAGAAAAAGTAAAAACAGCCAGAGTTAAAATCCCCCAAACAGACAAGAATAAAAAGCTTTTCCTTATCTTTCTTTCTCTTAGTGATTCCAAAAAAAGAAGAATTCCTCCTATTAATAAAAGAATTGACCACCAGTCAAATTCTTCCCATAAAAACTTTAGGTAATGCAATTTCCCTCCAAAATGATATTCTATCGGCTGATAAGCTCGGCGTAAAACCTGCTCCAAAAAATAAACTTGCCAAAAATCACCGCCAAATTTTATGGTCATATAAATATGCCAAGGAGCAACAAATAAAATAACTAATCCCTCTATTGTCAGCCAATGGCAAATATTTTCTTTAGAAAGCAAGTCGCGGCGACAAAAAGTAAGATAAGTCCCCCAGATTAACAAAGGCAAAAATCCCATTATCCCCTTAGACAAAACACCAGCGGATATAAAAAAAGCAATTTTTAACCAATCATACCAATTAACTACTTTAGTTTTATCTATCTTCCTCTCCAAGATAAGAAAAAAATAAAGAGAAGCAGTGGTGAAAAAAAGTAAAGCAATATCAGTGTTTAACATCCTTGAACGACTTAAAAAGAGAGGGGCAAAAAAGAAAAAGGTCAAAGAAAAAAGAGCCGTCTTTTTATTAAAAATAAGATTGGCAATTTTAAAAACGTAAATCAAGGTTAAAAATCCAAAAAGGGGCATAAAAAAACGAGCCGCAAACTCGTTTAATCCAAACAAAGAAAAAGAGAAAGAAACTAAAAGAGGAACCAAAAATGGCTTTTCAAACCAAGTTTCTTGATTCCAAGATAAAATAAGGGAAGGAAATTTTATTTCTCTCCCAATTTCTCCATATATCCCTTCATCCCAATCATAAAGCCAATCACGACCAAGATGAAAATAGGAAACGAAAAGAAAGGCAATTAAAATAATAAATAGAAAATAGTTATTTTTTATCCACTTCATTAGAGCATATTAGATATTAGATATTAGATACAATGGAAAATTCCTCACCCATAATTATAGTTTCCCCATCAACCCCCATACTTCCAATTCTTAAGCTAAACTTCAAACCCTTCTTACTAAAAGACATACGGTACCGTATGTCAAGAAGAGTTATGACTCATGTTGTCATTTTGGACTCCATTTTTACCAGAATTTCCCGTAGTAACGAAAGAAACTTCACTCTATTGTATTAGTGTCTTTATATCCAAATCGCCTCAAAAAAAAATCTTTAATCGCTTCCTTTTTTACTCTATTACTGCCCACTAACCCTTTTAATGCTTCTCTAAGCAAGAAAAGTTTCATTTTTAAAGAGGCATATTTTTGGCCAAAAAGCAAACGGTTTCTGGTAATATAGTACTCTTGGAGTTTTGAACCGGAACTACTGGAACCGGCATTTTTATGATAAATAATCGCTTGGGGATTAAATAAAATCTCAAAACCTAATTTTGTCGCCCGCTGGCAAAAATCCAGATCTTCTAAATATAAAAAATAACGCTCATCTAATAAACCTATTTTTTCAAAAACTTCTTTTTTAACCATCATTGCACATCCACTAACAAAACTCACCCGCTTCATTATATTGAATTGGCCCTTGTCAACTTTGTCAACACCAAGATGCTGACCCAAAACATTATCCCAATCTATTTTTCCTCCAGCGGACCAGATTACTTTTCCCAAATCACCTTTTTTATACCTATCTTTATGGAACTCAAAACCAGGAGCATAGTAAATCTTGGGAGCAACAATTCCTATATTTCCCCCCTTAGAAAAAGCTTTCCATAATTCCAAAATACAATTATTTTTTATTTCCGTATCATTATTTAACAGAAAAATATAATCGGCTTTATTTTTTAGTGCGTATTTAATGCCCTCATTATTGCCGCCGGTAAAACCCAGATTCTCTTTATTCTTGATTAAGGTAAATCCGTTAACTCGTGAATTCGTTAATAGATTAATATTTTCATTCGTTGAACCATTATCGATAACGACAATATCCAAACTTATTTTATTCTCCAATCGAGATTTCAGAACCGACTGGAGGCAATCAATCGTCAACTGTGCCTGATTCCAATTTAAAATAATAACGGCGATTTTATCCATTTTTCCTCTTGCCTATTTTATAAATTTTTACTCCGTCGGTACCATCCAAAACTTTAAGTAAAACCTTTGGCTGAAAACTATAAACCTCCCAGGTGTCAGTATTATTAACAATACCATCCCAGCCATATTTTTTATCAATAACATAAAGAATATCGGCATCAGGATAATGTTCCAACCCCAAGATATTTAGATCTGTTAGGTTAACAAAATAACGAAAACAAGTGGCGCGTCGATCTAAATCTGCTAAATTAGCAATATTTATTTTTACCCCGGTTTGCTCCTCTCTTTTGGCTTCCTTAATTATTAAAGAAGCGTTCTCTCGACAATAACCTAAAGAAACAGGTTGAGTAATAAAATTTTTCTTAATAGCATTTCGAAAAATAAAAAAAACAAGTATGCCTCCTAAAACAGCACTTAAAATCAAGGTAATCCGTTTTTTACTTAATTGAGAAAATACTAATCCCAAAAAAATAAATATAAAAGGAGATAACGGTAATAAAAATCTCTTTTCAACTCCCCCTTGCCGACTAAAAATACTACTACTGAGTAGACCCCAAAAAAGAAGGAAAATTATTATTCCGCCTCGTTTTTTAGCTTTTTTATCCAACAGAAATAACATAGTTCCGCTACCGACTAACATAATTAAAATTAATTTTAAGACAGACTTTTTAACGCCAATAAAATCAACGATTATTCCGTTAACCACCGCCACTAAATTATTTAAGCTAAAACCAAAACTCTCATTAGAATAATCTGACAAATGAAACAGGTTAAAAAATATTGAGCGGCTATTCAAAAAATTATGTCTTAAGTCAAAAACAATCATGGGAAAAATTCCTAAAATAAAACCAAAGCTGTAAACCACAAGCGACATTACAGGTTTTTTCTTGCGACCCAAAAATAAAACAAAAATTATTGCAAAAAGAGTAAGAAAATAGGTATAAAAATGAAGCTGGGTTAGCACCCCACAAAGAAAGCCAGAAGCAAAAGACCAATTCTTACTTCCGTCTTTTTTAAAATTCAGAAGGCTCATAAATAACAACAGGGCAAAAAAGGGAATAAAGTTAGTATTCCAAATAAACCGCGAGTATTCTATCACTGCCGGAGAAATCGCATATAAAAAAGAAGCCACTAAGGAAGCTCTCTTATCTTTGGTAAGCCTTTCAACTATTAGATAAAGTAAAAATATAGACAGTATCCCTAAAAAAGCAGTAAACATAATTGGACCTACCGGATCAAATTTAGCTAACCAAAGGAAAGGGATCAATAAATAATAATAAATAGGCCCAAAATAGGTAGTACTATAACCAGTTCTTCCTGTAGAAATTGACGTAGAAGGACCGAGTAGAGTTATTTTTTTCTCCTGAATAATTTGTCTGATTTTATCTGTATCCCGAGCTTGATCATAGGCAAAATTCGCTATTGTTGACACCTTGTAAAACCGTAAAAACCCCCAAAAAAATATAATCAAAAATAGAAAAAAGATGTGCCAACGCCCCTCGAAGAATCTATCCATAAAACATATTTATCAATTTTTTTCTCACCTTAAGATAAAATCTTTTTACCTTGTTTTCTTCTTGGGCTATTAAAAGTGTCTGCCACCAAAAAAGCCATTCTTTTTTAATTTTTTTTAAGGCCTCTTTAGCCGGCAAAGATTCCTTTTTAAAACCAGCCTGCTCCCAAACTTTCAAATAAGTAACCAGGGTATAAAAGGCCATTAATAACGACAAGGATAATCCGTGAAAGCCGTCTTTCCAACCCCTTAGGGCAAAAAAACGGCGAAAAAACTCTTCTGTCGACCTCAACAAAACATCTTGGCCTTGAAATTGATAACCGGAAATAATCAGCTGTTGAGCCTCGGCATCGGTATAGCGATTGAGGCGATCAATAAAACCAGCCACAGTTTGGTAATTATAATGAACTAAGGGATTTTTCAAATAACCAACCCCACCCCGGACATTAATCCGTTCATGGATAAGACTAGTAAATTCACCATATCCCTTAACAAAAAATCTTAACTGATAATCGGGATACCAGCCGGCATAATTAATAGTTTGACCAAAAATAATGTTTTTTCTGGGTAAAAAATAGCCGTTGTAAGATAAATCTTGACTGACTTCTTGCAATTCTTTAGCTAATCCGGCCGAAACTACTTCATCGGCGTCAAGAGACAAAATCCAATCCCCCTTAGCCTTACCAATAGCAAAATTTTTTTGTGAAGAATAATCATCAAAATCACGATAAAAAATTTTAGCTTTAAATTTTTTCGCCGCTTGATAAACATTACCCTCAACTCTACTATCTAAAACAATGACAATTTCGTCAACCCAATCATTAACCGAATCAAAAGTTTCGTTGATTTTAGGCTCTTCCGGTCGAGAAATAATGGCGACACTAATTCCCCGAGCCGGCTTTTTGCGCCGCCAAGAAGAACCCTGAAAATGATAGGAAAAACTATTTAGAACCCTTTTAAATTCAAAGCCAATCTTTTTAGACTTATTAATAAAGGCAATATCATTAGCGGGAGCATCACGAGTCCCAAATTCACCCTTGGTTGGCCAACCACCTAAAAGTTCAAAATCTCTTTTATGAATTACCAGGGGGACAAAAAAACCATCATCAACCAAACCGGAAACCGAAGCCTTTTTAACAAAAGCCAAAAAATCTTTTTCAGCAAATTCTTGAGGATTATGACCAAAGTCTTTTTTGATATTGGTTGGCCAAACCGGAATTAAACCCGGCTCAACTAACTGTGAAGTTAAAATTCGCCGCCGTTTTTTAAAATTTTCCAAAGCCTTATCCCAATTAGGAGCAAAATACTGGTCATCGGTGACAAAACAAAACCAATCTGATTTGGCCAATTTTACCCCCTTATTCCAACTACCATAAGGACCCAAATTATTTTTATTAATAATCGGCCGTATCCTAAACTTTTCTAAAACTGGTAAAATATCCTTATTCCATCCCCCCTCTTTAAGAGCATCCACGATGACAATCAATTCATTATCCAACCGACTATTTTTCAAGATTGATTTAATCGTCAACTTCAACTCTTCGGCCGCATTATAGGTAGGCAAAATAATGGAAAATCCTTTTTGTTTTTTATTCATATTTAAATTTACCATCCTAACCCTCCCTCGTCCCGAGGGCTTTACTTCTACACCATAATGGCGTATAGGAAATCCAGGACTCTATCCATTCCCCGTCATTCTGGCTTGATTATGCGTCATTCTTGACCCCGCCTCATCGGCGGGGGAAGAATCCCGTAGTAGGGAAAAGGTAACCTTACTTCCAAACGGGATCCTTCGCCCGTCGGTTGACGAACCTCAGGATGACATTTCTTTCCTTTCCTTCCTCGGCAACAAATCCCAAAAAAGCCTAATCTCTTCTCTTATTCTACCTCGTAAAAGCAAAAAAAGATAAAAAATATAAAACGCCGCTCCTAAAATAATTACTCCCAAAAGGCTGGGAATACCTCTAATATAAGCCTTTGTTGGCCAATAAATAGTTGCCGCCATCAAAAATGAAGCCCAGAAGGGCAACATTATTGCTCTTTGCAAAGAAAACTCAATTTTTATCTTTTTAAACTCTCGCAAAACCAAAACAACACTAACCACTGCTACTGCCATCCCCGCCCAAGCAATTCCCGAGTAACCAATTTTAATAATTAAAGGAACCCCAACCGCCCAAGTCAAAGCCGTATAAACTACCATTAAGCGTAAAACAGTTTTTGAGTAACCTAAGGCATATAAAACATTAGTAGCGGTCGTGGTCATCACCACCGGCAAAGCACCAATCAGAAAAGGATACAAGACCGACAAAGAAGGTAACCATTTGTCAGACTTAGAAGCATAAACAAAAGTTAAAATTGGCCGCGCCGTTACTAAAAGCCCAAAAACTAAGGGAAAATATAAATAGCTCATCATTTTAATTCCCTTTTCCATCCATCTGGCTACTTGTTCACGATTATTTTGGATCTTAGAAAAAGTAGGAAAAACCACCCGGTTGACAACATTGGTTATTTCCATTGGTTTGGAGGCAATTCCCTGAGCCAAATTAACAAAACCCACTGCCGCCGGCCCATAAAAGAAAGCAATAATCGTTGGTGTTAAATTATCTTTTAAAAGCGCCAAGAGAGAATTAGTTTGATAGGGAATCCCAAAAGAAAGTAGGTGTTTTAAAGACTTTTTGTTAATCCCAAAAATTATCGGCCAAGGAGAAACTACAAAAAGGATTATTGCTCCTAAAAAAGTTCTCACTACCAAGGCAATAGTCAAACTCCAAACGCCAAAATGAAAATAAGCTAAAATTACCGCCAAAAGGTTAAAAGAAATTGTTTCCGCTACATCGGGGATCAATAGTTTGTGATACAAAAGTTCTTTTTCTAAAAGAACTGAAGGAATCGTTTTAAAAGAAGTTAAAATAAGGCAAAAGGCGGTGACACGCACTAACCAAATTGCCGAATGGGAAAGATGATAGACATTAATTAGCCAAGGCGACAAAACCCAAACTAAAACATTAAGAAGCAAAACTAAAATTAATTGAGCAGAAAAAACTGTTGAAAGATCATCCTTTTTTAATTTCTCTTTTTTTTGAATTAATGAAGCCCCCAGGCCAATATCTGATAAAAATCCAAAAAGGGTAAAAACAACAAAGTTAATTATCCCAAAAATGCCAAATTCACTTTGGGTTAAAAGACGAGCTAAAAAAATCATCCCCAAAGCATCAATCGCTTTAAGAATAACCCGCCGTGCCGTAAGGGTTAGGGTTCCCCCAATGGCTCTTTTCTTAATTTGGTCGGTATTGTCTTTGTCTTTTCCCATAAACACTTTAATCAATTTTTAATTGACAATTTTTAAGCCTCGTCATTCTGTCCGCCAGCCGGCGGACTAGTTGAGAATTACTATTTATTAACGAATTAACGAATTTTAAAATTGTCCCGCCACAGTGGGATCCCGCCATGGGTGGGGAAAATTTAATAAAAATTAAAAATGACAGGTTTAGCCTCGCAAGGTGACTCCTTG
>Ga0210018_1001571_pt1 | contig 11868 bp, 9 predicted proteins | sample CryGeyCG2014_010_2_FD_183967 | JGI IMG/M metagenome (GOLD analysis project Ga0210018, IMG submission 183967) | Groundwater microbial communities from aquifer - Crystal Geyser CG09_land_8/20/14_0.10 (SPAdes) (version 2) | ecosystem: Environmental > Aquatic > Deep subsurface > Groundwater | place... | reverse complement strand
CTTGAAAATTGGAAAGCTGGGAGCCGATTTGCGACATCACACCAAGTTCTTTGTTGACAGCGGAAATAACTCTGGCGGCATTGTCGAGGCGCTCGTTTATTGCTTGATTAGTCCGATCAATCCGTTCAGAAAAAGAGTTTAAATTTTGATTAATTAACTGCCACGGTTGATCGGAGTTTTTTGACTTTTCGATTTCTTGAAGCTTGCGGAAAACAAAATAAATAATAACGATAAAAAAGATCAGAACAATTACAATCAATACATAGGGCAAATAGTTTATCATAGGTTTATTATAGCATAGTGACACTTTTTTCAAGTTTTATGATGATGCCTTTTTAAACTTTTCAAAAAAAACAAAGATAAATTGGCCATAAACTATCACATAATTTTAAACGGTCGTTTAAAATTATGTGATAGTAAAATAATTTCGTAGTTTAAGGTGATACATTAAAATCCTATTTATTTGGACGATCGTCTTTATTTAGGGGATTTTAATAATAAGAAAGTATTTACCGATATTCTACGATCGCATGTATTTAGATGAATTATGGATACAAAAAGCCCGCTTCCGTATGATGGTGGAGGCGGGCTTGGATTTCTTGCCGGTGTAGCATCCGGCGATAACGGAGTTCCCCTTCACCTTATGCCCTTAAGGTTACTTCGGCCAGAACATTCGATTGTTCTTGGCAAAGACCGAAGACTCCCGGTACCCCGCCCTGCCAAGGGCAGCCACTGGCAGCCATCTCCGACTACTCGGGGCTGGGGCTCTGACGCAGCAATGATCTTTTCGGAGACCAGCCGCGTCATATCTCTTAACCCTTGCGGGTTAGTTAGCGGGTGCGGTGGCTTGGTTGTTTGCCACCGCGATTCATGAGCAATACTTCAGCTTGCGCTAGTCAGTCCAACCCCTGACCAGGTTTCACAGAGTTGTACACTCCTCTGTTTAACCCTCGGATTGCCCGCCACGCCAGCCAGCCTGGTGAGGCCTCGGGCTTTTTTAATCTCCACAGCGCGTCCAATGGGGCACCCGGCGCTGTGTACCAGGACTTCTCAAAGCGGATGATCCCGCTGCGTTGCCCGCAGTAGCATCATCCGCGATGATTCTTTGCGCGATTCCTCGGCCCTGTGAGGCGGACGCCTGACTCCGGTTTGGGAGCCCTCAACGCCACTTTCTAAGCCCGGGCTTGTCAGCACCTTCGCCTTAGAGGAACGCGCTAGGCCGGATCCGGTGCGCCATCGGCGATGTCGTAGCCGCATGCCCCCGTTGGGGCTGGCGTCGAGCCAGATCGCGAGCTTGTTGAATACGATAGAGTTCCATATCCAACAAGCTCGCGGTTATCTTTCGATTAACTCAAGATAACTATTTCAGTATAGCACTTATTTTCGTTCCTGTCAAGGGTTTTTGATGGGAAAATTTGGAAATTATTCAATACCAGACAAGATAAATCAGTATCGTTTATTATTCATTGCCGAATGAAAATCCGTCTCGCCGATGGCGGACGGATTGGAAACCATCCTTGTCGGATGGGAGTTGTATATGAATCTATTTTTGGATCCCATCCGTGTTTTATCTGTGTATCAGATCCGTGTAGTTATATCGCTTCCGGACAGATATCGCGATAGGGGCAGTATTTGCATTGAAAAATATCCGGTGTCGCCTTCATATTTTGCTTGCGAATCCCATCAACGACTTCAGAAATCATAGTTCGAGTTTTATCTAAATCTAATTTTTTGAAAGTTATTTCCCCTTTTAGGCCCGATTCGATAAAGTAAAGTGTTGTTTTTGGAATTGTGCCGTATTTTTTCTCCCAAGCCAGCGCATAGATCATCATCTGGGTTGATTCTTTAATTCTTCGATCAGCATCTTTCTGTTCGCGAACATCTGAAGTTTTAAAATCGCAAATTTCTGTTGACTCCCCTATTCCATAAATCAAATCGAAACGACCCTTGACTTTGACATCACCCTGTAAAAATTCGAAAACTTCCTCGACTTTCGCTGGTTTTGCTTTATCTTTTTGGTCTTCAGTAAAAAATCGTGCCAGCGAATCAAGTCCTTGCCTAAAACGCAACTCTTCTTGATCGCGGGTAATAAAACCAACATTTTTGAAAGCATTTTTAAAGTCGGCATGAAGCTGTTCTAAAGATAACTTCTCGCCGGCAATTTTGCGGGCAAAATAATGGTCAAGTGCCGCATGAATTGCCGTTCCATACATTAGCTGTTGGTTTTCTAGAAGTGGAATTTTTACAATGTGAGCGTAATAAAATTTCTTCGGGCAGGAGTAATAATCGTCAATTTGCTGGCGCGAAAGCTTTAAAATTCTCTCCGAGAATTTAGTCGGTAGTCGGTAGCCAGTAGTCGGTAGTTTTTTGAAACGCTGGATTTTCTCAATTGGTGAGAGTTTATGTTTCAATTTCTCCGGATTTGGTTCGTCCAATAGTTCTAAAACAAATTGTGAAAGTTTTTTTACTCGTTTTCCGCCATAGTCCTCGGCTGCGGTCAGGAACAAATAATCCCGAGCCCTAGTTGCAGCGACATAAAAAAGTCGCCGTTCTTCTTCGAGATGCCAATCCCCCAGCGATAATCGTTCTTTGATTAAATCCTCTGGAATCGGCAGTTGCTCTCGTCTTTTTCTGGTCGGGAACCTGTCGGCAACACAAGCCACTATAAAAACCACTGGCCACTCAAGACCTTTAGCGGCATGAACTGTTAGAATATTTACGGCATCAATATCCGGATCAATATCTGAAGTTACAACTTCATCTCCAACTGCTAAAATTAGTTCTAAATTTTCCAAAAATGACAAAACATCGCGGCTGTTACTTGAATGATTAAATTGAGCAATGCGGTCAAAAAATCTGGCAATATTAGCAATTTTTATCTCATCTTCAATACTTGGATTTTTGCTCAATTTTTTTAAGTATCCTTTATCGGAGAGATAACTGTACAAAACTTCGCCAACTGAATCGTTCTTCTTCTCCTGGTATTTTTCAATATCTGTCACAATCCCTTGGAGTTTATCCAGATCGTCTGATTTTGCGACATTCTTTTTAATTAAGCCGACGACTCCCCTATTGCTTCTCCTCGCAAGCGTATAAATTTCCGACAGAACTCCGTGAGAGACATTATAAATTTCTGAAGTTGCCAGTTGATAGAAAGCCAAATTGTCGTCAGTATAAGCCAGACACTTTAGAAACGCGACTAGCATCTTTATTTCTGGCTGTGAATAAAGTCCGGAGGCACCGGAAAAAATTGAAGGGATACCAGCCATATTTAAAGACTGAATAAATGGCTCGGCTTGGCTATTAGCACGAACTAAAATTGCAAAATCATTATTTTTATATTTTTTTTCTTTTTTTAACTCCCCTATTTTTGCCACCACTTTGTCGGCTTCGCAAGACAAAGAATCACAATATAAAAGTTCGGGCGATGGCCCATGCTTCTTAGCGATTAGTTTCTTATTGATATTATTCTGAACCTCGAGACGATCAGGATTATTATGTTGTATGAGTTTGTATGAGGAGTTAAGAATTTCCTGTGAAGAGCGATAATTTTGATTCAGAACTAATTCTTTAGCATTTTTGTAAAATTTTTTGAAGTCCAAAATATTAGAAATTGCTGCACCCCGGAAGCGATAAATTGACTGATCATCATCGCCAACAACAGTAATATTGCCTGTTCTACCGGCAATTAATTTAACAAGTTCGTTTTGGGCAAAGTTTGTATCTTGAAACTCGTCTACTAGAATATATTTGAATTTCTCTCGGCATTCTTTAAGAACTTTTTTGTTCTCTTTCAGCAGTTTATAGGTTAAAAAAATCTGGTCACCAAAATCTAGATTCCCCGACTGAATCATTAGCTCTTGGTAGCGCTGGTATGCTTTTGCCAGCTCCAATGTTTTTTCATATTCGATTTTTTCTTCTTTACTTTTAGCTTTAAGCTTTAAGCTTTCAACTAGCGCCAGATATTCTCCTGGCTCAATTAACTCGTCCTTTAGCCTGGAGAAATGAGTGAGAAGCTCCTGAATATGTGAGAGTGGATCAGCAATTGGCCGATAGTAATTTAGATCAAAAGCAAACAAATTCTGTCTCAGAAATATCGCCTGCTCGGTAGCAGTTAGGACTTTGAAATTAGCTGGTAGCCCGAGATTAATTGCGTAATCACGCAAAAATCGATCACCAAAAGCGTGAAAAGTCGAGATCCACATATCGGTGTAGCCGTAAGGCACAAGTTCATCAACGCGCTGCTCCATCTCAGCTGCTGCTTTTTCAGTAAAAGTCAGAGCTAAAATCTCCGATGGCCTGGCCCATTTTTGCTCAATTATATAAGCAATTCGACGAGTGATCACTGCGGTTTTCCCGGTTCCGGCGCCAGCAATTATCAAAAGCGGCCTGGTTTTGTGGGCAACAGCGCTCTTTTGTTGATCGTTAAGATCAGCAAGAATATTTTTTTTCTCAGCAAAACCGAGTTGTAATTTGTTTCTGTTCATCGTTATCCTCCTTCGCCCAAATTTTTTCTTTATATATCCGGGCGAAGTAGATGCCGCGTAGCCCACTCTATTAAGGTTTCGCGGGCGAAGTGGATTTGAGCTATGGCGGGATTAAAAAATGAAATTACTATTAAAACTTAAGCGTATTAAAACATTAATACTTCATTCGATTATAACGGAATTTGCTCTGGAAAACAAAAAGAGCCCCCGCGCTGCGTCGCGCAGGAGCTCGTGTCCGTGTGGTTGCGGGCCAGACTCACTTCGCCGGCTGGGGCTCTGGTTCAATCTTGATGTCCTCGATCGTCGCCCCGGGTGGCAGAGTTACCTTGAGTGTGATGGTGGGTTGGGGCTGTGGTTTTGGCGGTCTCTCCACTACCGGCTGGCCAGGGCGAAGAATGATAGGTGGAATGCTCTTTGCATACACCGCTCTCATCCCCAATTCGGCACCGGTGGTGGAGAACCACTTAGCGCTGCCGTCAAGGAAACTGACGTTGACCCCGTGATCTTCCATATCCCCTCCCGTCCTGAAGTCCGGGGACCAAGCCGCACCTTTCCCTTCGACAGGGCAAAGGTCGGTTACCTCTCTGATGATTCCTGAAGGCAGGTTGCTGTCCACAAAGACCAGCACCTGGTCGTAGCTCCTCGCGGGATCGGTCTTACCGTAACCGCTGACTCTCTTGAGGTCTGTTCCCAGCAAGTTGCCGTTGAAGGCATACGACGGCCAGATGGAAACTATCTCGCGAGAGTTGGGTTTGGAGTAGGCCGCGATTGGCGCTTCGGATTCGCGGCTCCGAGCAGAAGGGCACTGGAGAAGGTCCAGCGTCTTGTCTTTGAGTCCAGGGGTTGCCATCAGGAAAAGGTCAGGCCTGACTGATGACGAGGGCATCGCGCACCCGTCGTAGTCCTCGGTATAGGCCTTAAAGCCCAAGACTAGTGCTTTCTGGTTGCTCTGGCAGCTCAGTGAATGAGCCTTCATATAGGTCCTGCTGACGACTGAGCAGATGATCCCCGCCAGGATCATGACGACCGCGATCACCACCAGCAGTTCGATGAGCGTAAAACCGTGCTTTTTCAACTGGGATGCCTCCCTTTCGGAGTCGGATTGAGCTCTTTCTGAGCTTGCCGCAATTATATTACAAATGCTAGGAAAAATCAAGGTTTTAAATGTAAAGAGCCCCGCACCAGGAATGGTGCGAGGCTCGGATGGTGTCGGGGAGGGATGTTATCCTGGAGGATCCGACAGCACCTCCAGGATGTCCTGCCGGCGGCGCTCGGCCGCCACACGTGCAGCATCCCGTGCTGCCTCGGTCTCAGCCCGCTGTGCGCGCTGGCGAATGATCCAGATCCGGCGGTCGATCAGCCGGATCAAGACGAGAGCGGCAACGAGGCCGCCGACAACCCAGAGATACCTCAGAGGGTTCTCTGGACTGAACCAGCCGGTCCAGCGGCCGGTACAGCAGAGCGCCGCCGCTACCAGGACAGCGGCGAACGACAGAACAGAACCAATTCTTGTCTGCATAGTTACTTCATCTCCTGCTGCAATCGTTTCTGCGTCGTTCCAGGTGAGAAATCACCCGGATCGAGCAAAAACCATCCACGCGCCTCTTAAAGAGATCCCCCTTCGCATAAAGCTTCGGGGGGACCTCATTTAAAGGGCTTTGACGCAAAGGGCTCATATCTCAGGCCCTCATTGTCAACTTCTCCATCGTAGCACAAAAATCCTTATTTGTCAAGATGTTTTTTGATCGTAGCAACAAGTGCTTCTTTTGAAACTGCTTCGACGATTTGGTCAACAACTTTTCCCTCTTTAAACAGCAGAAACGTTGGTACGCCCATAACATTATATTTTTCGGCCAGCTTCGGATTTTCATCAATATTCACTTTACCGACAACTACCTCTTTTGTCTCCTTGGCAACTTCTTCAACAATCGGCATCATCATCTGACATGGCCCGCACCACGGGGCCCAGAAATCAACCAACACTGGCTTCTTTCCGCCAACAACTTCATCAAAGTTGTTATCCGTTAGATTTTTTTCTCCCACTTAACTGCCCTCCTATTAATAATTTACGAAATTACTTCGCTCACTCTTGCCAAATTTCTAGGCGCTTTTTTCTCGCTTCCGCCTTCGGCGAAGCGGAAAGCGCTTGCCCGCCATAGGCGGATCGAAATTAGGTAAGAGTTCGCTTTTATGAATCACAAATACAGCTAACTCATAAGCTCCAAACAACATTATAGCATAGAATATATCACCAGTGACAGAGTTGCGGAAAAACGGAATCGCCATATAGTAGCAGCGGATAAGGCCGGCAAGATCAGGAGCATACCAGTTTGTTGTCAGCCAGACGCCGAAGTTAGTGATGATGAAGAAAAGAATTGAGCCAGCGATTGTGCCGCCAAGAATTGTTGCCGGATTTTTCTTCTTTTTTATAAATTGGCCAATGGTAACAGTTAACAGCAAACTGCCGTAAACAAAGAGCATTGTTGAGTGGAAGCCAAGGAAGATGTCAGAAATAAACATTACAGCTAAGGGCAAAAGATAGGCCGAAGCGCCGCCAAAATAGACACCGGCAAACAGGGCTAATGCTGTAACAGGAGCAAAATTTGGGATATGTGGGATGAAGCGTAAAATTACTGCCAAAACCAGTAGCCCCAAAGCGAGGAGGTTTTTGGGCGTGAGTATTTTCTTTAATTTCTCCATTTTGCTTTCCTAAAAACCCTTATATTCCCATTTTATCTGGTCGCCATCTTTAGTGATGTATTTGTCGGCGGCAACTGTGGCGTCAACGCCATTGACTGAATACAGCCAGAACTCTTTGTCAGTGTTTTTGATGTCGTTAATAGAAGTAATGAAAGCACCGCTGGCACTGTCAGAGTATTCAACCGCAGTTTTGTCCTTAAGCAGATCCAGCACGGATTTACCTTGGACGCCAGTCAACTCTACAACTTTAAGATTAATTTGTTCAACTTGAGCCTCTGAGAAGGGCTTGGAGGCTTCATTCGCGCCCTGGCTCTTTTTATAATAAATACCACCAATGACCCCCCCGGCAACCACAGCCACAACTGCTAGCCATAATAATATTTTTTTCCCGCCAAAGGCGGACTTCATTTCATTTCGCATAATTTCCCTTTCTTTTTAAAAACAAATAAGCAGCCATCGAAAAGCTGCAAAGGTCCCTCGATCCGCCATTGGCGGACTCGGGATTTCGCCACAGAATTGCTGTGGCTCAACCTCTCGACCGAAGGATTTTATCTAAGCCTTGGTTTTCTGGCTTATTGCTGGTTAAAATATCCGCCCTGCGGGCGAGATGATTTGTTTCCAACAAATCACAGTAGCGGGACTGCGTCGGCCTTCCTATCTCGGCTCGCAAGAGCGAGACGGGTCACCGGACTTACCCAAAGCAAAGATTCTGAATTTTTGATGTACAAACTTACTATAACAAATAATTTTTAGTAATCAATCCCCTTCTTTGCTGGAATGCCGTTGTCAAATGGGTGGCGGAGGTTTTTCATTTCAGTTACCAGATCAGCAATTTCCATTACTTCTTTCGGGGCGCCTCTGCCGGTAAGCACTATTGTCTGCTCCACCGGCTTTTCTCTCAAAAGCTTTATGATCTCTCCCGCCTCCACGAGGTCATAATTCAGCGCGTTATTTATCTCATCTAAAATGATTATTTTGTGTTTCTGCTCTTTAATTATTTTTTTCGCCAATTTTAGTGCATCACGGACAGATTTTTTATCTTTTTCCCCAAGTTTACCAATTGCTCTAATTTCTACATCTCCAGTTTGGTATATATCAATCTCCTCTATCCGCTCAACGATCTGCCACTCCCCGGTTTTTTTATAGCCTTTAATAAACTGGATAATTGCGATACGCTCGCCCCAGCCAGCGGCTCTAAAAGCTAAACCAAGTGCGGCAGTAGTTTTGCCCTTTCCTTCACCGGTATATACGATAATTAAACCATTATGTCTCATAATGTTTCATAATGCTCAATTCTCAAATTCTAATATTCATTCAAATCTTAAATTCTAATTTTTAAAGTTGATTATTGGAATTTTTATTTATGCGCATTTTGAATAGCCACAGCCATGGCAAGTATAGCAGCCACTCTCGAATTCAATCTGGCCGCCGCAATCAGGACAAGTCTGGGCCAGAAGCTGATCTTGCTCGACTGAAATTTTCTTTTTTTTCGGCTCGGCCACGGTTTCAACTTCATCGGAAAAGTCCAAATTTAATTTCTTCGCCCGTTCAATATAACGATCAATTGCCTTGCCAATAGCATCAGGACAAGAAAGAATTAACTCCCCATTTTGCCAGACAGGACTTGAGCCACGGATACTTTTCAGATGTTTGGCGATAATTTTTGGTTCAACTCGAGAACGCAAGGCTATTGAAATTAATCTTCCAATGGCCTCAGTCATTGCTGCCGCTTCGCCGCCGGATTTACCCAGGCGGACAAAAACTTCATTCATTCCTTCACTATCTTCGTTAATAGTAATGTACATGTCACCAAGACCGGTAGGAATCTTCTCGGTGGTGCCAACTACTATCTCAGGCCGTGGACGAGGTTTAATTTTGGTTTCATAAATTATTTTTTCTTTACTTTCCTCACCACTTGGGTGACCCTCTTTGGTTTTACCGGTTGACAATACTTGCTCGTTGCGGCTGCCATCACGATAAACTGTTACACCTTTGCAGCCGGTCTTGTAGGCTAGAAGATAAGCATTATAGACGTCATCGCGGGTTGCGCTATTTGGGAAATTGATAGTCTTTGAGACCGCGTTATCAGTGTATTCTTGGAAAGCAGCTTGAATGGCGATATGCTGCTCGGGGGTGACATCATGTGCAGTAGTAAATACTTCTTTAATGTCTTTGGGAATTTCGGCAAAATCATGTAATGAGCCAGCATGAGCAATTCTTTTCATCAGATCTTCTGAATAAAAACCGCGCTCTTTTGCAATTCGCTCAAATTCTGGATGGATTTCGACCAAAATATCATTATCCATCACATTACGTTCATAGCAAACTGCAAAAAGTGGCTCAATGCCCGATGACGCATTAGAGATGATGCTAATTGTGCCGGTTGGCGCAATAGTAGTTGTCGTCGCATTGCGCAGAGGATCTTTTCTTGCTTTGGCATAAATTGATTTTTCGAAATTCGGGAATGGCCCACGTTCGCGAGCCAGAATTTTAGATTCCTCTTTTGACTGGTCATCAATAAATTTCATCACTTTTCGTGCAAGCGTTACTACTTTGTCGGAATTATAAGGAATGCCGAGTTTAATCAACATATCGGCGAAGCCCATAACTCCAAAGCCAATTTTTCTGTTAGCCCGGGTCATTTTATCAATTTCAGGTAGGGGGTAATTATTTAAGTCAATAACATTATCTAGGAAGTGGAGGGCATCATGGACTAAGATTCCTAAACGATCAAAGTCTATGGTTTTCTTGCTACCAGCTTCCTTGACGACTTTGCCAAGGTTGACTGATCCTAGATTGCAAGATTCATAAGGCAGAAGCGGTTGTTCACCGCAGGGATTTGTGCTCTCAATTGCCCCGATTTGCGGGGTCGGGTTAAATTTATTTATCCGATCAATAAAAATAATTCCCGGCTCGCCGTTGCCCCAAGCGTTGTTAACAATTTTGTCGAAAACCTCAGGCGCAGATAATTTTTTATCTAACGTTCCGTCACGGGGGTTGATTAGATCATAGTCCTCGTTTCGTTCAAGTGCATCTATAAAACGATCAGTAATCGCAACGGAGGTGTTAAAATTAGCTAATTCTCCTTCTCTGGTTTTGGCGTCAATAAATTGCAAAATGTCCGGATGATCAACGCGCAAAATCCCCATATTAGCCCCACGCCTTGTGCCCCCCTGTTTGACGGCTTCGGTTGCGGCATCGAAAGCACGCATAAAAGAAATTGGCCCAGAGGAAACGCCTGTTGTGCTTTTAACCCGGTCACCGGAAGGACGGAGGCGGGAAAAAGAGAATCCGGTACCACCCCCAGATTTATGGATTAAGGCGGTATTTTTTATTGATTCAAAAATACTCGCCAGATCGTCTTCTATTGGGAGAACGAAACAAGCTGAAAGTTGCCCCAAATCTCGGCCAGCATTCATTAACGTTGGCGAGTTAGGCATAAATTCGAAACGAGCCATCATATTGTAGAACTTCCGAGTTAATGATTCTATGTCGGCTTTTTTATTGTAGGCCTTGTCAGCTGAGGCAATTGTTGCTGCTACGCGCATAAACAAATCTCTCGGAGTTTCAATGATTTTACCGTCGGTATCTTTTTTTAGGTAACGCCTCTTAAGCACAGTCAACGAATTTTCAGAAATTTGTGGCTCGACGAATTTTTCATCAATCGCTTGAATTTTTTTCGCCAGCATAATTTCCTCTTCCACTTCAGCCTCAAATAGGGCTTTGTTTCTTGCCTCTTTTCCGCCTCGGCTTCCGTCTGGGCTCGGACTCCGCCTTGGCTCGGCGAGACAGGCAGCCGAGACCGACGCCGAAGGCGAGACGGGTTTATTCTGGACTTTTTCAGCCATGCTTCCTCCCAGGTAGTGAAAATTTGATATTTTTTCACTAAGTTATTTTGTTTGGTTAAAACTTAACTGGCGAATAATTTTTTATTACTGACAAAGACCTGATGTAATAAAAATCAACATAACGATCAAATTTCTACTACCTGGCCCTCCTAATTAATTTTCTCGTTTTACTCGAAACCAGTTTTTGTGCTTCACTGGCGAAACTTTTCGCTGATGAGAATGATTTGTAAACCGAGATAAAGCGCAGATATGCCACTTCATCAACTTTTTTTAGTTTTTTTGTCACGATCTCACCGATTTGAATCGAAGGGATAACTTTTTGATTGATAAGAATGATTTCATGTTCAATGTCGTCAATCAGATTGGCAACCTCTTCTTCGCTGACCGGTCTTTTCTCTAGGGCTTTACAAATACCTCCTTCAATTTTTTGGCGGTCATAACTTTCAACGTGGCCATCACGTTTTCTGACCTTGATTCGCGGAGTTTCTAAGCGTTCATAAGTAGTAAAACGAAAACCACAAAGAAGGCATTCCCTCCTTCGACGAACTGTTTTTTGGTCATCACGAGAATCAATAACCTTGGTGTCGCTCTTTTTGCACTGCGTACAAAGCATTGGTCCTAAATAAAAACACCCCATATCTAGTTTCTCTATTCATTATCTTCTACTAGATGTTGGGGCGTCAAACAGGTTACAAGCGTGAACGGTTTATTAGTTATTCACAGTTAAAATACTTTCACTCAGGAAGCGGAAATTTTGAGAGAGTTCTATAAATTGTATCTCCAGAAGCGTAATGATGGTATATGTAGTGTTGGATAAAAAAAGCGCCCGCCGC
>Ga0210018_1001566_pt1 | contig 11875 bp, 12 predicted proteins | sample CryGeyCG2014_010_2_FD_183967 | JGI IMG/M metagenome (GOLD analysis project Ga0210018, IMG submission 183967) | Groundwater microbial communities from aquifer - Crystal Geyser CG09_land_8/20/14_0.10 (SPAdes) (version 2) | ecosystem: Environmental > Aquatic > Deep subsurface > Groundwater | place... | reverse complement strand
TTTGCAAGTGGTCATTAACGGCGCCGGGGCAGCGGGCAACGGAATCACAAAAATGCTGGCCGGTAAGGTTGGAAATATTATTATTCTTGACAGCAAAGGCATTCTCTCTTCAAGCCGGTCCGATCTGGACTCATACAAAAAGCAACTGGTAGAAATAACTAACAAAGAAAATATTAAGGGAAATTTAGCCGCCGCCCTTAGGGGAAGTGACGTTTTTATCGGCGTTTCCCGGCCAAATTTGCTTGATCCGAAAGATATCTTACTTATGAGGGAAAGACCGGTAATTTTTGCCCTGGCCAATCCAACTCCGGAGATCATGCCGGATTTAGCCAAAAAAGCAGGCGCTTTCATCGTTGCCACGGGAAGATCCGATTTTTCAAATCAAATAAATAACAGTCTTGCTTTCCCGGGCATTTTCAAAGGCGCGCTGGCAAGTAAAGCCGGCCGGATTACCAATGAAATGTTACTGGCGGCCGGAAGGGCAATCGCCAATCTGGTTAAGAACCCTTCGGTGGATATTATTATGCCCGGGCCGTTTGAAAAAAACCTCGCTCTGACTGTCGCATCAGCTGTTTCGCAAGCATTATGAAAAAAGGGTTTTCTTTAATTTATTTTGGGGAAGACGGGGGCGGGATGTGTTTTGCCGCCAAAACAGTCAACAGGGAACCGGCGAACTGTTTGGCTTTAGCAATATCATTTTTATTCGGCCGAGCCTTGTTAATTCCTCCGATTATTTTCAAAAAACTGACCTCGTCATAGCCCTTACAGCTAAATTCACCCACAATTTTAAAGCCTTTTTTTTTAAGAATATTTCTTAAGGCGCGGTGCCAGACGGCTTTTAATTGCGGCAGGCCGGCGGTGGAGAAAAGAAAAACTTTTTGTCCGGGGACAGCCGGAATCTTTCCCGCCAGGTCCAAAATAGCCTGATGGTGTTTCCCGAAATAGATGCCCGAGCCCAATCCGATTAAATCATAATTAGTTAAATCCTTTACCTCGACCTCATCGGATTTAACCAGTTTTGCCTCCAACTCTCCCGCAATAGCTTCGGCAATTTTTTTGGTATTGCCTTTATGGACGGATTGAAAAATGATAATGGATTTCATCATTCAACTTATGTGTGAAGCTAAATCACCTCTAGGGTGTGAAACTTTTCTTGTTTTCACCAAAATTACTCAAACTAATAAGATAACCTTTCGCTTCGCTAGGTTTTAAACCGCTAAGCAATTTACAAAGTTTTAAATCAATATCCTTATTTCTCATGTTTGTTGATAAAGATATTATCGAGGGCATATCTTTATTTTTTGCCAAAGGCAAAAAATGTTTAATGAAGATTGTTCAAATTAGGAAATGAACTACACGGCGGCAAACCTTCATCGTTGTATCCTTGCCTAACTAAGGAAAACAGCCTTGCCACAGGGATTCTTGTTCCGGAAATTACCGGCGTACCCTGCAGGATATCCTTATCAACCGTAATATATTTTTTCAACTTTTTCGGCATAATCATTATTATACACTTTTTGTAAAGACTAGAAAAAGGTCATTTTGTGATATATTTTTCGGGTAACTTCAACGTCCGCCTCACAATATTTACAGATCAAATCAATTTTCCCCTCTTCATATGCTTTAAAAACATTTTTTCCTTCTACCTCTCCGCCTTTTGAAGAAGGAATTCCAAGGGCTTTTGCCAACGTGTCAAGACTGATTTTCGATTGCGTGCTCCATTTACTCCATTCATACATCACATCATAAATCGGAGAATTCCGGTAACGAGCAAAACCAAGTTCTTTCGTCGGTTTAACGCCCAAAATAATTGACCGCTGGTAAATAAACCGCAAATCAAAATCCATATTATTAAAACCGATAAAAAGATCAACCTCTCTGGCCAATTCCCAAAAATTTTTTAACATTTCTTTTTCGTCACCGGAAAAAGTTTTTGCCGGTTCCTCGTTCAAAGCGTAACCGATACAGGCGATTCTCCCGAACGCGCCGTCAAGTCCCGTTTGTTCAATAAATTCTTCAAAAGTTGGAGGGCATTTTCCCCCATCTTCAATTTTTTTCCGGTGGATTTCTTCTAATACCTTATGAAGATTTTTTGAGGCCGGCAATGTTTCAATATCAAAAAATAGTTTGGTCATATTTTTTATTTTAAATCTTAACTTAACTTTTTTCCATCAGTTTAAAGTTTCTTCCGAGGTAAAAACCTCGAATTTGCAACGCTCAAAATCGGATAAACCCAATTCGGTGAAATGCGAAAAAAACTGTCTCATTCCATCCCCGTTACTGCGGCAAATTCAGGCTGATGAAACAATCTTTTTTAGGCGGAATAAATATTACTCAATTAGTGTTTTTTGTCCGTTCTCAATTAGTATGGCCTGGGAATTGTTAATCCGTTCCACTTTAACTCCATATTTATTTTCAAAGGCCACTATCCCGCCCTCCATTTCCAAAGAATAGTGAGGCATAATAATTAAATCTGTAATACCAAATCCGGTCAAATCTTTTAGACCAACTTCATTTTTGTCCGGTTTTATCTCGGCCGTGATTTGTATTGACGGACCAACGATAATACTTCCGGCGCTTACTCCAATATATATTCCTTTCCTTTTAAGAAAATTCTCAACTGAAGTCTTAAAATCTGCCTCGCGGGTAAATTTCAGAAGCTTGAATGTATTACCACCGCAAACATAAATTATTCCATAGAAAGAGAAGTCTTTATTGGGATCTCTTTCAAGATCCACAAAATCAATCCGGACAAATCCCATTTCCTCAAGCTGCTTTTTTGCGAGCTGTGAATATTTATTATTTTCTTTTCCTTCGGCAGCAGTAGTTATAATCGCAACTGACGAATTTTTAGGATCAGATACGATACTTTTTAATTTATCTGAAACCGCCTTGCCGGAAAGCCCGGTTGAAGTTAGTAATAATATCCCATTGTTCATATACAAATATTGTATACTATTTTCCCCGGATTTTTGTTCGGTTAACATTATACGGGATTATCAACCGACTATACCACCTCTGGAGTGTGAAACCGTTACATTCAATATGCGCCGGCAAAGTCTCAATATCAAAAAATAGTTTATTCATATTCTTATTATAAGTATTCCAAAATCACCCTTGGGGTATGAAACTTGCCATAAAAACGCAGAGTTTTATCTTCCGTTAAAAAATGCGTAAATATCGCTAAAACAAACATCAAAACAAATTAGATTTTGTTCAATAATTCTTTGATCCCGATTCCAATCAAACGATTTATTTTTAACCATGCTTTCTATTAAAAAATATTGCAAAAAAATCTCACGGGGCAAAAGACCTTTTTTATATAAATCATCATCTGTTAACTTGTCATAATTCTTAAGTTCTTTTAATTTCCATGTATCCGGTATCTACAAAATTCCGATAATCCTTATTCTTGTAAAACTTTTTAAAAAGTGCGCCAACTTTTCTGATTGGTTCTCTTTCTTCTTCCTTAACCCACTTTTCACCAGCAGCTTCACCAAAGTTGCAGTAAGTATCATTGACCTTATCTATTCCATATTTTAAAGATCTCTTAAATTCGCTTCTCAAGCCAATCATTCCCAATATTTTCTCAATCGTTTTGCGATGGGAAACTGAATTACTTGAAGAAACAAAATCTTTATAACTTTCTTCTAACTCTTCTTCTTTTATTGTTTGATTTAACATTTAGCGAATTATAGCAAAAATTTTGCAAAAGATTCCCAAAATCATCTCGCAAGGAATAAAATTGAAAAATTACTTAGGTGCGAACCTAAATCACCTCTGGGGTGAGAAACTTCAACCTAAATCTATGAACAATTTAAGGCCTTGCGCCAGCCAGCTTCCTGGGCTTCCTTCTCAGAACAAAACCAGCGTTCGCCCCTCTTTTCATCTATTTGGGTTTTAGTATAAGAACCACAACCGGGAAGATGATAAATTTTTTCTCCGGAAGTACTAATATTGCCTTTAATATTACATTCACTTTTGTTTGGTTCCTGGATTTGAACAGTCGGTGCGATGGAGACGGGGCAAGCTTTCCAAAGCCCCCGCTTAGCTTCTCTGGCTTCTTCCTCCGCCGCCAGAATTTCTTTTTGAAACTTTATATCCGGAGGGTAACTGTAAGAAGTGGCAAAACCCTGTTTAACCAATTCGAGATTAATAAATAAACTATCTACCCAAACATAGCGCAAAAGCCGGCCATACTTGTCCCTATCCGTAATATCCTTTTCCAAACGAACTATTTTCCCCTCGACCAATTCTTTATTCTTTTTTGAAGCTTCAATACCAAAGCATTGAACCGGTTTTCGAGGATCAACTGTTTCGGGAGTATCAATACCAATATAGCGAACATGTTCTCCGCCTTCAATTTCGATCGTGTCGCCGTCAATAACTCTGGTCACTTTAAAAGTTGCTGACTCAGAAGAGGTCGAAATTCCTTCCACTAGTGGAAATAAAGAGGTCGGAGTAGGAGAAACAATTGGAATTGGTTGGGCGGGAGAATTATTTCCATTACTTAACCGGCCTAAAACAAAACCGCTCAAAACAAGCAAAAAAATCCCAATCCCTAAAACAAATTTCTTCTCTATCTTCACCAGTCAAATTGTAACAAATCCATAAAGAAAATCAAAATAAGCAGATAGAGCAACGAAATTTAAATAAATTCTGGAGGCGTGAAGCTATTCGACATGGAAGGTGTGTAACCATTGTATCCTGCCCTTGTTTCTGCTTCGTTCATAGTCTTGTAGTTGCAAATATATTTTAGATATTGTTATAATACCTATGGACCGGGGTGTCCCCGATCGGCAAAGGGTCTTCGCAAGAAGGCTTTTTGTTTTTTTAAGGAAATACTTTAAGCCCATATCCTTCGATTCCTTTTTTGCCTCTTCTTAATTATACTTTGAGATAAACCTATCTGATAACCGCTACCTTTATACAGTAATTCATTGTATCTTTGCGCGAGAGTCTGGTCTTCCTTTTTTCCCCTGCTTTCGATTATTACCTCAGCTGTTTGATTTATTTTTCTAAGATCAAACTCAAAAAGAACTCGTTCCATAACAAAGGTCAAGGCTATTTCGTAAGGATCGTCAGCAAGTTTTCCATATCGTTCAATATGTTTTTGTTTTAAAATTGCCGAGGCAATGAGTTTAAATCATCATAAAACCTTTCCTTAACCTTTAAATCAAAAAGATTAAAAAGGCAAAAATACTGGGGGTGTCTACCTGCTACACCCGGGGGGTGGGTATTTTGGGTATTTTTTATCAAGGGGTTTTGGTATTAGGAGGATCAGGAGAAAATTTAAAGGTAATTAAGGGTTGGAATTAAGGGGAAAATTTAAAAGAAAATCTAGCCTCGTAAGGCGTCGCCTTGCGAGGCTAAAAAAAAGTTAATTAATAGAAGGCAAAAAATACCGGGGTGTAAACCTATATCACATCTGGGGTGTGAAACATAATTACTCATTTTTATACAAAAATTCTCTATTCGTTTTTGCATACAAATTCTTCTGAAATGCAAAGAAAATAGAACGAATTTGATCTACATTACCAAGTGATTGTTCCGCGTTGGCAATCGCGTGATATTTTAAATTTAGCAAAATTGGCAATTTTTCTTCGTCAAGTTCTTCAACACCCCTTTCTTCATATTTCGACAATACAAAATCTAGGAATTCTTTTTGTTTTTCGTCTAAACCTTCAAAAATTTTGTCTTTTGTTTGTTCTACTCTTTGAGTTCTTGAAATTGGTTGAGTCAAAAATGAAATATAGGTCAAAACATCAAACAAGTCGCTTTGTTCGGCATCAATCATTTTTTGCAGTGTTTCCAGTTCATCTTTACCGAAACCCTTTTCGGCAATTTTTTCTAAAAATGCCTTTCGAGTTGTCGGGTTTGACCAAATCTTCCGAAGTTCTTCTTCGTTTTTAAAAAATTCCGGCATGGCGCCAAACATATTATCCATAAACTCCTGAACAGAAATCGGTTTTCCCTCAACACTCCAAAACGAAGTAGAAATCATGTGCTGAATTTCCCTTTCCTTACCATCCCGCAATTTTATTTTTAACTTTTTCTTAGGTTCAAACTCTTCTTCTGCTTCAGGCTGGGTTTTGTATTCGATTTTTGGTTCGCGAACTTCAGAAACTCGCTCAGTTTCATCTGTAGTTTGGTCTACTGGCTCTCCGTCCCATTCCGTGTCAGAGAAATGATGATAGGCATCCACAAAATCATAAATCGTAAAATACTCTTTATTGTCAAAAAGTCTAGTTCCGCGGCCAATAATTTGTTTAAATTCAATTAAAGAATTTATCGGACGCATTAAAACAATATTTCGAATATTACGCGCATCCACACCAGTGGAAAGTTTTTGTGAAGTCGTCAGAATTGTGGGAATTGTTTTTTCATTATCCTGAAATTCGCGCAAAAATTGATCACCGCGAAGTCCTTCGTTTGCGGTCACTCTCACACAATAATTTGGGTCTTTGCTATTTTTCATTTGATTTACTAAATCGCGAACCGCCAACGCATGCGCTTGGTTAGCGCAAAAGATAATCGTTTTTTCGTTTTGATTTATTTCATCCAGTATTATTCGAACTCTTTTTGCTTCCCGTTCTTTAATTTCAATAATCCGGTTAAAATCAGATTCTTCATAAACTTTTCCTACTTCTACTTCACCTTCAATAATTTGATCGTCAGAAGTATAAACATAATCATCAAGAGTAGTTTTGATTCGTTTAACTTTAAAAGGCGTTAAAAATCCATCATTTACGCCTTCTTTGAAGGAATAAATATAAACTGGTTCGCCAAAATATTTATATGTGTCTACATTGTCTTTCCGTTTAGGAGTAGCGGTTAAACCAAGCTGAACTGCCGGAGAAAAATATTCCAAAATTACTCGCCAGTTACTTTCATCATTTGCACCGCCTCGATGACATTCGTCAATAATAATAAAATCAAAAAAATCTGCTGGATAGTCGCCAAAATATGGCGCGCCGTTTGGGCCACTCATAAAAGTTTGAAATATTGTAAAGTAAACACTGCCGCTCATTGGCACAGCGCCTCTTTTTCGAATATCTAAAGGATTAATACGCACTAACGCGTCTTGGGGAAAAGCGGAAAAAGCATTGAAGGCTTGGTCAGCTAAAATATTTCGGTCCGCTAAAAACAAAATTCTCGGTCGGCGTGCACCATCTCGCTTTAAATTCCAGCGGGTTTGAAAAAGTTTCCAAGCAATTTGAAAAGCAATAAAAGTTTTTCCAGTTCCGGTCGCCATTGTTAAAAGAATTCTGGTTTTTCCTTCGGCTACAGCGTTTAAAACATTATTTATGGCAATTTCTTGATAATAACGATTGCCATATTCGCCTTCGTTGGGTATATTGGCAAATTTTTCTTTCCATTCGTCTTGGTCAGAATAGGTAAAATTCCACAATTCATCCGGAGTTGGAAAATTATCAATATTTCCCTCACTTCCGGTTTTCATAGACATCCCGTAAATTTCCTTGCCGTTAGTGGCGTAGGTATATTCTATGTGTAATTTTTGCGCGTAGGCTTTGGCTTGCGCTACCCCTTCCGTTACCGGCAAATCTTCCGCTTTTGCTTCAATTACAGCCATCTTGCGGTTTTTATAGACTAAAATATAGTCGGCAATTTCCGGCTTGCCCCGCGTGCCCCCTGTTTGAATTTTACCTTCGGTAATCCGAAATTCACGCAGAATTTTCGATCCTTCGACTTCACCCCAACCACTGGCTTTTAGCTTTGGATCAATATATTCAGCTCGTGTTTCTGCTTCGTTCATGCCTTTTATTTGAATATTGACAAACTATAACACAGTATTTTATACTGTGGATGCTAAAAGCTGGTGAGTGAGCGTGATGCCACAACCCAGTTTTTTTGCATTTATGGGATTATTTTGAAACTATTGATCTGTTCATAATACTTCTTTTTTCGTACTCCGGTGTCAGGATGCATCTTGAATAATTTAGCATTCAATATCTTTGAAATCCCTGCCTGGTATCTATTCATTTCCGATTGATTTTTCTTCATAAATTTTAGTTTTGCTGCATAAGCGAGAAGGTCAGCAACCTGTTCTTCTATATCATGATTCTTTTTTGTCACAAAAGATACTTCTGTCAATACGTCTTGGACTTCTTGAAAAGTAATATTTAATTCTTTTATTCCATTGGACAAATAAAATCCGGCAGCTTTGTGATATATAAAATCTTTTTCTGCCGTAGCCGATTCAATTATTAATTTTCCTTTTGTCTCTCCACCAGCAATTAGAGCTAAAATAAAATTTTTGATTACAATGTCAGCCGTCCTTTTATAAACTTTTTGAGAGTTCCAGTTTTCTTTAAGAGCTTTTTTTTGGTCAACTAAGGCTATAAGTAATTGTATAGGAGAAGCCGAAAGAAAGTTAAAAAGATCTGAATAAAAATTTTCAGCAATTTTTTTACCTTTTAGTATTTTAAAATCACCTTCTTTTCTTCCAATTTCCTTAGAATGAAATATTACGTCGGTTCTTCCCCAATACTTGAATTTTATTTGATCCGCTTGAATTTTTAGTTCCTGTCTTTTTTGATCAAGAATAAGACATCCACAAACAATATAACATTCAGAATTAACGACTTTAGGATTGCCGCCACCTGATTCGTCTATAAATAAATAAAAATTTTTCATACCGACTGTTGTAAATCACCGTTAAAAACCTTTTTAAGCACTGATTTTTTCAACTCTTCCAAATCAGCCAGTTTTTGTTTATAAATCGCTTCCAATTTTTTAGTTTCGGTGGAAAGGGCATCAAGTTTTAAAACGATAGATTTTTGTTCGGTAACAGACTTTGGGAAAGAAAATTTAGTATTCCTAATAATAGACATATTTAAACCTCTCCTATCATTTCCAGTATCTCCCGTTAATTTTCTTAACTCATTATATCTACCTTCGAGATTTGCATAAATCAATTCGGGTAATAATTTAAAATCATCTTTCGGGTAAATACTAACAAGAGACTGATTGCATGTTGCTTTTATTCTCAACATCGCTACAGTTCCACGAGTCTTTCCTTGGCCATTTAACGCAATCATTACTGAATTTATGGGAAGATATTTTGCATTAGAGTTTTTTAGTCCCAATTCAGTTATTCTTCCGTCACAATCTTTTATTTCTTTTTTGTTAATATCACCAGAAACAAGCCAATTTATTTCACCGTCCTTAAAGTATTCTTTTTTTGTCCTACTCGGTGTTCCTCCCGTCATTAGATTACAAATTTTACCTATTGTCGTCTTCTCCCAATCCTCCCCCGGATTCGCAAAGACACTCTGTAAATATGATTCAAAAAGCTCTTTGGCGTTTTGGAGATTTTTTTCAGTGTTTTCTTTCGCTTTCGCAATCTTCTCAAAAACCTCATCCAACATTTTCACAAGGCGTTGTTGTTCAGAGAGTGGCGGGAGAGGGATTTTTACTAGACCTAAATTTTTCCTGCTAATTCTTTTTCTGGTAGTGCCTGTAGTCTTTTGCTCAACTTCACTTAAATAAGCATTTGATTGCGTATAATAATTTAAAAAATTTGGGGAAATTTTTTTATTTAATCTTAAAATACTACAATCAACAGCAGTAATCATTTTCTCACCAGTTTCAGGTAGAATACATGCTCTTCCAACTGGATCAGGTAAGCGAGAAATTAAAATGTCTCCTTTGAAAATTTCCGTGCATTTTAATCGTTTAAAAGTTTTTTCAGAAATATAGCGAGCCTTTTCTCCGCGATCTTTAAAAAATCCTTGCCCAATATTTCCAGTTTGAATCAAACGCATTCCATTAGACGATTGATCCTTGCTTTCAATCCAATTGCCATCGGTAAAAAAATCACAGATTTCACCGAGTTTTTTTGTTTGCCAATTATTCATTTTCAACTTCTATTACGATATCTTCTAATTTCTTAAATTGATGTTTAGAATCAAATGTATTAATTATCTTTGGATTTAATATGGCTACTACATTACTATCACTTATTCTTTGTAGTTGGAGATCAAAAGCTTTTAATTGTCCATAAAGATACTGTTTACCATACTGCGAATCTCTTACAACAAATTCTTTTCGTGCCGAATCTCTATCGCCATCAAGCCAAAAAAGTTTAAATCCCTTAACTTTAAGTAAATTTATGTAGTTGACCTGATCTTCACACGGGACAAAACCCCAAGTTACAACGAGATCCCTACTTAGATCAATTAGATTCTTTATAAAAATTTCTGGTGAGGCAGATATTTTACTAATATTGTTTTCGCACTCCATGTCAATATGAACAAAATTATGTTTATCGCGAAGATAGTTTCCTACCGTCGTCTTTCCTGTACCAGGAATACCTGTAATTAATAATTTTTTTGTTTGCAAAATACTGTTCATTGAATAAAATTAATAAATTTCAGGTACCGTATTCCTTTTTCACTCACTGAAACTATTGATCCATTTTCATAAATTAAGCCATTAACTAATAGTGCATTAAATATTGCAATTTTTTCAGCCTGAGGGTCTGGCAAGGTTGACGGAACAAATATATTAATAATAAACATTTCTTTGGCAAGGGAACCAACTTTAAATAAATTCATTAATACAATTTTTGTATTTACAACCAATATTCTGTTTAAGTACATAAATTCAAAATTTTCTGATCTGTTGGCTAATTGAGTTACAAGTTGTTGAAGTTGATCAATCCTTTGTAAATTTGTTTGATTACTGTTTTGAAGATTTTCGATCCCAGAAGCGATTTCTTGCACATCTTGTTTCGACAATTTGATAATCTCGTTTTCTAAATCATGATTTGGTGAACTATCTGGTTGAAAATCCTTAACCTGTTGTGACGTTGCCTCTAAATCCTTATATTTTAATTTCAGATTTCTAATGAAAAAATCAATTGCGGAAGAAAACTTGATACAAAACATCACCACTATAATCAATATTACTACCGGCAATGTTAGAAAAACTTTTAAGTATTCGACCAAAATAGTGTTATATTCAACTCTCCAACCTGAAAATGGTTGAAAATTGAATTTGTTAACGATTAAAAGTCCAATTATTGTTATCAAAAATATATTCAATGGTCGAAAGAATTTATGAAACTTTTCCATAGTTAGATTTTGGAGCAAATTGTCATTAATAAATTCTTACTTTCTTCGTCCAACTTTTCGATTTCATCCAAAATTTCCTTCGGCTCGCGGAGAGCAACTTCGCCCTTTTTATTTGGATTCTTGACTGATAAATCAAAGGTTGTTTGGTCAACACCTGAAATGTCGACACTCCATGAATTAGCACTGTCTGCTTTGGTTTTTTGCAGGTCAACAAATTCTGCCAAGTCTGCTTCGTTTAAAGGATTACCTTTACCAAGATTACGATCAAGGTTAAGTTGATAAAACCAAACTTTTTGGGTTGGTTTGCCTTTTTCGAAAAACAACACAACAGTTTTTACTCCCGCTCCTGCAAATACACCACCCGGCAGATCAAGAACTGTGTGAAGATTACAATTTTCTAAAAGCAGTTTACGGAGCGAAACCGAAGCATTGTCGGTATTGGATAGAAAAGTATTTTTAATAACAATGCCGGCTTTACCTCCGGCTTTCAAAATCTTGATGAAGTGTTGGAGAAAAAGAAAAGCCGTTTCACCGGTTTTAATGGGAAAATTTTGCTGGATTTCCCGACCGATACCAGCACCGAAAGGAGGATTTGTTAAAACAACATTAAAACGATCCTTTTCTTGAATGTCGTTTATATTCTCCGCCAGAGTGTTCATATGTTTAATGTTTGGCGCTTCAATACCGTGCAAAATCATGTTCATTATTCCAATAATATAGGCAAGTGATTTTATTTCCTTGCCATAAAAAGTTTTGTTTTGAAGAGTTGCCATTTG
>Ga0210018_1001562_pt1 | contig 11888 bp, 8 predicted proteins | sample CryGeyCG2014_010_2_FD_183967 | JGI IMG/M metagenome (GOLD analysis project Ga0210018, IMG submission 183967) | Groundwater microbial communities from aquifer - Crystal Geyser CG09_land_8/20/14_0.10 (SPAdes) (version 2) | ecosystem: Environmental > Aquatic > Deep subsurface > Groundwater | place... | reverse complement strand
TGGCGATTTGTTTAAGACGTTTGAGGAGAGCTTCTTTTTCGTTTTTGAGTTTTTTATCAACGACTTCTTCAAAAAGTTGATTTAAAAGCCTGCCCACTAAAGGTCCGGGATGGATTTTTAAGGTTTTCATCACTTCATTGCCGTTAATTTTCAAATCAGTAATTAAAAAGGGTTCTTTTTGAACTTCAATAAGTTTTTTCTTAAACAATTCCATCCGCCAGGAAGTTTCTCTGGCACCGCCACCCAAGCGGTCAGCCGTTCTTAACTGAAGCATATCTTTTATATTTTCTTTGCCGACATTGCGGATAAAACGGCGGATGGCCTTATCCGTTTGCTTCTCATCAACTGAGAATTGGTGCCAGCGGACGAGAGTCACCAGTTTTTCTTCCTGTTTTTTGGAGAGTTTCAATCTTTTGGCAATACTCCTTGCCAATGAAGCACCAACCATCTCATGATTATAGAAAGTAATTACCCCGTCTTTTTGGACCCTGGCAACGGTTGGTTTGCCGGCGTCATGGAGAAGAATAGCCAGATTGACAATTGGATCTCTTGATTTTGAATTTCTCAATGATTCAAGGGAGTGGTTGCCAACATCTAAAAGATGATGACGACCTGGGCTTTTTTGCTGAACGCCGAATCCGGCTTCAACTTCCGACAGAATTTTTTCCGCCAAGCCGGAATTGCGCAATAAAAGATAGCCGTCAGCGGCAAAGGGATAAGATAAAAGTTTTAAAAGTTCGTCTCTGGTTCTCTCGGCCGAAATTTTATCTAAAAGGTTAATATTATTTTTAATCGCCTGAAAGGTTTTTTCTTCAATAGAGAAGCCTAATTGAGTGGCGATTCTAATGGCTCTCATCATGCGCAAAGCGTCTTCCTGAAATCTTTCTGCGGGGTTGCCGACGGCTCTAATGATTTTCTTTTTAATATCATCCTGTCCGTTATGAGGATCAATTAGAGTAAAAAGGGCTTGCCGTTCGGCTGAGGCCTCAGGCTGAAGCCCTGAGCCCCGTTTAGTGGGGCGAAGGGCCATGGCGTCAATGGTGAAATCACGACGGATTAAGTCTTCTTGAAGTGTTTTTCCCCAAGAAACTTTATCTGGATGTCGGGCATCGGAATAGCCCATTTCTTTGCGGAAAGTCGTAATCTCATAAAGCGAGGATTGATTAAGCACGCCGACCGTGCCAAAGAGATTATCGTAAAAACCGTCAGGGAAAAGTCCGAGAATAATTTCCGGCGTGGCGTTGGTGGTAAAATCCCAATCATGGACTTCTTTCTTCGTTAAAATATCTCTGACAGCGCCGCCGACAATATAAATTTCGTGGCCGGCATTAAGAAATTTGTTTAAAATTTGTTCAACGAAAGCTGGTAAGTTAACTTTCATATTGATGATATAATATTAACACAGTGAAGTGGAGAATATTAAGTAAAACTAAAAATAAAGAGATTATCAAGATTCTTCTGGCGAATCGCGGCTTGAAAGGCAAAAAAGAAATTGAAGAATTTTTAAATCCGAAAAAGCCGGAAGAGTTAACCTCTAAAGAAGTCGGTCTTGATTTAGCGCAAATTAAAAAGGCCGTCCAGCGGATTAAAAAAGCCATTAAAAAAAATGAAAAGATTATTGTTTATGGCGATTATGATACCGATGGTGTTTGTGGCACGGCTATTTTATGGGAAACTCTTCATCGCTTAAAAGCAAATGTTCTTCCTTTTATTCCTAAGCGCGAAGAAGGTTATGGTTTGAAAGTTGAAAGAATTGAAGCGATGGCTAAAGAGGGCGTTAAATTAATTATTACCGTTGACCAAGGGATTGTTGCTTATTTGCAAGTTGAGCGTGCTAATAAACTGGATGTTGATGTTATTATTACTGACCACCATGTTTTGGGTGAAAAAAAACCAAAGGCTTTAGCCATTGTTCATACGACTCAATTAGCTGGTTGTGGAGTAGCCTGGTTTTTGGCAAAACACCTTCAGGGTAAAAGTGATTTAGATTTGGTGACAATTGGGACAATTACCGATATGGTTTCTTTAATTGGGCCAAATCGCTCTTTAGTTAAGTACGGATTGAAAATTTTACAAAAGAGTCAACGACCTGGACTCTTGGCTCTTTTTGATTTTGCCGGCTTGAATAAGAATAAAATTGGTGTTTTTGAGGTGGGTTATATCATCGGGCCAAGGATTAATGCCGCCGGTAGAATGGATGACCCCATGGAATCTTTAAGATTAATTTGTACTCCCGACGAAAACAGGGCGATTAGTTTGGCCCAAAAAATAGACCAAAGAAATCGGGAAAGGCAAATTCTCACTGAGAAAACTGTTATTCATGCTCGAGAGATTTGGTTAAAAGAAGGCAGGGGAAACAATTTGATTTTTGTTGGTGACGAATCTTATCAGGAAGGTGTTGTTGGTCTAGTGGCCAGCAGATTGTCAGAGGAATTTTACCGACCGGCAGTTGTTCTTTCTTTGGGCAAAGAATTTTCCAAAGCTTCAGCCCGGTCAATCAAGGAATTTAATATCATTGAAGCTCTTCGCAGCTGCGCGGAAATTTTGGTTGCTCACGGCGGTCATCCCAGAGCGGCCGGCCTTACGGTGGAGACCACCAAAATTACCCTTTTGAAAGAAAGACTTATGAAAATTGCTCAAGATAGATTGAAAAACCAAGATTTGTCGCCGACTTTAAAGATTGATCTGGAGTTAAATCTGGAAGAGGTGAATTTTGAATTATATCAGCAAATAATGAAACTGGAACCTTTTGGACAGGATAATCCCCAGCCTATTTTTATGAGTCGTCAAGTGAGTGTTGTTGACGCCCGAACCGTTGGTAACGGCCAAAAGCATCTTAAGCTTCGTTTGGCTTCTCCCTTGTCTCGCTGCGTCTTTGAGGCCATTGCTTTTGGTTTGGGGAATTTGTTTCCTCAATTGGCAACATCAGCAAAAATTGATATTGTTTATAATTTATTGGTTGATGAATGGAATGAACATCAGCGATTACAATTAAAGATAAAAGATATCAGGATGACCGGTGTTTGAACATGGAAGAAAAATTCAATCAGCTTTTAAAAAAAATCAAAAGTTATCATCCTCAAGCTGATTTGAGTTTGCTGAAGAAAGCTTATGATTTTGCTTCTCAGGCCCATCAGGGGCAAAAAAGACTTTCCGGAGAACCCTTTATCTTTCATCCCTTATCCGTGGCGGAGGTTTTAGCTGATTGGCGTTTGGACATTGGCTCAATTGTCGCTGGTCTGCTTCATGATGTTGTTGAAGACGGCGGGATTAAAAAAGAGAAACTGGAAAAAGAATTTGGTCGAGACATCGCTCAATTGGTTGACGGCGTGACCAAAATCGGTGAAATTAAATTACGGGGAGCTGCCCAAGATGTTTTTGTGGAAAATCTGCGCAAGATGATTGTCGTTATGGCTCATGATTTGCGGGTGGTTTTAATTAAACTGGCGGATCGTTATCACAACCTGCAAACTCTTCATGTTTTACCCCTGGAAAAGCAAAAAAGAATTGCCCAGGAGACTTTAGAAGTAACGGCCCCTTTGGCCGAAAGATTAGGCATTGGCGAGATGAAAGGGAGATTGGAGGATTTGGCTTTTCCCTATGCTTATCCTGAGGAATACCAATGGGTTAAGGATTTTGCCTGGCCTTATTATCAGCAAAGCGAAGATTATATTCAAAATTTGAAAAAAGAAATTCTAGATGTTTTGTCTAAAAAAGGGGTTCAAGCTGAGGTTTGTGGTCGGGCCAAGCACCTTTATAGTTTATACAGAAAACTGTTGCGCCCGGGGATTGATAAGGATATTATTAAGGTTTATGATTTGATGGCTTTGAGGATTATTGTCAAGACAATAGAAGAATGCTATATGGCGTTAGGTTTAATTCATCAACTTTATAAACCTGTTCCTTCCATCGGGATCCGCGATTTTATTGCTCAGCCCAAACCAAATGGTTATCAGTCAATTCATACCAATGTTTTTGCCCAGGGAAAAATTGTGGAAATTCAAATCAGAACTAAAAAGATGCAGGAGGAAGCAGAAGATGGTATTACCGCCCACTGGTATTATAGTCAACAAAAAAACAAGAAGGCTGAGGATACTCAAATCCAAAAAGGCTTTTTCGCTCCCACCGAAAAAATGTCCTGGGTTAAAGAATTGGTTCAATGGCAGCAGAAACTGGTTGATTCCCAGGAATTTTTAAACTCTTTAAAATTTGACGCTTTAAGCCATCGGATTTTTGTTTTTTCTCCCAAGGGTGATGTTTTTGACTTGCCGGTTGAAGCTACCCCGGTTGATTTTGCTTATGCAGTTCATACAGAATTGGGCGATCAATGTTGTGGAGCCAAAGTTGATGGGAAAATGGCCCCCTTGGATTTTCATTTGAAAAGCGGACAAATGGTAGAAATTTTAGTTGACAAGAACAAAAAGAAGCCTTCTCATGACTGGTTGAATTTTGTTATGACTCAGCAAGCTCGGCGTAGGATTGCAAAACATTATCGTAAAAGATAAAATTGTTTTTATGGAAAGAACTTTAGTTGCTCAAACTCCAGAAAAAATTGGCCAAAAAGTTAGACTTTGCGGTTGGGTGAATACTCGCCGTGATCACGGCAAAATGGTTTTTATTGACTTGCGAGATCGTTCAGGTCTTGTTCAAATTGTGGGTGATGAAAAATTAGGTGAATTACGTTCAGAGTTTGTAGTAGAAATCGAGGGATTGGTTAAAAAGCGCCCCCAGAACATGGTTAATGAAAAAATTTCCACTGGAAAGATTGAGATTGATGTTGAAAAAATGACGGTTCTGGCTAAATCTAAAGAACTTCCTTTCCCCTTAGAAACCGATGGATATGAGATCAATGAAGAATTAAGATTAAAATATCGCTATTTGGATTTACGCCGCCAGCGCCTAGTTAAAAATTTAGAAATTCGTCATCAGGTTATTAAATATATTCGCGATTTTTTAGATAAACGAGGTTTTATCGAAATAGAAACGCCAATTTTATCCAAGTCCACCCCAGAAGGAGCTAGAGATTTTATTGTTCCCTCAAGATTACAACCAGGGAATTTTTATGCTTTACCACAGTCACCTCAACAATACAAACAGCTTTTAATGGTGGCGGGTTTAGAAAAGTATTATCAGATTGCCCGTTGTTTTCGTGATGAAGATCCCAGGGCTGATCGGGCGTATGGAGAATTTACCCAACTTGATCTTGAGATGTCTTTTGTAAGTCAAGAAGAAATTTTTGTTTTAATTGAAAATTTATATAAGGAAATTACCGAAAAAATTTTAAAGAAAAAAGTTTTTCAATTTCCTTTCCCTCGGCTTTCCTATGATGAAGTGATAAAAAAATATGGCACGGATAAGCCCGATTTAAGACCGGATAAAAAAAATTCTGATATCTTGGCTTTTGGCTTTATTAAAGATTTTCCTTTGTTTGAATGGAAAGAAAAAGAAAAACGGTGGGGTTCAATGCACCATCCCTTTACACGACCTAAAGAAGGGGATTTATCTTTATTAGATAGTGAGCCTGGTAAGGTTCACTCTTATCAACACGATTTTGTTTTAAATGGTTATGAAATTGGAGGTGGGAGTATGAGAATTACAGACCAGAAAATTCAAGAAAAAATTTTTGAAATCCTTGGTCATAGCCAACAGCAAATTCAAGAAAAATTTGGTCATTTATTTAAGGCTTTTGAGTATGGTGTTCCGCCTCACGGTGGAATTGCTCCTGGCGTTGACCGTTTTTTAAAAGTTGTCTTAGGAGAACCATCATTGCGTGAAGTAATAGCTTTTCCAATGAATTCTGGTGGTCAAACTTCGGTAATGGAGGCTCCTTCTAGGGTTGACAAAGAACAATTGAAAGAACTGGGGATTGAGATTAAAAATGTTTCCTCTAAGAAAAAATAATCAAGTTTTAATTTTGAAAATTAAGCGGGCTTCACTTTTTGTTTTTTGTCTGCTTTTCTTTTTTATTCCCAGTCAGAATTTTTACGCTGTCATTCAGGCAACGCCTTTACCTTCATCGACGCAAGAATTAGATTTTCCTCTACCAACAGTGGCTAATTATCCAGTTAATTTAGAAAAGACACCAACGCTCTCATTAACCGCTCGTTCCTTGGTGGTTGTTGACCGTGATTCAGCTGCTTTGCTGGTTGGTCGCAATGAGAATCTAAGGGTTCTGCCGGCTTCAACGGTGAAGGTGATGACGGCTTTGGTGGCTTTGGACTATTATCGTTTGGATAATGTTCTGGTGGTTGGGAAAATGGAGAAAAATGGCCAGGGGATAGACTTGATTGAAGGAGAAAAAATAACAGTTAAAAACCTACTTTATGGCTTGCTGGTTTCTTCGGCTAATGATGCGGCTTTGGTTTTAGCCCAGAATTATCCTGGAGGTATGGTTGGCTTTGTTAAAGCCATGAATCAAAAAGCGCAGGCTTTGAATTTAACCCATACTTATTTTGCCAATCCGACTGGTTTGGATAGTGACCCAGAAGGAAATCTTTTAACTGATTTTTCCTACACCACCGCCTTGGATTTGGCCCGTTTGGCGGCCACGGCTTTAAAGAATCAATTTCTTTTAGAGATTTTTTCTACATTATCTATCACCATTACTGATGTTGAAGGAAAAATTAGTCATCAGCTTGATAATATTAATGAGCTTTTGAATTTTCTGCCGGGGATGAAGGGAGTTAAAACCGGCTGGACTGAAGAAGCTGGTGAATGTCTGGTTGGTTATACTGAAAGGGACGGGCATGGAATTATTACCGTTGTTTTGGGTAGTCAGGATAGATTTGGAGAAACAGTTAAGCTAACTAATTGGATTTTTGATAACTTTCGTTGGTTGGAAATTACTCCGTCCATTGATTAGCAACAGCTGGGACAAAGCCGATAAAATTATTGTCGCCTTCAAAAACATAAATTGGCTGCAGAAAGTTTTGTGGTTGATCAGCGTCATAATAGGCTAAAGAGACATTTCTGATAACAATATTGCCGTTTTCGTTCTGGCCAAGATTGGCGATATAGCCCTTACCTCCTTGCATTTCCTGCCAGGCAGTCTGAGCGTTTTTTAAGGGATAAGTGGCGAAAGTTTCTCTTTCAATTGGATAATAGTTGTAGTTAATTTCGACAATTCTTCTGCCTAAAGTTCTGACACCGGAGAAAAGAAAAGAAATCAGGGAGTTTTTGGGATTGGGTGGAAGGATTTTTAAACCATCCAGGTCAGCCCGGAAAAGATTAGCGCGGACAAAATCAGCTTCGGAAAGAGAAGTAGCAAGAGAAAGATTATTAGGAGACGAATATTTCAAATAGACAAATTCAGCGCTGCCGGTGGCCAAGTCAGCGGTCAGCAATCCCTGAGCATCTAAAAAGTTCTTGGCTTCCTGGGCGGCTTGTTGGTTAGCGGGTAAATCTTGACTATTAATAACTTCGGCGTCATTTTCGTAAGCATAGAGCAAATGGAAATTGCCGGTATTGATGTTGATGTCTAAAGTGGTTAATGGCGTCGCCCCGTTATTCCAGCGATAAATTGTTTCGTTTATTTGCTGCGGTTCTGAACTAAAACCTAATCTTTTAGCTTCTTGGGTGGCGCGCTGGAGCGCCAAAAGATTAGGGCCTTCTTTAGGAATGAAGAAGACTTTGGCAATTTCCGGTAATTTTGGCAAACCGCCTTGGATTGTTTCCAGGCGATAGTTTAATTTTGTGCCTGGATCGTTCTTCTCCGGAAATTTAATAACTGGTAGTTTGCCGAAACTGACGGTTGGCGGTGGTGGTGGCGGCGGGTTAAGTTTTTGCCAAACAGAACTAAAAAGCCTCAAAGAGAATCTTAAAAAGATAATGGCAATTAAGAGGAAAGCGCCAATTTTTAAAAGGCGTCTTGTCCAATAGGCCGTTTGAGTTAAGTTGAACATGGCAGGCTTCTTTGAGTATAAAAGTTCAGTATGTTAAAATCAAGGCAGAATAAGAACCTGTCGCCTCAGGCAACAGAACCTTGTTTTTCGTAAACTCAAAATGAAAGAAATTCGCACCAGATTTGCTCCTAGCCCAACTGGGTTTCTTCATGTCGGTGGTGTTTATACGGCTTTATTTAGTTATTCTTTTGCGAAAAAAAATAAAGGGAAATTTATTTTAAGGATTGAAGATACCGATGTGAAACGCCATGTTTCAGCAGCAGAAAAAATAATTTTTGAGGGGTTACGTTGGTTGGGAATATTTTATGATGAAGGTCCGGATATTGGCGGCAAATATGGGCCTTATCGCCAGTCAGAAAGATTAAAAAAATATCAGGAATACACTCAACAGTTAATCGAGAAAGGTTTGGCTTATTCAAAAGAAGGCGCAGTTTGGTTCAAAGTTCCTCAGGGTAAAACTGTTTGGGATGATTTAGTCAGGGGGAAAATAGAATTTGAAAATAACCAAATTAAAGACTTTGTTATTTTAAAATCAGATAAATATCCTTCTTTTAATTTTGCCGTCACCGTTGATGATTGGCAGATGAAAATTTCCCATGTTATTCGGGCTGAAGATCATATTTCCAATACGCCAAGACAAATAATGATTTATCAAGCCTTACGAGCTCCTGTTCCGGAATTTGCCCATCTACCCTTATTAAGAAATCCCGATCATTCTAAAATTTCTAAAAGAAAAGACCCAGTGGCCATTTCTTGGTATCATGAGAAAGGTTATCTGCCGGAAGCACTTTTGAATTTTCTCTGCCTTTTGGGTTGGTCGCATCCCGAAGGAAAAGATGTTTTTTCGATTGAGGAGTTTATTAAAAACTTTTCTTTTCAAAGAATTTCCAAATCAGCCCCGATTTTTGATTTTAAAAAACTTGATTGGCTAAACGGTGTTTATATTCGTCAAAAAACAGACAAAGATTTGTCAAAGTTGCTCAAACCCTTTGCCGACAAGAAAATGACGGATGGTTTAATTGAAAAAACCATTCCTTTGGTTAAAGAAAGATTAGTAAAATTAGCCGATTATCCATCTTTGGTTGATTTTTTCATTAGAGAGCCAAAAATTGAGCAAAAGTTACTTTTAGAAAAAGGCGGCAAGGATAAAAAATTAATTAAAAATCAGTTTGATATGATTTTAAAAGACTTGGAGAAAGCGGAGTGGAGAGCGGCAGATTTAGAAAATTTATTTAGGGGGATTGCCCAAGCGCAAAACTACCATGTAGGTAAATTTTTCATGGCCGTCAGAATCGCTTTAACTGGTAAAACCGCCACCCCGCCTCTTTTCGAAACCATGGAAGTTTTAGGGAAAGAAAAAACAATAAAAAGATTAAAATTGGCATTAACTAAACTTAATTCGTGATGACAAAAAATAACCCTAAGATTATTTTAGAGGGAACTCCCATTTTTAAAAATTTCCCTATATTGAGGAAAATTCCATACAGGACGTTTTTAGGTATGCCTGAAAAACTTATTGGGGTGCCAATGTTTTATACAATTTTCTTTAATTACAAACCTTTGAAGGTTAAAGACTTTGTCAATCTTTTTTTATTATCACCAAAAAGATATGAAAGAATGGGCGTGGAAGGAATGCGCAGGGTTATAAAAAACTTAAGGAGGATTGAGGAATTTTACAAAAATTGTTGGCCAGAGTTAAGCAAAGAAGAAAAAATAGCTTTTGGTTCCATTTTACTCCATGCTTATTTTGCTTCTTGGAGGGAAGATGAAATTTGTGAAATTATGATTGATTGTCCTCCACCAAGATTTAATGTTGAAAGCTTTGTGCCAAAAAGCAAATTGAAAAGCTTAGGAAAAATTAAAGAAAAATGTACAAAGGAGTACGAGGGAATCGATCTCTATGATATCTTAAAAAAGATTATGGAGAATATGAGAAAAATAGCTTTAGAAAATAAAGAAATTGTAAAGAAAAAGTACCAAAAAGAAACAGAGAGAATTTTAAAGTTTAATAATTTTTATGAGATGATACAAAATTCGGTCTTACAACTACTTTATAAAGATCCAGGAATATTTCGATTTAAAGACCCAATTCCAAAAATTTTTATGAAAAATATAAAATATATTTCTTCACCCAAAAAATATTATCTTTTCCCATCCAAAAAAGAAAAATCAGGTGAATTAAAAGGCCTAGGAGCTTCTGCCGGAAAGGCAAAAGGAAGGGTTAAAATTTGTTATTGGGTAGAAGATGCTTTAAAGAAGATTAAAAAAGGAGAAATTTTAGTTTGCCCAAAAACAGATCCATCTTGGGTGTCAGTTTTTTCTAAAGTTTCAGGAATTATAACCGAAGGCGGAGGTTTGCTTTCTCATGCGGCCATTGTTACCAGAGAATTTAAAATTCCCTGCGTTGTCGGGGTAAGAGATGTTTTTAAAAAAATCAAGGATGGTAATTTAATAGAAATAGATGGGACAACTGGTGAGATTAAGTTATTAAGAAGATAGAATGAAGAAATATTTTTGGCTGATTTTTGGTCTTTTTTTCGTTTCCCGTTTTTTCTTTTTAGCCAACTATCCTTATTTTTATGATTCGCCGGAATACTTGCGCGAGTCTCTTTCGAGAAATTTTTTTACTTCTTTATCTTTTTCTCATGAAGTCATTCACCCTGCTTGGTTGTTTTTGACGCAAATTTTTCAGAGGATAACCAGCTGGCCGACAAGTTGGGAATTAAGTTTAATTTCTGCCCTTTTTGGTTTAATTAGCGTGATGGCCTTTTACCTTTTAATTAAAAGAAATTTTAATCAGAAGGTTGCTTTATTTTCTTTAGTTCCTTTGATTTTTTTTCCTCATTTGTGGTTAATCCAAACGAATGTCTTGCATGAATCACTGGATTTTGGTTTATTTCTTTTAAGTTTATTATTTTTTGATTTTTTCTTAACCAAGAAAAAGTTTTCTTGGTTTTTATTGTCAGCTCTTTTTTTAAGTTTGTCTATTTTTGATTTTGTCGGAATTCTTCTTTGGTCGCCGGTCTTTGTTGGTTTGGCCATTTTAAAATCTAAAAAAATTAATTGGCTAAACATTTTTTGGAGTTTGGCAATAGTTGTTATAAGTTTTCTTTTAGCCATTGGTGGTCTTTATAAAGTTCTCTGGCTAAGCCAGATGATTAACCCCATGCTTCGCTTAAAAACTCTTTTATTTAGTTATGGTGGGGGAGGAATTTTATCCGGCTGGGGGTTTTTAAATATTTTAAGAATGTTAAGAAACGACATTTTAATTTTATTTTATGGTTATTCTTTGTTGGTAATTTTAGTGTTGATAATGATAGGAACAGATCTTATTAAAAAGAAAAATTGTCCTGCCTCGCCGATTCAAGGCGGGCCGGTTTTAATTTTCTTTCTGTCTTTTTTCCTGCCTTTTTTAATAACTGGGAAATTTTGGTATGGAGGATTATTCGGCCGATACTCGATTTTAGTAGCTTATCCCTTGGCTTTGCTTTTAGGAATTATGCCTTGGCGGAGGATTTATGGAGTTTTAATTTTTATTTTATTTTTAACTTTTCTGCCAACTTTTGTGGTTTACCAACAAAAGCCAATTTCTCAAGTTCAGGCTGGTTTAATTGAAGAAATCAAGTTAAAAGATGAAGATTTACTGATTTTATCCGATTATCAAAGACCTCAATTAAGTTATGAGAATGCCTTTTATTGCGAAGCAACAAGCTTTGCTTATTTAGGAGGAGACCAAGAGCAACAAAAAATAATTGAAAAGAAGATTGAAGAAAAATTAAAAGCCAATGGCAAAGTTTTTATTTCCCAACAAGCCGTTAACTTTCCTTATTGGCAATATGATGGTCAACAAATTCATATTATTTCCAAAGGGAATAAAAACAAAGCTCAATTAGAAGAATTTTTAAAAGATAAAAAGTTAGAGGTTGTAGTAGAAAATAAAAACTATCCACTATTAACTATCTATCAGATGGAATAAATTGTAAAATA
>Ga0210018_1001561_pt1 | contig 11889 bp, 8 predicted proteins | sample CryGeyCG2014_010_2_FD_183967 | JGI IMG/M metagenome (GOLD analysis project Ga0210018, IMG submission 183967) | Groundwater microbial communities from aquifer - Crystal Geyser CG09_land_8/20/14_0.10 (SPAdes) (version 2) | ecosystem: Environmental > Aquatic > Deep subsurface > Groundwater | place... | reverse complement strand
TTTATTAGTTCGATGCTGGGACCAGAGCCCATAATAAATTATGGGTTCGGCCGAGCACAAATTTTTGTGCTCGGATTTTTAATTTTAGGAATTTTATTAATTTCTGTCTCGCCCTCTTTGCATTTCAGGAAGAAAGCGGGATTGGCAGTAATTGGCTTTTGTATATTATTTCTGACAGCCGGAATTTGGCGTCACCAAACTACTGAATCAAAAATTATAGATAACGAATTAAGAAGATATAATGATTTAGAGCAAAAAATTACTCTGATAGGGCAAGTTGTTGGAGAACCAGACATCAGAGAAAAAAATATAAAATTAACAATCAGGCCAGAAAAAATAGAGGGAAAAGTTTTAGTAACAACCTGGCGATATCCTGAATATCAATATGGAGATAAATTAAAAATTACCGGAGACTTAAAAACTCCTCCAGAGTTGGGGGATTTTGACTATCCGGGATATTTGGCCAAAGAAGGGATTTATTCAGTAATGAATTTCCCAGAAATTGAACTGGTTAAAAAAGACCAGGGGAACTTAATTTATGCTAAAATTTTAAGTTTCAAAGAAAGCTTGAGAGAAAGTATTTATCAAAATCTTTCTCCTCCTCAAAGTTCAATTCTGGGAGCTGTAATTTTAGGAGACAAAAGTAGAATTTCTGAAGAATGGAAAGAAAGATTGAACTATGCTGGAGTGAGACATTTAACTGCAGTTTCCGGAATGCATGTGGCTATTTTAACCAGTATTTTAATGACCTTATTGATTGGTCTGGGTTTATGGAGACAGCAAGCTTTTTATTTTGCCCTAATTTTAATTGCTCTTTTTGTCGTCATGACCGGTCTCCAACCATCAGCTATTCGAGCCGGAATTATGGGTGGCTTATTTCTTTTTGCTCAACATCTAGGAAAATTAAATAGTGCTTCCCGGGCAATTGTTTTTGCCGGAGCGGCAATGTTGGCTCAAAATCCTTTACTTTTAAGACTGGATGTCGGTTTTCAACTCTCATTTTTAGCAATGCTCGGGATAATTTATCTCCTGCCAACTTTTAGAGACTGGTTCAGAAAAATTCCTAACTTTTTCCAGCTTAGAAATATTCTAGCCGTGACTTTATCTGCCCAAATTTTTACCTTACCAATTCTAATTTATAACTTCGGCTACTTTTCTTTAGTTGCCCCCGTTACCAATGTTTTAATCATTCCTTTGCTCCCATTTATTATGATTTTCGGTTTTATTTTTGGGATAGCCGGTCTCCTTTGGTCGCCCTTGGGCTGGATTCTCTCTTGGCCAAGCTGGTTTTTACTTACCTATCTAACAAAAGTAGTTGATTGGTTTTCTATCCAATCTTTTGCCTCTTTGACTTTAGAGATTTCCTGGATTTGGCTGTTCTCGCTTTATTTGATTTTAGGTTTAATTACCTGGCGATTAAATGAAAAACAAAAATTAAAATTTTTAGAGTATTAGTGATAAAATAGATTTATGAAACAGAAAGTTTACCCCGTTAGAAATAAAAAATTTTTTAATGGGGCCTGGGTAATATCGGTCAATATGGGTTATGGACACCAAAGAACTGCTTATCCATTAAGGGGCTTAGCTCCTTATGAGAAAATCATTAATGCAAATGATTATCAAGGAATTCCCGAAAAAGACAGAAAAATCTGGGAGACCACCAGAAGATTCTATGAATTTATTTCAAATTTTAGGCGGGTGCCCCTAATTGGCAAGACCGTCTTTTCAATTTATGATGAATTTCAAAAAATTCTCGGTTTTTACCCAAAAAGAGATTTATCTCAGCCAAATTTCGCTCTGAAACAAATCTATTCTTTCCTCAAGAAAGACTGGGGAAGGGATTTAATTGAGAAATTAGAAATAAACCCTTTACCTCTAATTGCTACTTTCTTCCCCCCGTCTTTTATGGCGGAATTCTTTGAGCATCCCAGAGATATTTTTTGTGTGGTTTGTGACGCTGATATTTCCAGAACTTGGGCTCCCTTAAAACCAGCTCAAAGCAAAATTAAATATTTTGCTCCAACAACTAGAGTAGTTGAAAGATTGAAGCTTTATGGGATAAAACCAGAAAATATTTTTTTAACTGGTTATCCTTTACCTTTAGAAAATATTGGTACTGAAAATTTAGAAATTTTAAAAGAAGATTTGAGATACCGGCTTTTCAACTTAGACCCTCAAAAGAGATATTTTGAAAAATACAAAATATTGATTGAAACAAATTTAGGCAAATTACCAAAAAAACCTAATCATCCTTTAACCATAATGTTTTCGGTTGGGGGAGCCGGAGTTCAAAAAGAAATTGGAATTAAAATTGTAAAATCCTTAGCTGAAAAAATTAAATCCAATAAAATTAAAGTAATTTTATCAGCTGGCGTTAGAGAAAAAGTTAAAGAGTATTTTGAGAAAAATATCCAAAAACTAAATTTGGCAAGTTTTGCCCGAGGCCCGGCCTCGGGCAACTCTGGGGTGGAGATACTTTTTGAAAAAGACATCGAAGATTATTTTCAAAAATTCAATTTAGCTTTAAGAAAAACTGATATTTTATGGACCAAGTCATCGGAACTCTCTTTTTATTCAGCTTTGGGGTTGCCGATTATTATTGCTCCGTCAATCGGCTCCCAGGAGGAATTTAACAAAAGATGGCTTTTAAAATCAGGTTTCGGAGATTTACAGGAAAATCCGAATCATACAAATCAATGGCTTTTTGACTGGCTGGAAAGCGGATATTTCGCCGAAGCTGCCATGCAAGGATTTATTGAAGGAGAAAAATTAGGAACTTTTAACATTAAAAACATTATTTCAAAATGCTCTGGTTAGTAGTTGCCATTTCTGCTTATTTTTTTCTGGCAATTGTTTCTCTTTTTGACCGTTATTTTCTGGTTGGCTCGATACCTAATCCTAAAGTTTATACTTTTTACGTGGGAATTCTATGGTTTCTTCTTTGTTTATTTTTAATTCCGTTTGGAATAACTTTACCAGAACTAAGCCTTATAATTTTAGGGCTGGGGGCGGGATTAGTTAGGATTTTTGCCATCCTATTTTTAACTAAAAGTATAGTTATGGGTGAGGTTTCTCGGGCAGTGCCAGCTATTGGTGGGTTCCTGCCAATTTTTTCTTTTTTATTTTTTCTCTCCATTTCACCCCCTCAAGAAATTCTGAATCTATTTCGGATTACTGCTTTTATTCTTTTAGTTTCAGGCTCTGTTTTAATCTCTCTCAAAGAAACTTCATTAAAACTTTTTTCTTTAAAGAATTTAAAATATCCGATTTTAGCCTCCTTTTTATTTGCTGTAACTTATTTTTTTAGCAAAATTCTTTTTCTTGAAACCACTTTTTTAAGTGGAGGTTTTTTGATTCTTCTTGGAGGAGGATTAGGAGCAGTTAGCTTTTTAATTTTACCTGAAACAAGAAAACTTATTTTTTCCCAAAAGTTCACTCAAAAAATGTCTGGCCTTTTTGTCTTGGGGCAAATTTTTGGAGGAGTAGGAGTAATTTCTTTGTTTTATGCTGTCTTTTTAGCTAAACCATCGCAGGTCCCATTAATAAATGCTCTGGAGGGAATAAGATACGCATTTTTATTGTTGTTCGTCTTTGTTCTAGCTAAAAAATTTCCTAAGATTTTAAAAGAAGAAATCTCCAAAAAAAATCTTTTCCAGAAAATCATTGCTATTTTACTAATTGGAGGCGGTTTGGCTTTATTGGTCTTGTAAATTAATGAAGAAAATTCTAAGAAATATATTGTTCGGTGTTTTAATCCTCCTTTTACTTTTCGCTGGCTATTTTTTTATCGGTAGTCCTCCCCAGGCAGAAAAAATTGACTGGGGAGTGAATTTTTCCCAAAAACATAGTGAAAATTTAGGATTAAACTGGCAAGAAACTTATTTAGCTTTACTTAATGATTTAGGCGCAACGCATTTAAAAGTAGCCGCTCACTGGGACTTACTGGAACCGGAAAAAGACAAGTATTATCTCGACGATTTAGATTGGCAGATAAAAAAAGCAGAAGATTGCAATGCCAAAATTCTTTTAGTAATCGGAATGAAAACTGGTCGCTGGCCAGAATGCCACATACCGGAGTGGGCAAGGGGTTTAACTAAAGAAGAACAGCAAGAAAGAATCTTTAACCTGGTTAAAGAAATTGTTTTAAGATATAGAGGACGGGCCTCTATCTGGGCTTGGCAGGTAGAAAATGAGCCATTTTTTCCATTTGGCGAATGCCCCTGGGTTGATAAAAATTTCTTGAAAAAAGAAATAGATTTGGTAAAATCCCTTGATCCAGGCCACCCGATTGTTATTTCCGACAGCGGAGAAGGTTCGTTTTGGATTCGGGCTGCTAAATTTGGGGATATAGTAGGAACAACAATGTATAAAAGAGTTTGGTTTCATCAGGTAGGGATTTATGTCCATTATCCCTTCCCCCCGACTTTTTATTGGAGAAAATCCCAGATTATTAAAAAAATATTTGATAAAAAAGTTATCGTGGTTGAATTGCAGGCTGAACCCTGGGGCCCTAAACTTCTTTATAATTCGCCGATTGAGGAACAAGAAAAAACCATGAATTTAGAACAGTTCCAACAAAATGTTGAGTTTGCCAAAAAAACTGGATTTGACCGATTTTATTTCTGGGGAGCCGAATGGTGGTATTGGCTGAAAGAAGTCCAAAATGAACCTGAGATATGGGAAGAGGCCAAAAAACTTTTTTGATTATTTTAATTAAAAATTTTGACTTATGTTATCAATTATTATTCCAACTTTAAATGAAGAGAAATACCTTCCTTTGCTGCTTGAGGCAATTAAAAAGCAAAATTATGCTGGAGTCAAAGAGGATAAATCCTCTTCTTCATCTTCGCTTTCCCGAGCGATAGCGAAGGGGGAAGAAGAAAGTTTACTTTCTTCGCCCTCGATAGGCGAAAGCTCGATTTATGAAGTAATTGTGGCTGATGCCGGTTCAGAAGATAAAACAATAGAAATAGCTAGAAATTATGGGTGTAAAATAGTAAAAGGAGGCCTGCCGGCCAAAGGAAGAAACGAGGGAGCAAAAGAAGCTCGAGGAGATACATTTTTGTTTATGGATGCTGATAACATTTTTTTGCCAGAAAATTTCTTAAAAAATCTTTTAGAGGAATTTGAAAAAAGAAAATTAGAGGTGGCTTCTTTTCCAATTTACCCTCAGGGAAATGGGTTTGATAAAGTAGCTTACGGACTATATAATTTTTGGGTAAATTTAACTCAAAAGTTTTCAGCCTACGCCACCAATTCCGTCTTGGTTAGAAAAGAAATTCACCAAAAAATTGGGGGATTTGATGAAGAAATAAAAATAGCTGAAGATCATGCCTATGCTAAGCGGGCCAGGAAATTTGGTAAATTCGGTTTCATTAAAACTGAACCGGTTTTAACTTCTACTCGGAGATTTGAACAAGAGGGAAGAGCGAAGACTTATTTAAAATATTTTTTAGCCGGGATTTATATGTTTTTCCTCGGTCCGGTCAAATCAGATATTTTTAGATATAGATTTAACTATTCAAAAAACAAAAAAAAGTAGTATAATTTCAAATATGTTATTGTATAATTTACCTAAATTTAAATGGTCAAAAATCAAGAATCTAAGGATTAGATGTCCTAAGTTCTGGCAAAATCGAATTTTTGGGATTGTAATTTTAACTATTTTTGTTTCCTCTGTTTTCGGTTTCATCTCCGGAATTATTTCTGGCAGCTATTTTTATACTGAAATAAAAGAGCGTCTTTCAGAATTAAACATTGAAATTCCTGAGCCCCAAGTTATTGAAAAAATAATTGAAAAGGAATATCAGCCCCAGACTACCCAGGAAGAGAAAATTATTCAGGCAGTCGAAAATGTTTCTCCGGTAGTGGTCAGCATTGTTGTCACCAAGGACGTTAGGGTTTTAGAAGAATATTGGATTTATCCTTTTGAAGGATTTCCTCTTCAAATTCCGGAGTACCGGGAAAAAATTGAAAAAAAAGAAATTGGTGGAGGAACCGGTTTTATCGTTTCTGAAGAGGGAATGATTTTAACCAACAGCCACGTTGTCTCAGACGAAGAAGCTGATTATACTGTTTTTACTAATGACGGTAAAAACTATCCAGCCAAGGTGTTGGCTCGCGATTCTTTTCGAGATTTAGCCGTAATTAAAATTGAAAACCAAAAGTCATTTCCGCTGGTTAAGCTTGGGGATTCAGACAAATTGCAAATTGGCCAGACCGTCATTGCCATCGGCAACGCCTTGGGAGAATTCAGAAATACGGTTTCGGTCGGAGTAATCTCTGGATTAGGAAGGACGGTTACCGCCTCAGGGGGAGGAATAATCGAAACCTTAGAAGATGTTATCCAAACCGATGCCGCCATCAACAGGGGAAATTCCGGGGGACCTCTTTTAAATTTAAAAGGAGAGGTGATTGGAGTTAATTTTGCTATGGCTGAAGCCGCCGAAAATATTGGCTTTGCCATCCCGGTTAATAAAGCCAAGAAAGATATTGAGCAGGTTAAAACCTTAGGTAAAATAGTCTATCCTTACTTAGGAGTTTATTATTGTCTGATTGATGAAGAAGTTCAAAAAGAATACAATCTCTCGGTGGATTACGGAGCCTGGGTTGGTCGAGATAGATATTGCCGGTCTTATGAAAAAGCAGTGGTTGAGGGCACAGCAGCTGCGAAGGCCGGTTTAAAAGAAGGAGATATTATTTTGGAATTTGACGGGAAAAAAATTACTGCTGAAAATTCTTTAGCCAAAATTATTATGGAATATGACCCGGGAGATAAAGTAGTTTTGAAGATTTTGAGGGAAGGCCAAGAAAAAATCATCCAAGTCGTCTTGGATGAAATGAGCCAATAGGCGATGAGATAAATCTCATCTTTACCTACCCGAACGGTAGTGAAGGATGGAGAAGAGATTTATCTCTTCGACTCGCTCGGTTTCATCTCGCTCGGTACTTGATTTTTTAAAAATTTTGTGTTAAAAAGAAAGCGAATACTATGAATGGTCCCCAAAATTTTACTCACAAATCTCAGGAAGCCATTTTAGCCGCCCAGGATTTAGCCAGAGAAAAAGGCCAGCAGCAAATTGATGCCTTGCATCTTTTATATGCTTTACTTTCCCAGGAAGAAAGCGTGGTTTTAAATTTGCTCCAGAGAATGGGAGCCGACATTGAGGGCTTGAAAAGAAAAACCAAAATAGCCTTAGATAGAATTCCCGCTATTGTTACCCCTCAAACTTTCGGCCAGTTTTATTTAACTCAGGATATGGCTAAGGTTTTAGACCGGGCCAGGCAGGAGTCAGTGAAAATGGGAGATGAATTTGTTTCGGTTGAGCATTTATTTTTAGCTTTGTTAGATACCGAAACCAAAGCTAAAGAGATTTTAGATAAAGCCGCTTTTTTGGAGACTGGGGGCAAAACTGGAGTTTTGGAGTTTGGCAAATTGGATTACGAGACAGTTTTGAAGCAGTTAGCCCTGATTCGGGGAGGAACTAGAATTACTGACCCTGAGCCGGAATCAAAATATCAGGTAGTGGAAAAATATGCCAGAAACCTTACTTCTTTAGCCCGTCAGAAGAAATTAGACCCGGTCATTGGCAGGGAAAATGAAATTAGAAGATTGATGCAGGTCCTTTCTCGGAGAACAAAAAATAACCCGGTTTTAATTGGCGAAGCCGGGGTGGGGAAAACGGCGATTGTTGAAGGTCTGGCTCAAAAAATTGTTTTTGGTCAGGTTCCCGAAAGTCTCAAAGAAAAAGAAATTATTGGTCTGGATTTGGGGGCCCTGGTCGCCGGCACTAAATATCGAGGAGAATTTGAAGACAGGGTCAAGGCCCTTTTAAAAGAAATCAATCGGGTTGGGGGAAGATATCTCCTATTTATTGATGAGCTGCATACCTTGGTTGGTGCTGGAGCAGCCGAAGGAGCAATTGATGCCTCCAATTTATTAAAACCAGCCCTCCAAAGAGGGGAGTTGAGAGCAATTGGCGCCACCACTTTAAAAGAATATCAAAAATATCTTGAGAGAGATCCGGCCCTGGAAAGAAGATTTCAGCCAATTTATGTTTCTGAGCCCTCAATTGAGGACACTATTTCCATCTTGCGGGGGATTAAAGAAAAATACGAATTACATCACGGAGTAAAGATTAAAGATTCGGCTTTAGTGGCGGCGGCCGAACTTGCTGCCCGTTATATTACCGATAGATTCTTGCCGGATAAAGCGGTTGACCTGATGGATGAAGCTATGAGCTCTTTGAGATTGGAAATTGAGTCAGAGCCAGTCGAGTTGGAAGACTTAAAAAAAGAAATCCAGAAATTAGAAATCGAAAAGCAAGCCCTCAAAAATCCGTCAGCTGGCGGACAAAAAAAACAAAAGGTGATTTCTCGCCAACTGGCTGATTTAAAAGAAAAAGCCAAAGAGATTGAAGCCAAGTGGCAATCGGAAAAAGAGACGATTACTAAAATTAAGAATTTTAAAAAAGAAATAGAGAGCACTCGCTTTGAAGCAGAAAAAGAACAGGCAGCAGCCAATTTAGAAAAAGTTGCCAAATTAAAATATGAAAAAATCCCCAATCTTTTGAAAGAACTGAAAACGGCCGAGAGAAAATTAGCCAGGCTCCAAAAAAATCGGCCAATCTTGAAAGAAGAAGTTTCCGAAGAAGATTTAGCCAGGGTGGTTTCCCGGTGGACGGGAATCCCGGTTACTCGGCTTTTGGAAGAAGAGGCTAAAAAATTGGAAAAAATGGAAGAAATTATTTCTCAGAGAGTGATTGGCCAAAGAGAAGCAATCTTAGCTGTTTCCAATGCCATTCGACGCTCGCGGGCGGGAATTTCTGAGGAATCCAGACCCTCGGGTTCTTTTATGTTTTTGGGCCCAACCGGGGTAGGTAAAACTGAGACCGCTAGAGCTTTAGCTGAATTTTTGTTTAATGATGAGAATGCCTTAGTCAGACTGGATATGTCAGAATATATGGAAAGACACACGGTTTCTAAAATGATTGGCGCTCCCCCCGGCTATGTCGGCTATGAAGAAGGAGGTCAATTAACCGATAAAATCAGAAGAAGGCCTTATTCCGTAATTTTATTAGATGAAATTGAGAAAGCCCATCCTGATGTCTTTAATATTTTACTTCAGATTATGGAAGACGGCAGATTAACCGATGCCAAGGGCAGGACCGCCTCTTTTAAAAATTCAATTTTAATTATGACTTCCAATATCGGCTCTGAGCATATTGCCAAGATGGGCTCCCTCGGTTTTTTGGGCCAAACCGATGAATCGGAAAGGAAATCTTTAAAAGAAAAAGTAATGGAAGCCTTAAAAGAGGAATTTCGGCCGGAGTTTTTAAATAGAATTGATGAAATTATCATTTTCAATTATCTTGGGAAGCCAGAAATCAAAAAGATAGTTGACTTGGAGCTTCAAAAAGTTGCCGAACGTTTGAAAAATAAAAAAATTGAGATTAAAGTTACCGAAGGGGCTAAAGAACTTTTGGCTGAGCAGGGCTTCGACCCCAATTTGGGAGCCAGACCCTTAAAAAGAATAATTCAGAAATTAGTTTTAGACCCTCTTTCTTTAAAGATTGTGGGAGGAAAAGTTTTGGAAGGAGAAAAAATAATGGTTGACCTTGAAGACGAGAAGATTGTTTTCCGGACCGCCCGCGATTTGATTAAAGTTAGTTCTCAAAAGAAAAGATTAGAAAAAGTTGAAGCCAGACAATAATTGAAGTCGGACTTCCATCATTGATTTTATGCTTAAAAATATTTCCAAAATTATTGGCATTTTTATTATCGGGATAGTTGGCGGAATCTTTGCTGATCAAATTCTCTGGCCCTATTTTGTAGAAAGGCCACTTTTTCATCAATATCGCTTGGAACAAAGCCCGGTTTACGTTACCGAGAGAAAAGAAGTCACTATCCAAGAAAACGTTGCTTTAATCAACGCTATTGAAAAAGCGGAGAAAGTAGTGGTGGGGGTGAGAACCGAAACCAAAGCCGGAAAAATTTTAGAAGGTTCAGGCTTGATTATCGCTTCCGACGGCTTAATGGTTACCTTAGCTGAATTAGTGCCCCAGGGCTCTACTTTCAGTTTTTTTGTTGACGGGACCCCCCACCAAATTAATGGTGGGGGGCAGATTTTGAAAAGAGACTCAAAAGAAAATTTAGCTTTAGTTAAAATTCAGGAGGCTAACTTGCCAACGGTTAGCTTCGCTGATTTGGAAAAAATGAAATTAGGAGAAAGAGTTTTTCTGGTCGGGGTGATCCAGCCTCCAGATGGGGGCTGGGTTGTCAACGAAGGAATTGTCAAAAGTTTTGACCAAGATTTCATCAAAACTAATATTTTCGAAGAAAATATCCTTAAAGGCAGTCCTTTATTTAATATTGAGGGTAATGTCTTGGGGTTGAATACCATTGATAAAGAGGGCAAGGTGATTGCCATCCCAGTTTCCAAAATCAAATCCTTTGCCGGCTTTTAAAATCCCTCTCGCTTGATTTTTTATTCGTTTTGATATATATTTAAAAAAATCTTCTTTTGGTACCTTTAAAGCTTAATAAGGGAGAAAAAATAAAAAAATAGAGGAGGGAACTTTGAAGAAACTGCAGCCAAAAGAAATTCAGGAAGGTAAAGTAGTCCACAATAGCCAGGAATCAGTGAAGGTACTGGGGATTGAGAAGGGAGAGTCTCAATCTCCACCTCCCCGGATAGTAGTCTTTCAGAAGCTCGGAAATCGAGCAGAAGAAAGACGGTTGCCAATCAAGGATTTCTGCGCCCAATATCAAAGGAGGAAAAAGTAAAGAGGAATAGATGATGGGTTCCAAACAAGCCCGTTCGGGTTTTTCTCCCTAATGTGAAACGCAGCCGGTAGGCTGAGTCGAGGGGCATCTTTCTATATTTAGATGCCCCCTTTTTTAATTTAAAACCGGAATATCTATCGACTTCGTAAGTCAATAGATTGGTTATTCTAAGATTAATCTTCTTATTTCTGCTAAATCCATTTCCTTTAGCCAATTTTTAACCTCTTTTCTATAATTTTCAGGTCCTCTAAAAATTTTTAAAAGGAATTCCCTTTGGGTTACTGAGGGGAAATTTTTTTTGCCAATGTAGTCTAAATGGCTTGACCACCGATAAAACTCCAAAAATTTTACTGCTTTTTTATAATTTTTAATTTTTCCCATTCTCCATTCCGGCATTATCAAATCGAGAGGATTGAAATGAATATAATAGGGGAGATGGATAAAGTGAGATCCTCGACTTACTGGCACTGCTTTATACCTTCCCTGAAATAATGCCCCTATCCGTTGATATTTTTGATTAAAATACTTAGCGTAACCAATACCTAATTTACGCATGAATTTTGTTATACCACCATCTTCCTTTTGTCTTATCAATAAATGGAAATGATTAGGCATAAGACAAAATGCTAAAATTTCCACAATTAGTTTCCGCCGTTTAACATATCGACTTCGTAAGTCGATAGATTGATTCCGGTTTAAGAAATATCCTAAATTAAAAACAGGACTGGGATCGTTAAATTCGAATAAGTTATGAATAAAACGAAAATAATCATGGTCATCTAAAAAGATATTCCTTTTATCTACCCCGCGATTAAGGATATGAAAAATTTCTCCGGTAGTTATATCTCTTCTATTTATAGTTTTCATAAAAATACTAACAAACGTTATTACTGTATATTATATCTATATCTATCGACTTCGTAAGTCAATAGATTGGGGGGGCTTGACAAGGGGGCTTAAGTGTTTTAAAAAGGGATATTATGGCTAAGAAGCGAAAACTGATTATTCTGGCAATTATTATCTTAATTCTCGGGGGAGGACTTTTTTACTGGTGGCAAAATCGGGAGATTAAGGGAAGCCCGGAAGATTATGTGATTGTGGAAA
>Ga0210018_1001556_pt1 | contig 11900 bp, 14 predicted proteins | sample CryGeyCG2014_010_2_FD_183967 | JGI IMG/M metagenome (GOLD analysis project Ga0210018, IMG submission 183967) | Groundwater microbial communities from aquifer - Crystal Geyser CG09_land_8/20/14_0.10 (SPAdes) (version 2) | ecosystem: Environmental > Aquatic > Deep subsurface > Groundwater | place... | reverse complement strand
AGAGAAAAGAGAGAGACTTAAAAACGAATAAAAGAAACTATTTAAATCTGTTTATGGAATATTTTTAAGAAAAATGAAGAGATGTTAAGTTTGATTATTGACTTAACATTATTGCTTCTTTAACCCTTTTAGAGTACCTAAAACTCTCAAAACTTCCATTTTTTCAGGGAAAACAGCTAGACTGGCTCTAATTAAATCAACACTTTCTCTGTTAACAGAAATTACTGCAGAATTCTTGCTTGAATCTGAAGAAATGAAACTTAATCCGCATTTTGCGAGTCCGAAGGTCCCAGAGAATTCCAGGATTGCTTTTTCAATATTTTCTTTTAGGTTATTTCCTTTAACAAGCAAATATCTCTTGTTTTCTTTGTGAGAGGGGATTAAGGGTTTCATAGAATAAATAGTTTAAAGCACTTTATATTTTTTATCACTCTGAAAAATCTTCTGCAGTATAAACATAAACTTCTGTTTTCATATCTTTCCAACATTCTGCTTCCATATTTCCTTTAATACAAAGATTTGACAAGAAATCCTGTTTGTCTGGAATTTGATTCCAGACACTTGGAAGATAGGTGCTTTGGTAGGTTCCTCTTTGTAATATTACTCCATGTTCAAGAGGTTTTAATTTTGAAAGAAGGTCTTCAGAACTATTATGCTCCAATAAAACAGGAACATTCAGCACACTAACATCTATTTTAATATTCTTCATTTCTTCATAGCCAACAGGACTGAATCTTTCATCATTTATGGCAGCGTTTATAGCATTATCAATTACACACTCATAAAGTGGTTTTTGAGGGACTATATATCCAATACACCCTCTTAGTTGCTCATCTTCTATAAAAGTTACAAAGCACCCTTTTTTCTCTTTCAAATTATCAGGAACTTCTTTTTCATTAATTTCTATCCTTTTGCCTTCTTTTAGATAGTTTTCTGCACTCTCTCTTGCAAGATTTAACAAGAATTTTTTTTGTTCCTCATTGAAAGTCTCTCCTTTAACATTTTCTTCAACAAAAACAATTGCAGAATATCCAACAACACTGCTTTTATCTCCTGTTACATCTCCTGAATTTGCATAACCCAAGAAATAAGGTTTCCAGGATTTTTCTTTTGCAATTTTCAAGAGACTTGAGACTGCCCAAGGAGCATCTATTTCTGCATTAAGTATTCCCTCATCATCTAGTTCCATTATCCTCTCCACAGAATATGAATCAAGAGCAAGTGCTTCATTGTATTCATGATAGTGGGATAAATCCGCACTTACAACAATTAAATCCTCTTCCCCAAGATATTTTATCAGGATGTTTTTTAATTCATTCGTGTCTGTTTCTCCAACAATTAACGGGATTATCTCAAATTCTGAATTTTTGAGTTGAGTCTGCAAAAAAGGAAGTTCCACCTCTAAAGAGTGTTCGTTTTTATGTGCTTCTTCAATATTTTTTATAATTTCATTTTCCAGCATCTGGTTTGTTTTATCACTAACTTTAACACTCCCTAAAGGAGTTGAAAAATAATTGAAGTTGGATATGGAGACATTTGTTAGATAATAATTGTGGCTGGGTCCAATCAAAAAGACATTTTCATAATTATCCTCTAATTGTTTAAATGCAGCTGCAGCAACTTTTCCAGAATAAACATATCCAGCATGAGGGACGATTATTGCTTTTATCCTTCCAGTAAAATTAAGCTTTTGATAATTTCCAAGATATTCATTAGTTAAATTCCCAAGTTCTTCTTTGTCCTCAGGGTAAAAACTTCCAGCAAAAACAGGTGCCCTTATGTTCTCTTGTTTTATTAAAAAACCTGTTTTTGATAAAGGAAGAAAAATTACAATAAGTGATAATAATACAACAAATATAATAATTAAATGTGTTTTTTTCATATTATTATGAATAAATTGTAATCTAAAAATCTTCCTGAAAACATATTTAAACCAAATAAGCTAATTATTTATAAAAAGACGTGAAGAAAATATAAAATGGAAATTTGTACAGTAGGGGGTTATGAAGAAGTTGGAAAAAATATGACAGCTGTAAAAGTTGGGGAAGATGTTATAATCTTCGACGCTGGTTTTTATCTTCCTCCGCTTGTTGAATTGCAGGAACAAGAGACACAGATTCATTATTCTGAAAATATGCTCAGGGATGCAAAAGCAATACCAAATGATCTTGTTTTGGATAAGCTTGGATGGACAGATAAAGTTAGAGCAATAATCATTGGCCACGCTCACTTGGACCATGTTGGGGGATTACCTTACCTAGCTCATAGATATCCTAAAGCAGAAATAATTGCTAGTCCATTTACAATGGCGATTTTTGAAGGAATACTCAAAGATGAAAAAATTAATGTTAGAAACAGGAGAAGAGTTGTTCATGAAAACACGACTCATCAGATTAAAGGCAGTTCTGGAAATCTAAAAATAGAGTTCATAAATACAACCCACTCAACATTGCAATGCTTTTTTGTTGTTTGGCATTCAAAAGAAGGGATTTTCTTTTATGGACTTGATTTCAAATTTGATAATCACCCAATAATAGGGCTGCCTCCAAATTATAAAAGATTGAGAGAACTTGGGAAAACAGGAATAAAATGCCTTGTTATTGATTCTTTGTATGCAGATACAGATAGGAGAACTGCAAGTGAAAGAATAGCAAGAAATTTGCTTGAAGATGCTCTTGGAAATATTCGGGACAGGGATTCTGCTCTTTTTATAACAACTTTCTCTTCTCATATCGCAAGATTAAAGAGTATAATTGATTTCGGACAGAAGACAAACAGAAAGATTGTATTTCTTGGAAGAAGTTTAAATAAATATGTGGAAGCAGCAATGAAAGTTAATCAATGCCCTTTTAGAAAAAAAATTGATGTCATAAGATATAGAAAGCAAATAAACTCTTTTCTAAAAAAAGTTGAAGATAACAGAGGAAAATATTTGATAGTGTGTACAGGACATCAGGGAGAAAAAGGTTCAATATTGGATAGAATTGTCCAAGGGGAAACTCCCTTCAAGTTTAGAAATGGAGACAATCTTATCTTTTCATCAAGTGTTATACCTGTTTCTGTTAATATAAATGCTCGTGAAAAATTAGATGGAAAATTAAGAAGGCAGGGAGTAAGAATACAGACAGATATTCATGTTTCGGGTCACGGAGGAAGAGAAGATTTGAGAGATTTGTTGGAGATGTTAAAACCAGAACATTTAATTCCCTCCCATGGCTCTTTAAAACAAGAGGCTCCGTTAATTGATTTAGCAAAAGAGATGGGATATAGATTTCAGGAAAATTCTCATTTGTCTTCGGACGGAAAGGTTATAAAAATTTGAAAATGGTAAACGAAGAAATAGTTGGTGGTTTAGTATCTGCTTTGTCAAGAGGAGATCATTTACAAAAAGGTATGATGAGTTTTTATAATGCTGGATATAATAAAGAGGAGATAGAAGATGCTGCTAGAGAAGTTTATCGTCAAATAGGACCAGAAGCCATGGGAGTTAAGGAAGGAACTTTACAGCAAACCTTTGATGAGGTTGCTGCTAAAGCAGGGGTTGATAAGAAAGATACTTCAAAAGATGCAAAGAATTTTATGACGTCTAAAATTGAGATTCAAAGAGCAACCCCTAAAAAAGAATCAGAAGCAGATATTAATAAAGAAACTAATAAATCCCCGCAGTATGTTTCAGGTTATGGGCAAACTCAATATAGCGGAACATATAAAGATGCAGAGAAGATAACAGGTGAGATAGAAAAAGCAATAAAGGGGTTGAAAGGCATAAATATTCCTTCAAGAATAGAGATAGTAAATAAAAATGTTGATTTGAAAACACCAACAGTTGTGCAAAAAGTTTCTGATTATTCTGGTGGTCCCCCAAAACCAGCAAGTAAAGTAATAACTTACATTTTGATTTTTATTCTTATACTTCTTTTAGGAGCTTTAGCTGCAGTATTTTTCTTTAAAGAAGAGTTAATTAGGTTGTTCAACAACCTTGGACTTGGTTAATTAATATATATTAAGATGAGTAAAATTTACCAACCAGCAGAAGATTCCTACTTGATGTCAAGAATCTTAAAAGAACAAATTCCTATTTTATTGGAGAAAAACCTTAATTTGAGATTTTTAGAAATAGGGGCAGGAAGCGGAATTCATCTTGAGACAGTATACAATTCTGGAATAAAAAAGGAAAATATATTTTCATCAGATATAAATAAAGATTCAGTGAGCCACTGCAATTTGCTTGGGTTCAATTGTGTTTATTCAGATTTGTTTGAGAATATAAATGGAAAATATAATATAATTATATTTAACCCTCCTTATCTGCCTGAAGATTCAAGGGAGCCAGCAGATTCAAAGATAGCTACCACAGGAGGAAAAAAAGGGAGTGAAATTATCTTAAGATTTTTGCTGGACGCAAAAGATTACCTTGAAAAAGATGGAAAAATATTTCTAATTACTAGCAATTTGTCAGAGAATATTAATTTTCAAGAATTGGGTTATGAAGCAAAAGAATTAGGATGTGAAAAGATGTTTTTTGAGAGATTGTGTATTTGGGAGTTAAATTATCTGCAACCATGACATCCAGAACATTGCCTGCAAGAAACCTTGCTTTCTAAAGAGATATCTTTTATTGCTTGCATAGGAAAAGTCATTTTCTCAACTTTTACTAAGATCGGCTTTTCATAATTTTCTTTATTAGAATTTTCTGATAATCTATATGTATAGTTTGTCTCTTTCATATACCACTTAAAATATTTAATATTTTAAACCTTCTGGAAGCTGAAGATTGCTTCCTGAACCTTAGAATTCAATCATTTTTTTCTTATTCTGAGATTTGGGATTATTCTTCTTATGAATGGTTGTTTTGGTAGTATCTGAGGAACCATTGCAGCCATCTTCATGTCCTGAAGATTATCGCGTGGAGGGTATTGGATATTTGCTATTATGGGTTTTATATTATAGGATATCTTTTTTGGAGGAATTCTGCTCCTCTTTTCCATTATTTTTATTAGTTCTGCTGTATGTTTGTCTATAGAACTCCCATAAAATTTATCATTTGGATTGTATGCTTGTATTTTTTTCTTACCTATAAATCTGGACAGGGTTCCTACAGCGTCTTCTTTGTTGTGTGGATCACGTCTACCATCATTGTTATAATCTATCATATAACCATCCATGTTAGAAGACATTACCTGAGCTATGCCTATTGCTCCAGCATGAGAACTTAAATTTTCAAAAACATCAGACGATAAGATGATATTGTCAGTGGTGTCAGCACAGAGTTTAAGATAATCTCTAAGGTACTTATAGAATGTTTCTCTATCCTTTCCTTTTCTTTGTAAATATTTTGAGACCATTGCATTGAAAGCAAGATATTTCCCTGTATATTGCCCCAGCCTGCTCTCAAGCTGAAGCTGAGAAGCTACGTGCTCAGGAGAAATATTAAAATCTTTTTTAGCTCTATCTAAGAGTGTCCAGTTTTCTTCAATAAAATCAGCACATTCCTCAAGAGAAGCTTTTTTCAGATACCAGCATTGTATTGTATCAGAATAATCAAAATCTTTTTTCACCCCATCAAATTTGTATATTTCAAAACGCGAGTCATTCAGATATTTGGAAATATCATAACTGTCTTTTTTTAACTTTTTTTCAAGATTGTCTACTACTTTTTTCTCACTTGGTGTAAGAGAAAGTAATGCAGATAATATAATTTCTGATATCATTTTGAAGAAAAGGGATAAAAAGCTCCTCCCATATTTTAAATAATATTATTTGTTTTATAAAGATTATTATTGAGAAAGGGGTTTTGATATTCTATGTAACTATAGAGTAGTTACTAAACGAAGCCTTTATAAAGTTTGGAGGCTCTTAGAATAGCATGAAAAATATCCCAAATGAAAGAGAAAGAATAAAGAATCCTTTGATTGTAGAAGATCTCTTGCCTCTTGATAAGTCTATTGTATTAATTACAGGAGTGGGTATCTCAGGTAAAAGCACCTTTAGAAGGGCTCTTTTTGACTATTTAAAGGATAAAGGAAAAGCTGTTGAACACTATGATGCAGACAATTTCAGGAAAATAAGGCACCCATTGGATAAATTATGCTTAAAACAACTCCCAGGTAAATTTAATGATAAAATCTATTTAATAGAAGATATTCATGCCCCTTTGTCTAAGGGAGCTATTATGCCAATATCAGATTATAATGAAATATTCTATGTTCTTCCAGACTTAAAATCTCATAATATGTTCTGGGCTCAGAGAATGCTTAACTGGTATGAAAATGGGAATTTTTCCTGGGAAGCTGATTCTGGATGGAGTGGAACTGGTAAAAAGAGAGACCCTGCAAACATAGAAGGGATAGTTAATGCTTATTTGCATGATATGGAAAACAGGGAAAAATGGATAAAAGAAGATTTAGATGTAGTGTCAAAATATCCCAACAAAATTGTAAAATCTGCCTGGACAAAAGAGGGTCCTGTCTTTTATTAATAAAATGTTATCCAAACAAAGTATATCCAACCAGGATATGGATTTAATATTAGAAAATTTTAATTTTAGGAATATCCTTTCTGTAGAGCCAATGCTTACAAGCGGAAATGTTTCTTATATAATAACGACTGATATTGGAAAATATTTTCTCAGACTCTCTCCTGATAAAGGCCCAAGATTTAGGAGAATTAATGAAATATATTCTGAGATAGAGTTATTATATCATCTTGGTAAAAACCACTTTCCTATTCTCTTTCCAATAAAAGGAAAAGATAACCTGATGATAATATCTCTTAAGGGCCATAATGGATATATAAGAAGATTTGTAGAGGATACTTCTAAAGAAAATCCAAATTTAAATCAGATTGAAGAATTTGGAAAGGCTCTTGGAAAATTCCATTCTTTAACTGAGAATTTTAGAACTAATAGTGGAAGAGAACATGTTTTTGATTTGGATAAAACAAGAGAATTCTTTAAAGAAGATGCAAAATACATAACGAATTCAAATTTTAAATATAAGGAGAAATTTATCTCAAGAATTAATCATATTTTATCTTCTATGGATTTTCCAGAATATCTTCCTTCAGGGATGATTCATGAAGACCTTGGAAAAAGGCATGTTTTATGGAACAGAAATAAAATTTCAGCAATAATAGATTTCGACAGAACTTATTTTGGAAAACTTATTCTTGATCTTGGGCAGGCATGCAGAGGATGGTGTTTTACAGATAATTGGGGTAAATGGAGCAATGAAAACTTTAAACATCTAATTAAAGGATATTCTAAAAGGAGAAAATTAACAGAAATAGAGAAAGGATATCTTGTTGATGCAATAAAATTTGGAATTGTTGAAAGGGCTATTTCCTTTAGTTTAAGATTTATAGGAACAACCGGAGATCCTGAAGATGAGAATTATGCTTTATATTCTGTTTTAGATAATGGATTGCTTGATATAATAGAAAAAAACAGAACAATAATTGAAGAAATCTTAGAAGAGTTTTAATAAAATTAAATTATCTATTTTAAATTTTCCTCAAAAACATCTCTTTTTTCTCTGTAAAATATCCCCAAGGGAATTTTTGTATTCTTTGTGAGAGTGCTATAATCAAATTCCTGTGCTCTCTTCATTGCTTGTTCAAAGTTTTTATAGTTGTGTTTTTTGTCTTTTAAGAAATAAGTATATTTTTTGTAGTTTGCATCAGGATGAAAAATTAGACAAGGTTGTATTACTTCAATGAATGCAAAACCTTTGTGTTTGAATGCCTCATTTAATACTTCTTCAATTTGCTTTGCATCTGCATACACTCTTGCAACAAAAGTAGCTCCAGCAGAAAGCATTAGTTTTATTGGATTTATTGGTTGAATCTTGACCCCTTTTGGATTTGTTTTGTCCTTGAAATTAATCTCTGTAACTGGAGTTGGTTGTCCAACTGTAAGTGCAAAAACCTGATTATTATGAACTAGATATTTTATATTAGAATTATATCTTGCAGCATGAATCAAATGTTCCATCCCTTCTGCATATGCATCTCCATCTCCTGAAAAACCAATAACATTTAATTTAGGATTTGCTATTTTCATTCCAAGTGCTGTTGGAAGTACTCTTCCATGAAGAGAATTTATACCATTCAAATTTATGTAATCAAATATTTTAGCATGGCACCCTATTCCTGCAACAATAGCATAATTATTTTTGTCTTCTTCTGTCTTTATTTTTTTGCCCAAGTAATTTTTTACACCTGCAAGTATCTGGAAGTTCCAACAACCTGGGCACCAGGTTGGCTTAGTAGGAGAGGATAAATTTATTGTCAAATTAAAACTCCACCCCCCTTTTGAACTCTTTCCATCTTGGAACTATTATTGCTATAGCAGCAATTGCTAAACCAAGTATAACTCCTACTTCGTTATGCGCTCCTGCAAATATTCTTTGTATACTCATTATTATTAAGATTGCTCCAGCGAATATAAAATAAGAGATTCTCCAGGATTTTTTTTGATCTATAAAAAACCAAAGAACATACAAACCCCAACTTGTCCAAACAATATGAGAAGAAGCATCAAATAAAATATAATCCCCATAGATATACATTGGGAGGTATTTGAATAAAAGGAGCCCAATTCCCATTATTACTGTTGTCCATGAAATCCAGATTATTTGCTGTTTTGTGTGAAGTTTCATTTTATAAATTCTAAAATTTCAGGAATTTCATTTACTTCATCAAAATATCCCTGTTTCTTTTTTATAATTATTTTTGCTCCAAGATTCTCTTTAAACTTTTTTATCTCATCTAAATGAACATAGGGATCATTATCTGAAAAAATAGCAAGAATATTCTTTGTATGGCGGGTTATTCTGTTGAAATCTATTTTTGTATTTATCCAAGGATGCGCAATGTCTATTTCTTCTGGTTCAAGATTAATTAAATCAAACCATCCTGCAACAAAAATACATCCCCCTATTTCTCTTTGCTTTGGTGATTTTTCCAAATATCTCATTATTGTCTGACATCCTACGCTGTGTCCTATAAAGTAAGTCTCTTTAGTTAATTTTTCAAAAGGAATTTTCTCTTCTAAATATTTAACCCAAATTTCAATTTTCGGATTTTCTGAATCAGGCATGTCAAATGCTTCAACTTTAAATCTTTTTTTAGGCAATTCAATTTTTAGCCAATCAAACCACCCCCCTTCTGAACTTCCGCCCCAACCATGAATTAAATAAGCTTTTTTCATCTCAACCTCTTCTTTATTTCTTCTTTTAATTCATCAGCAAAGAAAGGTCTTCCATCATACTTTAATATTTTATTCTTGCTGTTTATGAAAATGCCTGTATTTTTTGTTATAATTCCTGTGAGTTGCCCTGTGGATGAATTTTCAACTAAAATTATATTTTTTCCGACAAGCTTTTCTTTTATTTCTTCTGGAAAAGGCTCTATGTACTTCAATTGAATAAATTCTGTATTAAGGTCTTTTATTGCATCAATTATTGCTCCTTTTGTAGAACCCCAACCTATAACAATATTTTTTGAATTTTGCTTCCCATGCACAGAAAATGTCTGGAATTTTTCAACCTCTTTCTTTATCTCCTGAATTTTTCCTAACCTTTTTTCAACATTTGATTTTATTGTATCTGCATTTTCAGTTGCACTTCCATAAGCATCTTTTTCATAACTATTGTATCTTTTCAAAAAAGTTTCATTTTTTACTTTTATAAAAGAAGATTCTTCATTGGTGGTGTAGAAACTCTCTGCAAGATGCTTGTCTCCTAATATAATTGAAGGAATTTTGAATTTTTGTGATAGATAAAATGCCTGATTAGTCAATTCTTGAGCTTCTTTGGGATCTCCGGGTGTAACAACTATTCTTGAAAATTCTCCATGCCCAAAATTCAAAGCCAAATTTAAATCTCCCTGAGAAGTATAAGTTGCAACACCTGTTCCAGGTCCTGGTCTTTGTGAAAGATAAACCACCATTGGGATTTCTGCAATTCCAGTCATACTTAAAGCTTCAGTCATTAAATCAAATCCTCCTCCAGAAGTGCCTACCATTACATTTTTTCCTAATATAGAGCTCCCAATTGCAGCATTAATTACAGCAATTTCATTCTCTAGTTCTATAACTTTTATCTTTTCTTTAGATGCAAGTTCATTAAGTATAGGTGTTGCAGGAGTCATGGGGTAAGCATAATATATTTCAATATTAGAGTTTATTGCACCAGTGGATATCCCTTGATTTCCATTCATAAACGAATTGTCGCTGGCGAATTTTGTAAGTTTGCATAAGTTCTTTTTTTCTTCATCATATCCTTTCTTTGCATTCTTCATATTTTCACTGAAGTTTTTCTCTAATTTCTTTAAATCTTCTTCAAGCAGTTTAAAATCTAGGCAGAGAAGCTTGAATATTCTTCCAGCATAATACATGTTTTCATTGGAATTTTTTAAGATTATTCCTTTAGGTTTTAAATCTTTTTTATGAATTTCCTCCGTTTTATTATCAAGGCAGACTAATATGTCTATCTTGGAATCATTGCTTGAAACAGGTTCTTCTGAAAAAGTCAGAATATTAAAATTATGCCCCCCGCGAATCAGGGATTGGTAGTCTCTTGAATAGAAAACATAGTTTCCGTTCTTTATGAGTGCTTCTCCAATAATTTGTGTTAAAACATTCGGCCCCTGTCCAGCTTCACCCCCTATAAGAACATTATACCTCATTTTATATTATATTAAACAAATAGTCAAAAGAATTATTTAAAGTTTTGGGATAGAAAATTATTTGAATTTATTGGAAATATTATTTGGAGTTTTGATTAAATAAGATATTGATATTGAATGAAGATCCTATAAACCATCCCCTGTTAAAATCAATCTGAGTTCCTTTAGCAATTTCTTTTATATTTTTATTTACTAAATAAGTAAAACCAAGAGTACCTTCACTAGATATCTTCATACCTTTATTATTGTATGAAAAAGCACATATTGAAACATAAGGCTTGCCGATTAATAAATTAGCTAAATGATATTTTTCTTTTACTTCAAGGGCATTCCACCTGTCCCATCCATTTCTTGCCACAAGTTTTTCTAAATATAATCCATATCCTATTTTGATTAATTCCCCTCTTTTAGGGATATTTATTTCAATCTCTGAGAAAACTTGCGGTTTAATAAAAGTATTCCAATTTGCTAAAAAAGCAGAAGTTACATCATAAAAAGTTAACGCTGCCCCCTCCCCTTTAGTATTAGTTCCAGGATGGTTTGTATAATTTCTTTCTTTTAAGTCTGGTCTATCATTATTCTCCAGTAATAATGAAGTTAATTTAATTTCAAGATCAGTCTCAACACCAACATTTAGACTAAGTTTTTCTTCAAGAAAGGATATTTTTCCTCCAAATTTTCCATTAATCAAGGAAATTCTATCTGGCATTTTTAGGGTTTCATCTTTAACTGGTGCAACATCTTTGTCATTGGCATAATCATCATCAGGATGTTTTGGAACATCCCTTATTATTAGGGGAATATTTGCTATTTTTGTATTTTCTTTATTATAAGTAACCCCCATATTCATTTCTTTTATAAAAGAGACTTTCTGCGCTTTTGCAGGATTTGATAAAAGCGAAGCTCCTAAAATTAAGGGGAATAAAATCTTTGCGGGTCTGAGAATTTTTGTCAAACTTTTCATATGTTGTGAGGATTTGGAAGATTTATTAAGATTTTCATTATTTTGTATATATATTATATTCTTATAACTGCTATATTGAAATTTAAAAATAAGAAGATAAGACATGTAAAGTAAACCTTAATTCTTAACATAAAGATTTGCAGGAAAATCTTTAATCCCATGATGAAATCTTTCTCGATTAAACCAATTAATCCAACTTTCTATTTCTTGCCCACTTAACAATTTATGAAAGATTTGAATAATATTAATT
>Ga0210018_1001555_pt1 | contig 11904 bp, 12 predicted proteins | sample CryGeyCG2014_010_2_FD_183967 | JGI IMG/M metagenome (GOLD analysis project Ga0210018, IMG submission 183967) | Groundwater microbial communities from aquifer - Crystal Geyser CG09_land_8/20/14_0.10 (SPAdes) (version 2) | ecosystem: Environmental > Aquatic > Deep subsurface > Groundwater | place... | reverse complement strand
ATCTCCTTCAAAAAATTTATATTTCTGCATGGCAGAGACAACCACGATAAGAGCCTCTGGAGAAAGATTGATTTTTTCTTGAGGATCAAAAATGTCTGACCACTCGTCTTTGGCCTTTTCAAATAATTGACTTATTCGTTTATATTGTTCATGCGGCATCCCTGTTGTTGTTCTAAACTCCATATAATCATCAGTGTTTCGTTTAGTAAATTCATCATATAATTTGGCAAAAATCAGTTTGAATATTTCTTCAAAAGTATTAACACCAGCATTGGCTAAAATCTCATCTTCCAAATATTCAATTGTTTCTTTAAGATTAACAATTGGTTCCAATTGTCTTTTTTGGAGAGGTTCTTTAACATCATCTATAGTTTCGTTAATCGCCGGAGGTCTATTTAGTTCTTCAAAAATATTTGGTTCTACTCTCCATTGCGCTACTTGTTCCTGACCATTTGACCAAAGACCATAATAAACACCGGTGGCATTCATATAAGAATGGAGCTGTTCAAGACCGTCTTTTCTGTTTGGCTTTTTAACTTCTACAATTATGTGGGGATTAATTTTTGCGTCTTCTTTATAAACCACAATATCCGCTTTTTTGCTAGCATAAGTGCTACCCATTTTTATCGGAACTTCTACCAACATCTGGCTACGGGAATAATTCAATTTTTGATTAAGAAAGAGAAGGAAAAGTTGCCTTATTATCTCCTCTGGTTTAGCTCGTTTTTCCTTTTCAGTAGCAAAACACTGGAGATAGATGTTTTCGTCATCCTTTTTGTAAAGAGCTACTTTCCCGATTAAGTCTTCCGAAAAAATATTTAAACTGTATTTAACATCAGGCTGTTTAAAGATCTGATCAAGTAACACCCTGGTCTTATCTATTTGTTCTTTTGTCGGTTTTGTCGAAAATGGATCTGGTAATTTAGGCATAGTTTTATGTTTTTTCGTTAAAAAATTTACTTTTTAAGTTCGTATAATTTTCTGCCAAATAATAAAAGTTTGTTAAATCCTCATATGAACGGAAAATATATTCAACTTTTCTAAAAATTAATTTCTTTGTCTCCAAAATAAATTTTTTTAAGATATCTTCTGGGGCAATAACAAAGAGTTTTGTATTTAGTTGGCTAACATTAGCAAGTCTAACTAAACCATTGGTTACCCCAGTCGTATGTTCCACTTCAAAACAACAAATCGGAAATTCATCTTCAAACCAAATAACATCAATATTTTTAATGGTGTCCAAAAGCGTCGGTGTGGGAGAGGGAGGAATTTCTTTTAAAGTTATAAAATTTTCAAGTTTTTGCTTAAAGGCTAATTTGCTTCTATCGGGAGAGTACGTATCATATCCTAAGATACATCCTAGTTGTAATAAAATTAGCTCCGCCTCTTGATGACTGGTTATTTTTTTAATAGTGGGTTTACTCGACAACGGTTTTTCTTCAAGCCTTATCCTCAGAATTTCTTTTTTATCCCGCTTATGAGTTAACCCCAGAAGAGGTTCAAAAAGATACCAAATAAAAAAGTCAACATCAATAAAATCGGCTCGGGGTAGGCCGTTGTTTTTAAGCTCTTCTTGAATTTTTTGAAGGGAGCTCACGAAGTATTTATAGTCCCTTCCAGAGGTATATCCATAACTGATTCTTTTTATCTCATTTTCTGTGAGATAACCGAGAAAAGGAAGGATGGTTAAAGATTTCATATTCATAATTCCATATTTATCTGGAAAAACTAAGGTTAAAATTTCACTAATTGAAGATGGCCCAAAACCTTTAGTGGTTTTTCGAAAATTATCCCATTTTATTTCAATTGGCTTGTCAGAATAAAGTAGATTAATGAAACCGTCTTTAATTTTTTCTAAACCATTATCCTTTATTAACTTTTCAACCTTATAGGATTTATTTTTCCAAAAACCAAGTGCCCAGAGTTTCTCCATTAATTCGTGTAAATCTTTTTCGTTAAATTCCTTAATCTTCTTCGCACTCCCCATTTTTTTTCTATACCAACTGACCCTTTCTTCTCTTTCAGCTAGTTCCCGTTCCTTTTGTTTTTCGCGCCATTCTAAGTATTGTTTTATATAATTTTTGATTGTGTTCATGTATTTAAATTATACCTTTATCTTTTAAAATTTGTTTGGAAACGCGGCGGGCAATTTCCAAAGCCGCAGCCACGGTTGCTACTTTATCTTTCTTTATTCCCGGAATTTTTGTAATCTCCTCTATATCTTTTCCCGCTAATCCTTTAAATGAACCACCAACGCTTTCCAAAATTTCCTTTGCTATTTCAATAACAGATTTACCCTTAATACCAGTTCTCAAAAGGATTGCTAAAAGTTCGACATCGGAAAGTTTCTCAGCTCCATATTTCAATAATTTTTCTCTTGGTCGCTGATCTTCTGGTAAATCTTTAATTTTGGTCATCTTGCCTCTAATTTTACCACCCCGTAAAGTTTTTAACAAACTAACGGGGCAAGCACTTCGATAAACTCAGTGTAAACACTACAATGCTTTTTTCCTCTGAGGTTTACAGCCTCACTCGGAAATGGCGCATATACGGGGCAGGCACTTCATAAAGAGGAGCAAATCTGTACCTAAATTACCTCTTGACAAGTATTTATCCTTTTAATATACTTAACCTGTAAGTAAATCCTCATGTGTGGGCTTCCGGATGGTTGCTCGCAAATAGCACATGAGGTTTTACATTTTTAAGGAAATAGCGGGTTTTCTTCGATAATTTTACTTTTTATTAAGTTGTAATAACCTTCATCTCCATACTCATACTTTCTAAAAATCGCCCAACTTACAAAATCAACTACCTGGAGTGCCTTTTCTTCATGAGGTGACCTTATAAGAATCTCTATGCTTGTTTTATGGCGATTTTTAACTTGCTGGTTTAGGTAGTTCTGGAAATTCTGATTGAGGAATTTATTTGTCTCTCTTTTGGAAGCAATAAAATAGACCTTCCCATCTATTTTAATTATTTTTCTTGAATAAATCCGATCAAGCAAAATATTGGTTACATAATTGTAAAGGATTGCTTTTTCGTTCTGAAGTTTGGTATATACTTTCTTCTTATTAAGATAAATGGACATGATAAAACACTCTTTCTCTACCAAACGCCTAAGCAAACGTTGCCGTGTGATGGGTTTTTCTTTCACACAGTGAAGAACTCCAAATCCTCTTTTGTATTTTTTGCTTAGTTCGGAGTGGGTTTTCTTTACTATCTTTTCAATAGGTCTTTTATTTGCAGTAAAAAGACAGGTAATCACAAAAAAATTTGAGGTTTTTCTCTTTGTAAAATCAAATCCAAGATCTCCTGATTCATCTAAAAATAAATAAGCCATCTCCCCCTAATTTTACCCCTTCGACGCGCTCAGGGCAAGCACTTTCTGCTATCCCGTGATATTTTTAAGAATCTCTACCCTTTCTATCTTCCCTTCTGAACTTAAATCAACCGCTACCGCGTCAATTCTTAAAGCCTCCGGTGTTTCCGGATGAAGTAGTTTATAATACTCGCCTGCTTTAATTATGTGTTGGATTTTCCAAGGAGTAATCGCCTCTTCTGGCGGACCAAAAGATTTACTCCAGCGAGTTTTTACTTCAATAAAGACTAAATCATTGTCATTTTGAGCAATAATATCAATTTCTCCAAATTTTGAGCGGAAATTTTGCTCAAGAATCCTATAGCCGTTATTTTTTAATTGTTTTACGGCTAGTTCTTCGCCGAGGCGGCCGAGGCTCTTTTTCCTCATGGGCAAATTTAATTTCCGAAGGTTGATGGCGTAGAAAATAAAGTTTTGCTCGCCGAACCTTGCCCTTCCTGATAACCTTAAGTTTTTCAATCCAAGGAGAATTTAAAGGCCAAATATGTTCTACTCCCACTCCCCCGGCGGCGATTTTTCGAATAGTGAAAGTTCTATTGTCTCCCTCGCCTCGAATTGAAATGACTATTCCTTCAAAAAGTTGAGTTCGGATTTTGTCACCTTCTTGAATTTTTTGATAAACCCTAACTTTGTCGCCAACAGAAAAGGTTGTTTCTCCAAATTTTACCTGATTTGCCATATGGGAAAATTTTATAATAAGAAGAGTAAAGTATCAATAAGTAATTATATCTTCTGGCTAATCTCTTCGAGAGGCAAATTGGTTATTTCGCTGAGATGAGCCAAAACTTCTGGGCTACGCAGAGCAACTCTTTTAACCTCATTAAATATTTGCCGAGCGGTTTCCCTATGCAACCCAAAATTTTCTCCTATCTCCGGAAACTTATACCCCCTAACCCTAAAAAAGAAAATGGTTAAATTTCGACTAATCTTTCCATTTTTATTTTCCTCTTCTAAAATCGTCAACACCCCTTTAGCGCTTCTTAGAGCCTGAGCAATTCTTTTTTTCTTTCCATCGGGATTTTTTTCAAGCTCTCCTTTGAGGGTTTCAACTCTCCACCTAGTATTTTGTAAACGCTCACGACAATAATCTTTATAAGAGATAGTTACGGCCTCAAAGAATTGTGAAAGAGAAACTTGACTGCAAACCCTTTCTTCCAAAAAGCCCTGTTTCTCTCTTAAAACCCTCAATGGTAAAGGCGAGTCATCAAGAGAAATCATTGTTGTTTCTTCCTTGGGAGTTCCACGCCACCCCCCGGTGAGAGCTTGCATATTTCTTGTTATCTCATTTTGAACACTAGAAATGACGGCGCTGGTGGGGTTTGGGTTTTCTCTTTTTTCGTACCTTCTCCTCGCCTTCCATAAGCCAGTCATCCCCACGCAGATTCTCTCAGAAAAGCTTGGGCCAACAGGTATAGGATTCTTCGACCTCCCTGCCATCTTAACAACTAACCAGAGATATGCTTTGAGTAAATTGGCAAAAGCGACTTCCTCATTTCCTTTTGCTAAAAGAAGCTCATGTCTCTCTTCTTTACTAAGATTAGGAGTGGCCTTTTCTGGAGGAAAGGGCAGAATAATCTCCTCTCCTCGAACACACCTTGGTTTGAGTTCTACTCTCTCCATTTTTCTTAATAAAAAACACCCTAAAGCGGGTGTTTTAAATTTTACCTTAAAAAGATTAAAAAATTTTCAGCCAATTTATTTTTTCTGTCCATTTTTCACCTCGGCTAAAAGGTAAATATTGTTCTGTAATTTCAAACTATCATCATTTTCACGGGTTGTCAAGTATTAATTTTTCTATGTAAAAACTATTCCCTGTTCTCTTTTAGGGCCAGTGGTAATCATTAAAATAGAAATACCTAGTTCTTTCGAGATAAAATTCAAGAACTTTTTTGCCTCTTTTGGTAAGTCTTGGGTTTTCCCGGCTTTACTAATCTTTTCTCTATCCCAGGTTGGAGATTCGATATATTTTGGCTTGACCAAATCTAAATAATTCTGATCTGGTCGATAAGGTACTTCTTTTCCATTAATCTCATATTTAAGACAAATCTTAATCGGGGTATTTGGGTAGACAATATCCATATGAGTTAAAACCAAATAGTTTACCTTTCCAACTTTGGCAAAAAACTTCAAAGCTGGTAAATCAAGATAAGCAATTCCTCTTGGTCTTTGAGTGGTTGCTCCATATTCATTAGCATCTTTTCTAATTTTTGTTGCTAATTTTTCATCCATCATTGTTGGCAGTTTTCTTGTGCCGACACTTGACATATAAGTCGCCTTTATGACGCCGGCTCTTATCTCTATTTCTTCGGGATTAATCATTCCTTCGCTTGAAGAGAGTATGCCATCAAATGTACAATCTGAAGCAGTTACGTCAGGGTATGCTCCATACCGGGAATCAAGGCCAACTGCTTGGGCTTTTTCAAAAATAAATGTGTATTTCTTATCAACCCAACCTTTTTTTAAAAAAGAAAAAACTTCTGAAATATATGGTTTTAAAATTTTAGATTGACTTTTCAAATTTCTTAAAAACTTATCCAAAGTTCCCACTGGAATTTTATCTTCTTTATTCAGGTACGGGACTCCAACCTTGGCAAGATTGGCCCCTAACCCAGAAATAAAAGCTTTGTAAAGTTTATAATGTTTGACTATTTTCTCTTGATCAAAAACAGCCAAATCTCTCATTCTTAATGGATGGCGTAACAAGACATCGGCGTAAGCAGGGGCAATTCCTCTTCCGGTTGCTCCTTTACCTCCTTCCTGCCATTCCTTTAGAACTGCCTCAAAAGCCCGGTGGGTATCCAAAGATAAAACCGCCATTTCATCAATTATAATTTTTGCTTTCAGTCTACCATCAGAAATTCTTTTCACTTGTCTTATCTCTTCAATTAAATCCGCCGGATGTAAAACCATTCCCTTACCCAAGATGACTACACATTTTTTGACAAAAACTCCGGAAGGTAATTGATGAAGGGCAATCCTTTGACCGCTATTTAATTCAACTGTATGGCCAGCATTGGAGCCACCGTTATCCCGATAAACAACCACCGGTCCTTTCTTGGCGTAATCGCTGACAAATTTATCAACAATTCTTCCTTTCCCCTCATCCCCAAAGGCTCCACCACAGAATGCGAAACTATTTTTTCTGATTTTGACCATTACTCTTAATATTAAAACTTAATAATTTTTATACCTTCATCAACCAATTTTTCCGCCAAACCAAGATAATTAAGTGGGGTTAGATTCAAAAGTTGTTTTTTTGTTTTCGGATTTACTTTTAAATCCTCGACAAAGTTTTTTATTTGATTTTGGTCAAGCTTTTTACCTTGGGAAAATTCTTTAAGTTTCTCGTAAGCTTGGATATCACCACCAGTTCTCAATATTGTCTGAATGCCCTCGGTAATAATTTCCCAATGTTCTAGTAACTCTTCTTTAAGAAATTTCTCGTTCAAAGAAAGCTTATTCAAACCTTTTAATGTAGACTGATAACCCAGTAAACTATAAGCGAAAGCCATACCAATATTCCTCTTAACAGTTTTATCAGACAAATCTCGTTGAAGCCTAGAAATAGCTAATTTTTGGATAAGAAAACCTAACAGAGAATTGGCAATTCCTAAGTTTCCCTCACTGTTTTCGAGATCAATTGGATTAACCTTCTGGGGCATGGTTGAAGATCCAACTTGTTTTTCCTCAATTTTCTGTAAGAAATAATCGTCACTAATATAACGCCATAAATCCTGGTTAAAACCGATGAGAACCTGGTTTATCAAAAATAATGATTGGAAAATTTTTATAAATGAATCATAGGGCATTATTTGAGTTGTAAAAAGATTGGGTTTTAATCCTAAAGAGTCAATGAAATCTGCGCTGAACTTTAGCCAGTTAACATTTGGAAATGCGGCAAAATGGGCATTATAATTTCCTACCGCCCCATTTAATTTAGCTTCAATAATTATTGATTTTAATTCCTGATATTCTCTAAAAAGCCTAATGGCAAAAACCATCAATTCTTTTCCCATAGTTGTCGGAACTGCTGGTTGACCGTGGGTTCTGCCTAACATAGGTTTTCCTTTATAAAGTTCTGCCATTTGTTTGATTTCTCTAATCAACAATTTCAACGACGGAAGGATGATATTATCTCGACTCCTTTTTATTGCCAAAGAATAGGCAGTCGTATCAATATCATAAGTAGTTAAAGCAAAATGAAGATATTCTGTCGGCAAAGTCAGCTGATTAATCTTTTTTCTTAAAAAATATTCAACCGCTTTAGCATCGTGATTAATTGTCTCCTCAATTTTTTTAATTTTGACCGCATCTTTATTACTAAATTTAGTAATAATCTCTAAAAGTTTTCTTTTCTTCTCTGGAGGAATTTTTTTAATAATCCCTATTTTCGAAAGGTAAATAAAATAATTTATTTCTACTTCAAGGCGATATTTTATTAATGCCTGCTCGGAAAAATAATCCGCCAAAACTGCCACCCTAGGCCGATATCTGCCATCAATTGGAGAAATAGCGGTTAAAGCAGAAAAATTATTATCCATTAATAGTCTCTCAATCTCCCTTCTTATACAGGGCGACATAAGGTAAGTTTCTGAATCTTCCATCAGTATCTGGTCCACAACCAACCATCCATTCCTCTCCCATTGCTAGCAAACAATGATCAACACAGCTAGCTAAAGGAACCCCTTCATGGGCATCTTTTTTATCCATTAATAAAGCCACTCGTAGCTCTCTTAAATAATAGGGTGGTTGGGATAAAACTGCCTGGGTAATCTCAATAGTTCTTCCCGAATCAGCTACACCCTCAAAAACTCTGTAAATTTTCCCATTGACAATCTCCGGCCTGGGCAATTTCTTGATTTCATAGTTTCCTGTTTTGGTAGCTAGTCTGCTTTTAATATCTAAATATTCTATGGGAATTCGAGCATTTAAGTCCGGAGGTAAGAATTCTCTCATTCTAGTAAGGAGATATCTTCCTCCCTCCAATATTGCCCCAAAAACAAAATTGTCTGGATTTGGGGAAACCTCGGCCTCAATCTTTTCGGCAAGAGCTCTAATTCTTGTGACTACAATATTCTCTGGTATCAAAATCCTTAATTTCTCTCCATTTCTTAGTTCAGGATGTTCTCTGATTATTGGTAAATCATCCCTATCAGGGAAATAAGGAATTATCGATAAGTCTGTAAAATTTTCTACCTCACATGCCAGTTGTATCTCTTTCATTTTTTAATTAAAAAAGCCCTTCCTTCGAGGGCTTAATTAAAAAATTAAAATTTTGCCAATTTATAAATTTCATCTTGCGGCAAACAAGAATTATTGTTCTGCCATTCTAAGATTAGTCAATGTCTTCCCCTCTGTCAAGAGGCAAATTACTTTCGGAAAAGAGGTAAAGTGCCAAGGCATGAGAAGGGAATCTCAAGTTCTTCTTGTTTTTCACCTTGTTTTAAAACTGCTACGGCTCCAACAACCTCGGCTCCCGTCATTCTCATAAGTTCCGAGACAACCCTAATCGTTCTTCCGGTTGAAACAACATCATCAACAATAACGACTTTTTTTCCCTTTAAAAGCTGGGCATCTGGCCCATTTAAAACCAAAGTTGGCTTTGATTTGTTAGAAATTGGTTTAACCATATATCCCATGATATTTTTTCTTAAAATGATATAGCGAGGTTTTCCCAATCTCTGGGAAAGAATATGAAGTAAAGGAACGACTTTCACCTCTGGTCCCACCAAAAAGTCAAAATCAAACTTTTTTATTTTTTTCTCAAGTTCTTCGGCAACTTTTTCCACCAATTCTCCATCACCAAGCAAATTAAAAGAGGCGATTTTTAAATGCGGTCCCAAAGAAACAATCGGTAGCTTCCGAGTTAATCCGCAAAGTTTAAGAGTGTAGTAGTCCATAAAATTATTTTATTGCATAGCAACAAACTATGTCTAGTTTATCACAGACTAAATATATTCAATTGTTGCCGGAGGCTTTGGGGTAAGCTCGTATAGAACCCGGACTACTGAAGGAATTTCTTTGGTTATTTTCTGTTGGAGCTTTTGCAAAACTTCCCAGGGGATTTGAGTTGCTCTCCCGATCATGGCATCTCGGGATTCAATGGAGCGAATAACAATTATATTTCCAAAGACTCTTTTTTTATTTACTATTCCTGTTGCTTGATTAGAAAGAAGAACAGCAAATGCCTGAAATGGCTTGAATCGCTCCAATTCTTTTTCTACAATTTCAGTTGCCTTCCTAACTACCTTGACTCTTTCGGGCGTCACCTCACCTACAACTCTAGTTGCCAGACCTGGACCGGGAAAAGGCATTCTCTGGTAAGTCTCTTTTGGTAAACCTAAATTTTTAGCTACCAGACGGACTTCTGGTTTAAAAAGAGTTCTTAAAGGCTCGATTACTCTAAATCCATATTTTTTAGGGTCAATTCCAATTTGTTCCAAGACATTGTGCTGGGTTTTAATTTTTCTTTTAGTTTCAATAATATCCGCCTTAATCGTTCCCTGAATCAAGAATTTAGCTTTTTCTTTTTTAACTACCTCGCCTAAAACTTGGTAAAAAATTTCTCGAAAGGCTTTTCTTTTTTCTTCGGGATCAATCTTGCCTTTAAGGGCTTGAAAAAATCTCCCTCTTGCTCTGATTAGTTTCGTTTTTACCCTTAGCTTTTTTAAAAGTTTAACCACTTGCTCTGGTTCACCTTCCCGCATTAAGCCATCGTCAATAAACACAGCCAAAAGTTTTTCTCTTAAAGCTTTATGGGCCAAAATTGTACAAGTGGTACTATCAACTCCACCTGAACAAGCCACCACTGTTTTTTGATTGTCAACTTCTTTTTTTATTTTTTTTATTTGTTTCTTGATAAATTGTTTAACCTTCATTTTTATGAAACTTGGGCAATAACTCTTCCGTCTTCAGTCATCTCGGTCAGGGTGACGACGGCAAAACTTCGAACCCCTTTTTCACTTAATTTTTGAATCCCTATTTGATCTAATTCCGGGAAAAGCTTAGCCACGTAAAAAGCAAAGTAGACCTCAACCTTCTTCTTTTGAAATTCCCTTTCCACTGCCAAAGCAGTATTTCCATAGGCACAAAAGTCATCCACGAGAAGAAAGACATCTCCTTTTTCAACAAAAGGAAAAGCGAGCGTTGATCTCCTTGTCGTTGTAAAAGAGGGAACATCCTCTACCAATAAAATATTGTCCCAGGTCCCCGGAATTCCCGCCGCCATTTTGCGTGTGGGAATTAGAAGCGCTTCTGGTAAATAATGAGCAACAGCGCTGGCTAATTCTCTTCCCAATTCAGGAATCCCGGCAATCTTGGTAATTTTATTAGGAAGCTTGGGGATAAACTTGGAGACAATACTCTTTGCGGCTATATCTTGCCATACCTGCTCAATCTTTTGATTAACCCAAGGGCAGGAAATAAAACTAATCTCTTTATTCTTAATCTTAGCTTCTCGTTCAAACTTCTCTTTGAGAGCCTGAAGCTGGATTTCTATCTCTTGACTTTTGGTTCTAATCTCAACTCTTTCCATTACTTATATTAAGCCATAAAGAAATTTTTTGTCAAGAACTTTTGCGAGTAGCCGCTTTTATAAATTCTAAAAATAATGGATGGGGAGAAAGTGGTCTTGATTTGTACTCTGGGTGGAATTGAGTTCCGACGAAAAATGGATGGTTGGGAATTTCCACTGTCTCAACCAATTTCCCATCAGGCGAGACCCCGGAAATCTTCATTCCTTCTTTTTCAAATTGTTTCAGATATTTATTATTAAATTCATACCGATGTCGATGTCTTTCGTTGACTGTAAAGGAGTCTCCTTCGCACAATCCGTCACGGTAAGCCTTATAAAGGAGACTCCTTTTCAAGATCCTACACGGCCAGGCTCCAAGCCTAATTGTTCCTCCGTACTGGTGTTTTTCCAAATATTCTTTTTGCTCAGGCATAATGTGGATAACTGGATATGGAGTTTTGGGATTGACCTCAGTTGAATTTGCCCCCTTAAGACCGATGACGTGTCGTCCAAATTCAATCACGGCCATTTGCATCCCAAAACAAAGTCCTAGATAAGGGATTTTGTTCTCCCGGGCAAATTGGACTGCTTTTATTTTTCCTTCTACTCCTCGGCTTCCCCATCCTTGAGGAACAATTATTCCATCTACCTCTTCCAAACCTTCTACCCCTTCTTTTTCAATCCTTTCGCTATCAAACCAGACAATTTTAGGTTTGACTCCATTTTTCCAGGCGGCATGTTTTATTGCTTCAACCACACTGATATAAGAATCTTCTAAAGAAAACCCGCCTGAGGTGTAATATTTACCAACCATGGCAATTTTTACTTCTTTTTTGACTTCTTTTGTTTGCTTAACCATTTTTTTCCAAGAAGAAAGGTCTTTTTTCTTAGTTTTTAAATTAAGTTTTTCCAAAATTCTTTTAGTTAAACCTTGTTCTTCCAAAATTAAAGGAACCTCATAAATTGAAGGAACATCAGGATTAGAAAAAATATCATCAGTCTCCAAAGCAGC
>Ga0210018_1001554_pt1 | contig 11905 bp, 7 predicted proteins | sample CryGeyCG2014_010_2_FD_183967 | JGI IMG/M metagenome (GOLD analysis project Ga0210018, IMG submission 183967) | Groundwater microbial communities from aquifer - Crystal Geyser CG09_land_8/20/14_0.10 (SPAdes) (version 2) | ecosystem: Environmental > Aquatic > Deep subsurface > Groundwater | place... | reverse complement strand
TCCTGTAATCAAACCCATACTCTGGTTTGTCATAACCCGCTTCTTTAACAACCCTTCTGACCAAATCATGAATGTTCACCCAGGTGGAAGTGGTAATTTCACCTCCAACCAAAACATAACCCATGCCAGTCTGCACTTCGCAAGCCACTCTGGAATGTTTATCATGTTTCAAACAAGCATCTAAGACTGCGTCAGAAATAGCATCTGCCAGCTTGTCAGGATGGCCTTCGGTAATTGATTCTGAAGTGAATAAATATTTTTTTATTGCCATAAGGGTTTGAGTTTTTCGAGCCCAAGCAAAACAAAGACCCGCAGGAAGTTTTTAGTGATGACAATAGCAGAAAACATGCTGATTAAAACTCCCAAGCTCAAGGTTAAAGCAAAACCCTTGATGAAACTCGTACCAAAAACGAATAGAATGGCAGCGACAATCAAAGTGGTCAGGTTTCCATCTCGAATTGAGGGCCAGGCTCGGCTGAAACCGTCTTCTATCGCCGGGGCTAAACCCTTTTCCTTCTTTAACTCTTCCCTCATTCTGGAGAAAATCAGAACGTTAGCATCTATTGCCATGCCGATTGACAGAATAAATCCACCGATTCCAGCCAAAGTTAAGGTAACGGGTATCAGTTTAAAAACAGAAAGGACCAAAACCACATAAATTGCCAGAGCCAAGGCTGAAACCAATCCTGGCAGCCTGTAGAAAAGAAGCATAAAGACGATAACTGCTAAAAATCCCATCAGCCCTGCCTTCAAAGACTCCTCCAAGGAAACAGCTCCCAAAGTAGGCCCGACTGTTTGCTGGGAGATAAGATGAATAGGAACAGGAAGGGCACCAGCATTTAAATTAAGGACTAATGCCTTAGCTTCCTCCACTGTAAATGAGCCTGTAATTTGAGCCTTTCCTCCAGAAATTACTTCTTGGACAGTGGGAATGGAAATTGGAATCCCATCAATATATATAGCCAAATACTTACCAATATTTCTTGAGGTCAGCTCCTCAAAAATCTTCCCTCCCTCTTCATTAAACTCCAGCTGAACTAAAGGTTTTGAAGTGGTGGGATCAAAACCCAATTCTGCCTTTTTTAAATATTTCCCGGTTAAGGGAGTGGGCTGAAAGGTTTCTTCCATTTCCCCTTCCCCAGACTCCAATATTTCCTCGTTCCGCTTGACAATCTCCTCGTAATTTTCTTTCAATTCCTGGAACTCCAAGTAAGGGGTCTGGCCTATCATTTCAATAGCTAAGGCTGGGTCCTGAATGCCAGCCAGCTCAACAATCAGCCTGTATTGAGAGCCTGCCTTTTGGGTTTGGACAAGGGGATCACTAACCCCAAAGAGATTAACCCTTCTTTCAATCACATCCCGCAAGCCCTGCATGGAAGCCTCGTAATCTTCTTCGGCAACATTTGCCAAATCCGACTCATAAATCAAATGGGTTCCTCCCCGCAAATCCAAACCCAACCTGAAAGGAACTTCAGGAAAACGAGGAAGCTTTAGGGCTTGAGGATAAACTAAGTTACCGGCCAAAAAGGCTAAAAGAAAAATAGCAATTATTATTAAATATATCTTAGTCTTTGACATACCAGGTAGTAGAAATTCGACAAATTATTATTTATTTTACTGCCGCGGCAGTGAGTCGAATTTTCACTACCTGGCATAATTTATTTACTCTAGCATAATTAAAACCCCGCTAAAAGGCTAGATATTATTCCAACTAAAAATATTCCATCAAAAACACCAGCCCCGCCAATAGAAAGAAAACCACCCAGTTTCTCAACCCGTCTCAAATTCAAAAAATCAGCTCCAATAAGAGTTCCTAAGGTACCGGCAATAAAAGCGACCGGAGCGGCAAAATCAGGGGCTAAAACCAGAGCAAAGAGAGCAGAAAAAATAGGCGGCACCAAAGCTGGTAAAGAGATGCCCCTACCAGGTATCACTCGAGCTAGAATCTTTGAAACCAAAACCATTAAAACTATAGCTATTAAAACAGGCTCTAAAGCAAACCCTTTCTGCCAAACTAGAAAAAGAAAGTAAAGAGAAAGTAAAAAAGGAATTACAGCTCCTCCCAGGTTAATGGCCAGCCCCTGAACTTCTGGCTGACGAACTCTTAACAAGCCAAAAAAGACTCTTTCTTCCCGTAAAACAACCCTTTTCTTTCCCAAAGGAATATTAATTGTGGAACCAATTAAAATGGCAAGGAGTATCAAAACGGTAAAGTCGCCTGGAATTCCTAATTTTTCAAACCCTAAAGTAACTATATGAAAGTAGCCCAGAATAAAAAGAACTGGGATAGCCAGAATGAAAAGGATAAAAATTAAACAACCAATCGGCAAAAACAACATAAATTTCTTTTGGCTAAACCGAGTTTAGCCAAACTTGGGATTAGCCATACTTTGGCCAACAACATTTCTTATATTTCATTGGTTTTCCAGTCTTAGGATTAATTTTACCGCAGGGGCAGGGGTCATTCCTTCCCACCTTCCTCTTTCCTGTTTGTTTAGGATTAACCTCAATGGGCTGGGGGACCTGGGGTTGTTCTTGAATACTAACCCGTAAAATTGTGTTGGCAATACTACTATCCATTGTTTCCAACAATCTTTGGAACATTTTGTGTCCCTCTGTTTTGTACTCTATTAAAGGGTCTCTCTGACCATAAGCTCTTAGTCTGACTGAGTCCCGCAGATAGTTCATGCTCTCTAGATGCTCCAGCCACAACATATCTAGGATCCTCAAAGAAACAACTCTATTCACCTGATACATTCTTTCTTTGCTAATCTCATTTTCTTTTTTCTGATAATCCTCTTCTTTCAGTCCCATTTTCTTTAAAAGACCTATCATAGATTCTCTTAGCTCCTCCGGGGACTTTTCCAAAACCTCCCTTCTTTTCTTATAAATCACCTCTCTGTGTTTGTTCATGACGTCATCGTACTCAAGAACATGGCGCCTCACATCAAAGTTCATGCCCTCTATCTTTGACTGAGCAGACTCAATGGCGCCAGACACCAGGTTGGCTTCTATGGCTTCCGCTTCTGGAAGTTTCAACATTCCCATTAACTTTTGGATTCTTTCCCCTCCAAATATCCTTAACAATTCATCTTCTAAAGACAAGAAAAACTGAGAAGAACCAGGATCTCCCTGACGTCCCGACCTCCCCCGCAGCTGGTTATCAATTCTCCTTGCTTCATGCCGCTCGGTGCCAATAACATGGAGGCCTCCCAGCTCTTTGATTTTCTCTGCTTCAGCGGGATCGGGAGGATTACCACCCAGAATAATATCTACTCCTCGGCCTGCCATGTTCGTGGCAATGGTAACCTGGCCCAGTTTTCCTGCTTGAGCTATAATAGCTCCTTCTTCTTCATGGTGTTTGGCGTTTAATATCTGGTGGGAGATTCCTTCTTTTTCTAAAAGCCGGCCCAAGTGCTCATTCTTCTCAATGGAGGTGGTTCCTACCAATAAAGGCTGCTCCTTTTCATGCCTTTCCTTTATCTCTTTGACCAAAGCTTCAAACTTTCCCTTTTCTGTTTTAAAAACCTTGTCTGACAACTCTTTTCTAATCATTGGTTTGTTAGTTGGAATTATAACAACATCCAAACCATAGACTTTATCAAACTCCTCAGCTGAAGTGGCAGCGGTTCCCGTCATTCCAGCTAGCTTTTCATACATTCTGAAATAATTCTGAAAAGTAATAGTGGCTAAAGTAATTGATTCAGGCATAATTTGGACTCCTTCTTTGGCTTCTATCGCTTGGTGAAGCCCGCCAGACCATCTTCTGCCTGGCATTAAACGTCCTGTAAACTCATCAACAATAATAACTTCCCCATCTTTGACAACATAATCCCTGTCTCGCTTAAAGAGCACTTCTGCTCTCAAAGCCTGCTCCAAATAATGAAGGTATTTTATGCCTCTTTCCTGGTAAATATTCTCCATGCCCAAAATCTTCTCTATTTTATTTATCCCCCCCTCGGTCAAGGTAACAGTCTTCATTTTCTCATCTATCTCGTAATCCTTGCTGTCCAAACGAGGGATGATTCTGGCAAACTCCTGATAGTATTTTGAGCTTTCCATGTCAGGAGCTGAAATGATTAAGGGAGTTCTGGCTTCATCTATCAAAATAGAGTCTACTTCGTCAATGATTGCGTAGCTATGCCCTCTTTGGACAGTTGATAAATCATAAACCCCGTTAGAAATCTCATTTCTAACGGGGTAAACCATATTGTCTCGCAAATAATCAAACCCAAACTCATTGTTGGTGCCATAAGTAATGTCTGCCAGGTAAGCTTCCCTTCTGGAGCAGGGCCTGAGATAGCTTTCAACCACTTTAAAAGAACCAACTAAATCTCTTTCTTCATCCTTTGTCTCCTCCTTAAACTCTGGATCATACAAAAAAGCTGCCCCATGGACAATGCAACCAACAGACAATCCTAAAAGATTATAAATCTGGCCCATCCAAACCGTGTCTCTTTTAGACAAGTAATCGTTCACTGTAACCAAATGGGCTCCCCTACCTGGCAGAGCATTAAGATATAAAGGCAGAGTGGCAGCCAAAGTTTTCCCTTCCCCTGTTTTCATTTCAGCTATCTTCCCCTGGTCCAGAACTATTCCTCCTATTAGCTGAACATCAAAATGCCGCTGACCTAGAGTTCTTTTCCCAGCTTCCCTGACCAGAGCTGCGGCTTCCGGCAAAAGATTATCCAAAGTTTCTCCTTTTTTTAATCTTTCTTTCAACTCAACTGTTTTTTCCTTTAATTCTCCATTGGAAAAAGCCTCGAATTCTTTTTCGAGTGAATTTATCTTCTCAATGGTGGGCTGAAGCTGCTTTAAGTAATTCTCGTTAGCATCACCAAATATTTTCTTCAAGATTGACATAGATACCTGCTCATTGTATAACTTTTTGGCAAAAAAATAAAGGGGGCTATCCCCTTAAAAACCTGTCTCAAAAAACAACCCCGCCTCCTAGACCCGGCAAAGGTCTTTTAAACCTTTAACAAGCCTATGAGGCGGGGTAGAGAAGAATTTACTTCTTCTTCTTCTTCTTTCTTTTTTTTGCCATTGGATTTTAGAGATTATTACAAAGTGGCGCAAACAGTCGACCACTATTTGCCAAATATCTCCATTACTCTATTTTTTCACTTCAGTCAAGTTTGTCAATGTGGAAAACTATAAAACAACGATTTCCTCTTCCAAAGATGTTCCAAATTTCTTTTTTACTGTTTTCTTTACTAAACTAATAAGTTTTTTAACGTCTTCTGCTTTGGCTTTTCCCTTATTAATTATAAAGTTGGCATGTTTTTTAGAAATTTGAGCTCCACCAATTGTTTTTCCTTTCAATCCTGCCTTTTCTATTAATTTGCCGGCGGATTTTCCTGGAGGGTTTTTAAAAACAGACCCTACCGAAGCATAACTTAGCGGCTGAGTTTCCTTTTTGTAAGCTAAATATTTTTTGATTTTCTTCTGAACATCTTTTTTTCTTCCTTTTTTCATTTTCAGAATCAAGGAAATGATAATAAGATTTTTATTTTTCTTAAATATACTTTCCCTGTAAGAAAACTTACAATCTTTGTTCTTGAAAACTTTAATCTTTCCTACTTTGGTATCAAAAAGTTCAACCTCTCTTACAATATCTTTCATTGACTGGCCAAAGGCGCCGGCATTGCCAAAAACAGCTCCTCCCAAAGTGCCCGGTATGCCTGCTGCCCACTCCAGCCCAGTTAAGCTAAGTTTGGTTGCAACATTAATCAGTGTTCCCAAAAAGACACCTGCTTCAGCCACAATTTCAGTATCTTGTATTTTGTATTTTGTATTTTGTATTTTTATTACTAATCCTTTAAATCCCTTATCAGAAACCAAAACATTGCTTCCTCCTCCCAAAACAAAACAGGGCCAGTTATTTTCTCTGGCTTTCTTAATAGCAGAAACTAAATTTTCTTTAGTTCTGGCAACAAAAAAATATTTAGCAGGGCCGCCAATTTTAAAAATAGTATAATTTTTCAACAAGACATCCTTTTTCAACATAGAACTAAGCTTAGCTTAGTTTATCATATAATTTGCAAATTTTGGAGAAAGTCTTTAGAATAAAGTCGGGTGGACGGTAAGCACTCACTAAAGACTTAGTTTGGAGTTAACTCGTCCGCCCTTTTTATTTTCTAAAAAACAACAGACCTTGCTATAGGAAGGTCTGTTGTCGACTTAGAGAGTATTAGCACTCACTATTTTATTTTAGCAAATTTGAAACCTATTGTCAAGAACTGAGTTCGCCACAGCGGACGAAGGGAAAGATGAAATTGCTTCATCGCCCAATTATTTGGGCAGCTGGTCCAAAAACTCTCTTAACTCATCGGCAAAATCAGGGTTGAGTTTTAAAGCCTCTTCTCCTGCTTGACGGGCCTTATCAAACTGGCCGAGATTAGCGTAGGCCACAGCTAAACCCGCCCAAAGCTGGGGATTTTTTGGCTCTTTGGCAAGGACTAAAGGATAAAGTTCGCTTAACTCTTCATCATTACTAAGGTCTTGATGAATCTCAATGACTCTTTTTAGTTTGTCCGACTCCTCTCTCCAATTTAAACCTGCCACCTCAGCCCTCTTTATCGTCTCCAAAGCTAATTGATTCTCACCAACAGCTCTATAACTCATTGCTAAAAACCAGGTAGCAGAAGTAAATCTGGAATCCAATTCAACAGAATACTTCATAGCCTCAACGCAGTCTTTGCCCCTTCCTTGATAAAGATAAACCTGGGCTAAGGCCCAATAAATCTGCTGGTTTCTAGGACTAAGCTCTTTAGCTTTTTCCAAATAGAAGAGGGCGGAATCAATATCAGTCGTGTTTGAAGTCAAACGATAAAGATCGCTGTATTGCCTGCCCAAGAACAAATAAAGCCTGAAGTCTTGAGGATTTTGGTCAATGGCTTTCTTGAGAGCTTCTTCTGCCAAAGAAAATCCTTGAAGCAAAACATCTTTGTTGTAACCTGAACCAAAACTGGCATCGTCTACCCTCCTTGAGAATTGCTCTGCCCCCTCAATTGAAGCTATAGGGGAAGTCTCAAGAGCTTTCTGGAAAAACCCTATTGAATCCTCTAAAGAAGAGGCTACCCCCATAACAACATAATGGGAGGCTTGGGCTGGTTTAATGTTGCCAAAATAAATGCTGAAGAGAGCAAGAACAATTAAAAGAGCACCTAGGAGAGAAAGAAATGGTTTGGCTTTCACTTCCTCTGACTCTTCTTGGGGGCCGGGTGCATAAATTAAAAAAGAAACGAAGGCTAAACTTAAAAAGAACATCAAATAACTTGAAATCATATCGAAAACCCAGATGTTTTGAGCCAGATAAACTGCTAAAACCGCCATCATACCCAAAGGAAGAAGGGCATTTATTCTGACAGCTAATCTGGAGCAAGTTTTCAGCAAACCATACATGGCCACTCCAAAAATACTCAAATAACTCAAAAGTCCCAAAATGCCTGAATGAACAGCTGTGTCTAAAAAGACATTGTGAACCCGGTCATACCAGAGGTCTCCACTCCAGGGAAGTTTTGGATCAAAGTATTTAGCAAAGGGGATATTAAAGTTCTCTGGTCCCCAGCCAAGCCAAGGTCTTTCTTTTATGGCTTGAAAGGACATTTTCCAAACCACATCCCTCGCCTGCCAACTGGTAGAGCGTTCTATTTTAATTAATTGCTCCTGAACAGAATCCAAGCTTAAAGCTGCAGCCCCAATAAAAAGGGGCAAAATAATCACTAAAGGAGCCAACCTCTTGAGCATTGTTTTTCCAGAGGTCAAGAGATAAAAAACTAAATAACTCAAAACCAACAAAGCCACTCCTCCCGTAAAGGCTCCAATTGCTCCCCGGGTCGGCTCAAGATTAACAAAAAGGGTATAAATGAGAATAGCTAAAGTTGCTCCGTAGAATATCCGCCAAGCGTTTAATTTTGTGAAAAAGAAGACGGCGGCAAAAAAAATATCAAAAATCAAGTAAGCTGACATGAAAGAAGTGTTGCCAATAGTCCCGGCCCCTCTGGCAGTTGGGTCTTCTGAAAAGAAAATATAGAAACTAAGGATTACTCCAACTAAGATTGAAACTATGAGAATCCTCTCCCAGTACTTTCTCTCTCGAAAAACGCTGGTCAAGATAATAAAGAAAATGAAGAGATGGATTAAGGTTAAAAGCCCTGTCATTCTCTCAAAAGTGCTCCAAAAGCTTCTCAGAAAATTAACTCCAGTGAAAGAGCTTATAATTGATATGAGCAAAAAAACAGCCAGGGCAGCAGTCAGAGGATTCAGTTTGGGTAGATAACGAGGTTTAGAAATAACCAAGAGAACATAAACAATCAAAAGAATATCAACCATCACCCTAAAGAAAATGGTCTTTGGAACAACATAGGGAAAGAAATAATTCTTATTCAAAACCAAAGGGGTAAATAAAGTAATGTAAACCCCGAGCTCCAGGATTAAAAGGTAAATGCTCTCTAATTTTCTTTTAACCTCTTCAGCCATGGTAATTGGGAACGAGTTCTTTTAATTTGTTTATTATACCCTCTTTGTCTCCTCTTTCAGCCAAAGATTTTAATTCTTCTAGGGTTTTATCCAGTTTTTCCCTGTCCACTCCCTCAGAAAGTTTAGCCTGAAAAATCCTCTGGTTCTTTGTGGCTATCACCCCTTCTTCAGCCGTTAATATTTCTTCAAAAAACTTTTCTCCTGGCCTGGGTTCGGTAAAGACAATAGGGATATCTTTATCTGGTTCAAGGCCTGACAAGCGAATCAATTCTTTGGCCAGGTCAATGATCTTAACAGGGTTTCCCATATCCAAAACAAAGACTTCTCCTCCTTGACCCATAGCTCCGGCTTGCAAAACCAAGAGACAGGCTTCGGGGATAGTCATAAAATACCTTTTCATCTCAGGATGGGTAATTTCCACAGGCCCTCCTTTTCTAATCTGTTCTCTGAAAATTGGAACAACGCTGCCCCGGCTGTTCAAAACATTGCCAAACCTGACCGAAATGAACTTTGTCCTATCCCGGAGTGATTGACAAATCATCTCCCCTATTCTTTTTGTTGTTCCCATAACAGAGTTGGGATTGACTGCCTTGTCTGTAGAAATGAAAACAAGCTTCTCTACTCCTTCTTTGTGGGCAGTTTCCGCCACCACCTTTGTCCCTAAAATATTGTTCTTTACAGCTTCCTCTGGATGGCTTTCCATTAAAGGAACGTGTTTGTAGGCAGCAGCATGAAAAACTATCTGAGGCAAATATTGGCTAAAGACCCTTTCAATCCTGGCCCTGTCTTGAACATCTCCTATTAAAGAAATGGTTTTTAACTCAGGAAAAAGCCCCTCCAGCTCTTCTGTAATATTGAAAATGCCCGTCTCATCTTGATCTAAAACCAGTAATTGAGCAGGTTTAAACTTGGCCACCTGCCTGGAGAGCTCTGAACCAATGGAACCTGCTGCTCCCGTAATCAAAACCTTCCTGCCTTGGATAAACTCTTCTATCTGCTTTTGGTCAAGGCTAACAGGTTCTCGATCCAGCAAGTCCTCCATTTCCACTTCCCGCAAGTTGCCAATTCCTATTCTGCCTGTCATTATCTCGTCTAAAGGAGGAATTATTTTAATTTTCCGCAAACCTGCCCTTCTGCCCAATTCTACAGCTCCTCTGATAATCTGAGCGCCGGCTGAAGGCAGAGCAACAATCAAGCTCTCTATTTTATTTTCCCTGACAATCTGAGGAATCTTTTTCACCTCTCCCAGGACTTTTATTCCATGAATAGCCGAACCCTGTTTCCCCGGATTATCATCCACAAAACCCACCGGCAAATAAGGACTGAATCTAAAACTCAAAATGCTTCTTAATAATTGTTCACCAGCATCCCCTGCCCCAACAATCAAAGTTCTTGCTTTCTTAACTCTTTCCCTGTCAGGATATATCTGCAAATAAACTCTTTTGGCAAAGCGAATGCCTCCAGAAAAAATGAAAATCAAGAAATAACTTATAAAAAGAGTTGAGCGGGGAAAGCCCACAAAAACAGTCTCTTCCCTAAAAAGAAAAATGGCGGCAGCTGTAATCAAAAAACTTAAACCCAAAGCCCGGAACAAAGAAACTAGCTCTTCGGCACTGACATAAACCCAAGTGAAAGAGTAAAGTCGCAAAAAGTAAAAAATGGGTAAGGAAACCAACAAAGCCAAAACTATCAACCCTGCCATGTTCAAATAATGTTGCCCAGGAATCTCTCCTTCAAACCTTAAGAAAAAAGCTAAAAAAACTGCTAGGGAAATCAAAACAAAATCAAAAAACAAGAAGAGGAAAAGCCGGGCAATGCTCCTTTTTTCAATCAGAATCTTTTTAAGTAAATCGGACATTGGGATAAACCCCGTTAGAAATTAAATTTCTAAACGGGGTAAAACTCTTTTAGGCAAGCTATCACATAATCTACTTGCTCCTTGGTTAATTCAGGATAGATTGGCAGAGAAATGACTTCTTTTGCCAGCTGCTCTGTGTAAAGAAGCTGGAAGTGAGAAAGACCCAAGGCTGGGTGTTGATGACAGGCGACAGGGTCTTTTATTAAGGGCTCCACTCCTTTTTCTTTCAAAAACTCAGCTAACTCATCTCTCTTTTGGGCTTTGAGAACATAATTCTGAAAAGTATCAAAGTATTTGGGATCGGAGTCGGGAGCAGGAGGCAACTCTAAACCAGAAAGACCAGCCAATCCTTGATCATAGATTTTAGCTATCTCTCTTTTTCTTTCTATCCACTCTGGCAAGTATTTAAACTTAACATTGAGAATGGCGGCTTGAATATTGTGTAAGCGAGAAGTCTCTCCATAACAAACAATCTCAGTTTTAGTTTTCTGGCCGTGGTTCCTATAAAGACGGACCTTTTCTGCCACCTCCTCACTATTAGTGGCTACCGCTCCCCCATCCCCTACTGTGCCCAGGAGTTTGGCAGGATAGAAACTATAACAGGAAGCTAAACCAAAGACGCCCGCCATCTTCCCTTCAAACTTAGCTCCCAAAGCCTGGGCTGCGTCTTCTATCACAATCAAATTATGCTTTTGGGCTGTTTCCATGAGTCTGGACATTTCACAAACTCTGCCATTTAAATGAACGGGTAATATGGCTTTGGTTTTTTCAGTAATCGCTCCTTCTATTTTATCTACATCTATATTAAAGTCTTCTCTAACATCAACCAAAACAGGCTTTGCCCCAACATGAACTATAGCGGCTATTGAAGCGACAAAAGTATGAGAGACGGTAATGACTTCGTCCCCTGGCTCAATGCCTGCTGCCCTCAAAGCAAAAATTAAAGCATCTGTCCCGGAGTTAACGCCAACTGCGTATTTTAGCCCCAAAAAATCAGCTAACCTTTTTTCAAACGCCTCAACATCAGACCTCAATATTAAGTCTCCCCTATTTAAAACATCTTTGAGAGCTCCATCTATCTCTTTCTCTAAGTTTTTGTACTGCAAAGGGTAATTAACGAAAGGAACTCGGTAAACCATAAAACTAACCTTTAATTATTTTTAACACCTCTTCTTCTGCCAGGCCAAAGCATTCTCTCAAATAATCTACCCCGCCTGCTTTCTTGGGGTATTGGTCAGGAATGCCTATTCTCTGAAACTTGCCTTTGTAGCCTGCTTCCATTAATATTTCAGCTAAAGCCGAACCCAAACCGCCAATGATGTTGTGCTCTTCCAGGGTAAAGATCTTTTCCCTCTCACCTATTTCAGCCAGCAAAAGCTCCTTCTTTATTGGCTTTAAAGTATGCAGGCTAATGACCTTGAATTCTTTGCCTTCTTCTTTAAGCTTTTCAGCTATTCTTTTTGCCAAATCCACAAAAACGCCAGTGGCCACAAGCACACCGTCCTTTCCTTCTTCTAAAACAGCGGGCTCGCCCAATTTAATATTACTACCATCTTGATAAAC
>Ga0210018_1001553_pt1 | contig 11913 bp, 8 predicted proteins | sample CryGeyCG2014_010_2_FD_183967 | JGI IMG/M metagenome (GOLD analysis project Ga0210018, IMG submission 183967) | Groundwater microbial communities from aquifer - Crystal Geyser CG09_land_8/20/14_0.10 (SPAdes) (version 2) | ecosystem: Environmental > Aquatic > Deep subsurface > Groundwater | place... | reverse complement strand
TTAAACCGATATTTTTAAAATAAGCCGCCAGGGTGTCCACGGCGCTAAGGTGTTTTAATTTTTTAAAATAACTGCCGGCCATTTCGCTATGCAGGTCAAGGGCGATTATTTTATCCGCCCCGGCCAGATTTATAATGTTTGCCATTAATTTAGCGCTCATGGCATCACCGGAATATTTCATTTTATCCTGCTTGCCATAGCCGAAATAAGGCATCAAAACTATAATTTCTTTAGCTCCGTTTTCCTTTAAAGTATTGATAAGAATAATCAGCTCCAGCATATTTTCCGCCGGCGGAAAAGTTGAGCCCAAAACAAAAACTTTTTTGCCCTTTATATTTTCATCAATATGCACCAAAATCTCCCCATCCTTATAATGGGAAATAAGGCATTTCCCCCCGGCCAGACAAGGGGCCTTTTCAATTAGCTTCATAGCTAAACCGGGGTTGCTCTTAGTGGAGAAAAGAAAATATTTCATAAAATCGAAAATCTAAAATCTGAAATCGGAAATCTGAAATTAAATGGAGCGGGATACGAGAATCGAACTCGCGTCTCCAGCTTGGAAGGCTAGCATAATAGCCACTATACTAATCCCGCTTATTTAGCATGGGGTTAAAACAGATTAAGACAGATTAATTTTCTCCGTTTAAATCTGTCTAAATCTCATGCTAATTTCTCATCTTTTTTATCTTATAGATTATCAAGCCAAAAGTCAATAAAACTATAATCAAGCTGGCGATTTGCGGCCAACGCAGGCCCCAGAGTTCCGGGGTCTCATCTATCCTGACAAATTCTAAACTGAAGCGCAGAACGGAATAAGTTATTAAGTAAAAAGAAAAAAGCAAAAAGTAAGAAAAACTATTAAATTTGTGTTTCTTTATAATCCAGATATGAAAAGAAATTAAAATCAAAAAAATTAAAAAATTGCCGATTGATTCATAGAAAAATGTGGGGTGAAAAAATTCAGAGGAAATATATTCAAGCGGCCGCCTCATAATATCAATTGGAATGCCTAGGGGAAAATCAGTCGGCTTACCAAAAAGTTCACCGTTAAAATAATTTCCCCACCGACCAATTGCCTGAGCCAGAGCCAGGCCCGGAGCGATAATCGTAGAGAGAAGCCAAAAATCAAAGCCGCGTTTTCGGGCGAAAACCCAAATTACTAATAAGCCGGCAATAATTGCGCCGTGAATAGCCAGACCGCCTTGCCAGACCTTAAAAATGTCTAAAGGGTATTCTAAATAATAAGGCAATTCCAAAAGAACATGATAAACCCGAGCACCGATTATTCCTCCCAAGACCAACCAGAAAGCTAAATCAATAATGGCTTCCTTTTTTAGACTATAATAAGAAGAAATTTTTAGAGCCACGGCTATGGCTGCCAAAGCCCCAAAAACAATAAAAAAACCATACCAATAGACGTGGATGGGGCCGAAAGAAACTAAAATTGGATTGGGATTAAAAGTATGGAGAAAACTCATGTTCAAGACGTTAATTTATTTTTAAACCTTCTAGCGAACCATTAATGCGAATTATTTATCTATATTTAATCGTTTGCGCAATTATGCGAATGCCGCAAATACCGTATTCGTAATTCGTGGCATTCGCATTATGGCAGAAAGGCTTAAGTCCTCAAGGAAGGATTCGCATTAAAGGATCATCTAAAGGTTTAGAGTCGCAAAAACTTCTTCTACTTAGTATTATATAATAGAAAAACCAAATGAAAAAGCCGGAGAGAATTTCTTTTCCGGCTTTCTTGTGTTTATTGAAAGAATTTTTCTTCTTTACTCCGATCAAAATCAGTGAATGCCGCCCAATAAAAAACCAGGGCTCCCACAAACACTAAGGCTAAGTACTGGGCGTTAACCCACTGCTGCTGTGGGTAAGGAAAGACCGGAGCACTAACCAGTTTAAATAAACAAAAAATAGCTATCGCAAGACCGAAAACAGAAACAGATATTCTTGCGACCATTCTCTTTGTGAGGGTTTTTCCCGCCATTTTATGACCTCCTTTGGCTTTTGGAAAAAACACTCACCCCCATGAGACAATTATATAGTATCATATTTATATTTTTTTGTCAATATTTGTACGATTGCATATTTGTACGATTGCATATTTTTGTCAATATTTATTACAATTTCAAAGAAAAAAGCCTGAAAATTAGCTAAATTCAGGCTTTTTCGCTTTTTCCCTTACTTTTAACCAAATTAAACATGGTTGCAGATAAAGAAAAAGGCGATAATAGTCGCAATTAACATTACGCCAAGCGGCTTCCAGTTTTCTTTTAAATACTCCGACATTGTTGCCTCCTTTTTATATTTATAATGTGACCGCTGAACGTTAGTGGGGATAGAGAGATTCGCCCAGTCATTCGACTGGGCGTGGGGTCGCCCCGTCATACGACGGGGCAAGAATGACCCCACGGACTCTCACGGGTTGCCCCATCCCGCCTACAAAAACCAGTGCCGAAGGGGAGACTCGCCCGCCTCTTTTACTGTGTAAAAGGTCGGATTGCTCGCTCACACGCTCGCAAAACTCTAAATACTTTTGTGATTTTTCTAACACCTTGGTGGGGATAGAGAGATTCGAACTCTCATGGGTTGCCCCACATGCTCCTAAGGCATGCGTGTGTACCAGTTTCACCATATCCCCTTTTGTCTCTTTATTCTTAAACTAATTTAGTCTTTCTGTCAAACACCAGTATTTTTATTATAGCAAAAATTATGTTATGATAATAATATCCATAAATAATTAATTATCGCTCTCTTCCGCGCAAGTCCGCATTAGTCAGTACAAGTCCGTATAGGTCTGCGAGAGTCCGCGTAAGTCCGCGATAGCAAAAATATGGCTAAAAAAGAAAGTAAAAAAACTTCTGCCAATCCTGATGTGGAAACCAATAAAAATATTGCCGCCCTATCTTATATCTGGATTCTCTGTTTAGTGCCACTTTTGGGTAAGAAAGATTCTGAGTTTGCCCAGTTCCATGCCAAGCAGGGTTTAGTTTTGTTTATTATTGAACTGATTGTCAGCTTGTTTGTCTGGTTCCCGTTTTTCGGGCAGCTCCTGATACTTGTCTTAATTGTCATCTCGGTTATGGGAATTATCAAAACCTATAATGGTGAATGGTGGAAAATTCCTTTTATTTACGAATGGAGCAAAAAAATTAACCTATAAACTCCCAAGAAGGGTGAGATGGCTTAAGAAGGCAAAGGGGGGCGAGAAGGGAGGGGGAAAAATTTTCCCCTTCTTTCCCCTCTCATCCTTTTTAAAGCCTTCTTAGCCCTATTTCCCCTCTAAAATCTAATTCGTAGATTATAAATAATATGCCAAAATCCAATAAATACATAAAATTTTTCAACCAGCTAACAATTAAAGATGTGCCATCGGTTGGAGGCAAAAACGCTTCTTTGGGAGAAATGTACCGTAAACTTTCCTCTAAAGGCGTAAGAGTGCCTAACGGCTTTGCCACCACGGCTTATGCCTATAATTATTTTTTGGAAAGCGCAAACATAAAAAAAGAAATAAAAAAAATCTTAAAAGGCCTTAATACCCATAAGGTAATAGACTTAATGCATCGCGGAGCGCAGGTGCGTAAATTAATAGTTAGTACGTCTTTTCCAGAGGATTTTGAAAAAACCATCGGGCAGGCCTATAAAAGACTTTCGGCTGAATACGGAGTTAAAAATCTGGCGGTGGCGGTCCGGTCTTCAGCTACAGCCGAGGATCTGCCGGATGCTTCTTTCGCCGGCCAGCAGGAAACTTATTTAAATATCAGCGGAGAAAAAGAGCTATTACTGGCTGTAAGAAAATGCATCGCCTCCTTATTTACTAACCGGGCGATTTCTTACCGCGTTGACAAAAAATTTGACCATTTTAAAGTCGCCCTTTCCGTCGGCGTGCAAAAAATGATCCGGGCTGATTTAGCCGCTTCCGGAGTAATTTTTACAATTGATACTGAATCCGGATTTTCTAATGCTGTCCTTATAAATTCCATCTACGGCTTGGGAGAAAATATTGTTCAGGGCAAGGTTAATCCTGACGAATTTTATGTTTTTAAACCGACCGGCGCCATAATTTCCCGTTCTATCGGATGCAAAAAATTAAAAATGGTTTATAACAATGATCCCAAAAATCCGACTAAAAATATAAGGATTAAACCAAAAGAACAAGTAAAGCCATCAATTACCGATGAACAGATAAAAAAACTGGGCGAGTGGGCTATGATTATAGAAAAGCATTATAGCCGGCCTATGGATCTTGAATGGGCCTTAGATGGCCAAGACAAAAAATTATATATAATCCAAGCCCGGCCGGAAACTGTGCAAAGTCTTAGAGACTATAATATCTTGGAGGAATATAAACTTGGTAAAAAAGGTAAAATTATAACTAAAGGGCAAAGTGTCGGCAATAAAATAGGCACAGGCGTGGCTAACCGGATTATGGAAGTAAGCGGCATTAAAAACTTTAAACCTGGCCAGGTTCTCGTCACGGATATGACTGACCCGGACTGGGAGCCGATTATGAAAATTGCTTCGGCGATTGTGACGGATAAGGGCGGCCGAACCTGCCACGCCGCCATTGTTTCCCGCGAACTTGGCATTCCTTGTATCGTCGGCACCAATAACGTTTCTTACCGGATTAAAACCGGAAAAAAGGTGACTATCAGCTGCGCCGAAGGCGAAGAGGGCTATGTTTATGAAGGCATCCTGCCTTTTAAAATTAAAAAAACTAACATAAAAAATCTAAAAAGACCCAAGACTAAAATCATGATGAATATCGGCGAACCAGACCTGGCTTTTTCCACCTCTTTTATCCCTAACGATGGCGTCGGCCTGGCCAGATTAGAGTTTATCATAAATAATTACATAAAAATTCATCCTCTGGCTTTAATTAACTATGACCGGATAAAAGACAAAGACGTTAAAAAGAAAATAGATAAGCTTACTGCCGGCTACGAAAATAAAAAGCAATTCTTTGTTGATAAACTGGCCGAAGGGGTAGCGATGATTGCTGCGGCTTTTTATCCTAAGGACGTTATTATCCGGCTTTCTGACTTTAAAACCAATGAATATGCTAACCTGGTTGGCGGGACTAAATATGAGCCGGTTGAGTCCAACCCGATGATCGGCTGGCGCGGCGCTTCCCGTTATTACTCGCCTAAATTTCTGCCCGCTTTCAAACTGGAATGCCAGGCCATAAAAAAGGTGCGCGAGGAAATGGGCTTAGATAATTTAAAAGTAATGGTGCCTTTCTGCCGCACTTTGGAAGAAGCGAAAAAAGTCAGGAAAATCCTGGCCGAGCATGGCTTAAAGCAAGGCAAAAATGGCTTTGAATTATATTGTATGATGGAAATTCCTTCTAATGTGATTTTGGCCGAACAATTCGCGGAAATTTTTGACGGCTTTTCTATCGGCAGTAATGACTTAACCCAGCTTACCTTAGGGGTTGACCGCGACAGTTCTTTAGTGAGCCATATTTATGATGAAAGAAACGAAGCCGTAAAAACTTTAATCAGATACGCCATAGACACCGCCCGCCGGACAAAAACAAAAATTGGCATCTGCGGCCAGGCGCCGAGCGATTACCCGGATTTCGCCACTTTCTTAGTAGAATGCGGCATAGATTCCATTTCCTTAATTCCGGATACGGTTATAAAAACCACCATAGAAATAAACAAGAAAGAGAGAAAGATGAGAGGGAAAAAAAAGTAATTGGTGATTAGTAATTAGTAATTTGGACAAAACTTAGATAAAAAATAAAAAAGTCGTGTCTAGCAATAAACACGACTTTTTTAAATCAAGATGTTACTTCCCACAAACACGGCAATGCTCGGCCCAGGGTTCTTTAGCTAAATCTTCCTGGCTGATACTTTTCCCGCATTTAAGACAGACTCCATAAGTGCCGTCAGTAATTCTTCCCAAGGCATTGTCTATCTTTTCTAAAATACCCTCATGAACCGATAATAACGACTCTTCTAAAATATCGTCGGTAGCATCATGCCCTAAATCATCAAAATCCGGATTGTCTTCGTCAACTTCCGGTTTCTTTAATTTTAAATTTTTTTTAGCTACGGCTTTTCTTTCCTCTTTCAGTTTGGTTTTCATTTTTTGAATAAAATCTTGGCTTAACATAGATTTGATCGCGTAAATTACGCTGTTTTATAATTTTAATTAATTTTTAAGTTAATAACCCACAAATTGGTAATTTCCCCGGCCTCGCCAATCCCGCCGAGGCGGGAGGGGCGGGCAAATTACTGTTAGCTCTAAATTAGGATCGACTTTTATTTTCTGCCACGGGATAAAATCTTTTTTTAAAGCCCGAAAATAGCCGGCGGCCGCAATCATCGCCGCATTATCAGTTGTATATTTAAGATCGGGGATTTGTAATTTGTCCCGCCACCTTATTATATTTATAGTGGGCGGGATCCCGCCAAGGCGGTGATAATTGGTAATTTGGGATTCAATTTTTTTTTTCATCTGTTTACGCAATTCCTGATTGGCCGCTACCCCGCCGGAAAGCATCACGGTTTTTACCTTAAAATCGCGGGCGGCTTTGATGGTTTTAGCAATTAAAACATCAATTACGGCCTGCTGGAATTCGGCGCAATATTCCGGAACTTTCTTCTTCCACATTTTATCTTTTTTTAATTTATAAAGCAAGGCGGTTTTTAATCCGGAAAAGGAAAAATCATAATCACTGGAATTAATCATGGGCCGAGGCAAGGAAATTGACGATTGACGATTGACGATTGATGATTTAATCGGAAATCGGAAATCGGAAATCGGAAATTTTGCCGCTTCAGCTGCGATAGCTGGTCCCCCGGGATAACCAATATTAAGCAGTTTGGCGGCTTTGTCAAACGCTTCTCCGGCCGCGTCATCCCGCGTCTCGCCAATCACTTTATATTTTCCATGCCCAGCCATTAAAACCAGCATCGTATGCCCACCGCTAACAGTAAGGATTAACGCTGGGAATTTTATGTTTGAGGTTTGAGATTTTGGATTTTGAATTTGTTTGGAATTTGGAATTTGGAATTTGGAATTTACGCTAACAAAGTTAGCGTATATGTGCCCTTCAATATGATTAATCGCCACTAAAGGTACACCCCAGACATAAGACAAGGTTTTAGCAGTTTCTATCCCTACAATCAAAGAAGTAATCAAACCCGGCCCGACCGTAACGGCAATGGCATCTATTTTCTCTGCCGCTTTTTCGCGTTTAATACCCGCTTTTTCCAAAGCCTCATTAACCACGGGTAAAATATTTAAAACATGCTCCCTGGCGGCCACTTCTGGCACTACGCCCCCGTATTTTTTATGAATTTCTATTTGCGAAGAAACCACGTTAGATCGTACGAACACAAGATTTTGTGTCCCCACGTCTTTTCCCTCAATAATAGCCGCGGCAGTTTCATCGCAACTGGTCTCAATTCCTAGAATTATCATAAAAATAAAAATTCATTCATAAAAATAAACAAACATTAATATTTTGAGTCTCGCCCCGCAGAAGCGCAGCTTTGTGCGGGGTCTCTATCCCTAAAATAATCATAATTTAATTTCTACCCTACTTTAGTAGGAGCTAAACAGCCAATATTTAATAAATTGATTTCTTAATCCTGACTAAAGTCAGGTAGAAGTAAATTTCTAGGGGTTGACTAAAACTAAAAAATTATCTAAACTATTCTTAGTATTACCATACTTTCCTAAAAAAATCCATCCCTATCTTTCGGGGTGTTTTAATTTCGCCGCCATCGTCTAGTGGTTAGGACACCAGGTTTTCATCCTGGTAACCGGGGTTCGATTCCCCGTGGCGGTACAATAAATAAAAATGCTCTCGAAAAACGAGAGCATTTTTATTTACTTGATTTGTTAAGGGGAATCGAACGGGCAGAAGCAAGGCAAATTTTTTGTCGAATTTCTGTCGGCAAAAAATGCAGCCGAGCGTCGCTTGATGCGACCAAAGGAGCATCGAGCGCTGCCCAGGGCAACGAAGTCCCGCCGGAAGGCGGGACGAGGCGGAATTCCCCGTAGCGGTACAAATGAAAACGCCATTAGGTTTTAAGCCAATGGCGTTTTATTTTTTAAAAAAACTTTCTGTGAAGAGTTAACGGAAAAAGATAAATACTTGGTTACAACTTGAACACACCTGTTTCCCAGAAGAATATGCATACTTCTGCGTGCCACAATTTGGGCAATATACATATCCCAAAAAAATCCTTGCCCTGGGGAAGCTTAACTCTGGCGGAGTTATATCTTTTTTTGGCCTTCCGCCGAGCTTATTTCTTCTGTAGGTCTTGATCTGGCCAGCCCGGACCTGGTCGCCGGTTTGATTGCATTTTAACCGGTTACTCTTTAGAGGTTTAAAAGTTATTTCTCTCTTTTCTCTTTTCATCTCCATTTCTCCTTTTTTAAAAAAACATGTATTATTCTAATTTTATACTATCTTACACCAAAAAATGATTTTGTCAAGCTATTTATAACAAATTCTGGCGGGAAAAAAGCTAATATGTTATAATAGAGGGAGGATAAGAATATATAAACTAAGAAACTTGGCCGGAAAATTTTTTCTAAATTCTCCTGGCCGGTTCTAAAATCAAAAATATGAGAAAATTGGCAAAAATCAAATTCGTTAATGTCTTCCTAACCGCTATTTTAATCTTAAATCAGGCGGTTTTTTTATTTATCCCTGTTTTAGCCGGGCAGGCCCAAACTACAACCGACAGCACCTACAGTGCTCCTGATACCACTTCAACCACGGATACTACAACTTATATTGCCCCGGGTATGAATACCATACTAGATGCTACCCCCACGATAGACACTAATACATATATTGCCCCTTCAACAAACACCACGACTTACACCGCTCCGACCATAGACACAACCACCAACACCATTCCTTCGGCCAGCGATTCTAATATTATATTTCGGGATATTACCACTGATATTACTGATGCTTCCCCTCATTATCTTATGACTATGGAATTTATTTCTCCGCCAGCAAAGGCTTCCGGCCAAACTACTATCTCTGTAAAAACAAGTGGAGAAGCGGAAGTGGTTTTTTCCATCCAGAAAGACGGAAGAGAAATAAATAAATATCCGGCCGATAATAAAGGAAATAAAATTTACGCCTTTAACTTGGATACTAAATCTCTAACTAGCGGCCAATATATAATAAAGGCTTATGCTAAAAAAAGCGGCTACGTAGATCTCTCAAAACAAATAAATATAACTATTGATAACCCAACTATTTCTCCTGCTCCCACCTTATATAATACTCTTGAAACTAAAACAGCGGATTTAAGTACAACTTACGAAATTACTTTTATAGAAGCTCTCCAGCCGCCTCTTTTTGGTGAAAAAAGAATTACGGCTTCTTTAAATAAAGACGTAGACAGAGTAGATTTTTCCATTGAAGGCCCAAGGAGTGATAAATACAGCGGAGTGCGGGATAATAACCAACAATATTATTTTATGTGGAATACGCCAAATTTCCCCAATGGCTATTACAAAGTCACGGCCAACGCCAGAGTAGCCGGGACCATAAAAGCTTCCCGGTCTTTCAGTATCCAGGTTATAAATAACGGGACCTCGCCGAATAATCTCCTTCCGCCGATCCAGCCGCTAACTCCGGAAATGATGGAAAAACAACCGCTGCAAATGATACCTCAAGTCCAGCCGGAGCTCCTCTCTGAATGCAAAAAAAATAATATCACTTCCATAGAAGAATGCCAAAAATTTATGAATATCCCGCCCGATTGCCGGGAAAGAGGACTCCTGTCCCAGGAAGAATGCCAGAAATTTAAATCCATTCCGCCCGATTGCCGAGACAGAGGATTGTTATCCAGGGAAGAATGCAATAAATATATGTCTATCCCGCCGCAATGCCGGGAAAAAGGGATTTTAGACCAAGAAGAATGCAAAAAATATAGTTATAGGTACTCCATGCCAATTGAATGCCAGAAGGCGCAAGTAACTACGCCCGAGGAATGCAACAATATAATATTTCTAAAGAGTATGCCCACCGAATGCCAGAAAGCCGGAGTAACCAGCCGAGAGGATTGCGGAAAGTTAGTAAAAATACAGGTGTCTTTATCTCCGGAATGCCAAAAAGCGAAAATCACTGACCAAGCTGCCTGCGATAAATATATGGCCCAAAATTTTATGGCGCCGGAATGTGGACAGGCGGGAGCAGCGACTATGGAGGAATGCAATTATGTTTTAAGGCAAAAAACCGTTAATTTAAGCGATCTAACCAAGGTTGAATTTAAACCGACAGAAGAGTTTAAATATTTTGAAGAAAAATATGAACTGCCCCAGGAATGTAAAGAGGCCGGAGCCAAGACCCCGGAAGAATGCGGTAAAATAATGTTTTTAAAGCAAGCCCCGACCGAATGCCGGGAAGCCAATATTACCAACCCGGATGAATGTAAGAAGCGCATGCAACTGGCTGGCCTGCCGGAAGAATGCCGAGCCGCCGGAGTAAGCGATAGGGATGGATGCGAAAAAATAATGTTTAAAAAAAATGCCCCGAAAGAATGCTTAGATGCGGGTATCAGTACTCCGGAAGAATGCGAGAAGTTCATGTTTAAAAAATCCGCTCCAAATGATTGTAAAGCCGCCGGGATTTCAACGCCCGAAGCCTGTAAAAAATATATGTTTGAAAAATACGGCGGAGCGGAAAAAATTCCGGCCGAGAAGTTCCCGGTTGAATGCCAGAAAGCCGGAGCCAAAACTTCCGCGGATTGCGATAAAGTGATGAGAACGGCTTATATGCCGAAAGAATGCCAAGACCAGGGCATAACCGATGAAAAAAAATGCGATCTCTATATGCAACAAAAATATATGCCTCGGGAATGCCTGGCGGCCGGAGTAAAAACAAGAAGCGAATGCGATAAGATAATGTTTAAAAAATACGGACCGAAGGAATGTTTAGCGGCCGGCATAGAAGATGACGTAAAATGTCAGGATTTTATGTTTAACAAATATGCTCCGCAAGTAACCTGCCAGGGCATAGACGATTGGCAATGTAAAAATTCCATAAAGGAAAGACATTTAGGTAATATTGTGGCTAAACAAGTCCAATATCAAGAGCTGGAAGAAAAAATGGCTCATTTGGCTGGCGGTTCTATCACCCAGGAAGAGTTAAGGACCAGCCTGGATGTAGCCAAAGAAATGATGCCGTTAAAAGAAGGAAAAGCCGGTTTTAGGGTTCTGGGCATGGAAGGAAAATTAACCCTGGATAACGGCGACAATTTAGTCCAAACCGCGCCAATAGCTTTAATGATTGATAGCGACCAGGACGGGCTGCCGGATGACATAGAAATAAGATTAGGTACTGATCCTTTTAAAGCCGATACGGACGGAGACGGTTACGACGACGGCGCAGAAGTGAAAAGTAATTATAATCCGTCAGGAGAGGGAAAATTAGGAAAAGTCCTTTCTCCGATTGAAGAGGCAATTATCGCCAATAAAAAATTAAGCCAGCCTAAAGTTGAAGGCGAAATCTCGGAAAATCTATCTGTTGACAGCATTGATAATATTCTGGATGAAAATAATTTAAATAAGGGCTATAGCTTAGAAGGTATAGCTGAACCAGATAGTATTGTCACCTTGTATCTATACTCTGATCTGCCCTTAGTGGCCACTATAAAAGCCGATGAATACGGAAACTGGCAATATGAATTTAACCAATCTTTAATTGAAGGCGAACATGAAGTTTATGTGGCTTTAAACGACAATACCGGAAAAATTATCACTAAAAGCAATCCTTTGAGCTTCTTCGTTAAGGAAGCTAAAGCGGCTTCAGTTGGAGACTTTATCTCGGAAACAGTTGCCCCGATTACCCCCACCAGCGAAACCGGAAATTTGATAAAGTACTATGTTATCATCGCCACTCTAATTATAGTTGTTGGG
>Ga0210018_1001550_pt1 | contig 11920 bp, 10 predicted proteins | sample CryGeyCG2014_010_2_FD_183967 | JGI IMG/M metagenome (GOLD analysis project Ga0210018, IMG submission 183967) | Groundwater microbial communities from aquifer - Crystal Geyser CG09_land_8/20/14_0.10 (SPAdes) (version 2) | ecosystem: Environmental > Aquatic > Deep subsurface > Groundwater | place... | reverse complement strand
TATTATTCGATTTAAACTTCCCGAGAAAAAAGTAGTTTTTCAGGATTTAGTTCGAGGGAAAATTGAGTTTGACAGCTCTTTGTTGGGAGATATTGCTATTGCTAAAAACCTGAATACTCCTTTGTATAATTTCGCCTGCGTTATTGATGATTTTGAAATGAAAATTTCTCACGTTATCAGAGGAGAAGACCATATTCCTAATACTCCAAAGCAAATTTTAATTCAGGAAGTTCTCGGTTTTCCTCAACCAAAATATGCTCATTTACCTTTAATTTTAGGTCCAGACAGAACAAAATTGTCAAAAAGACACGGAGCAACCTCAATTGAAGAGCATCGAAAAACGGGTTACCTGCCAGAAGCTTTAGTCAATTTTATGGCATTTTTGGGTTGGAATCCAGGAACCGAGAGGGAAATTTATTCTTTAGCTTCCTTAATTAAAGAATTTTCTTTAGAAAAAGTTCAAAAAGGGGGAGCAGTTTTTAATATTCAAAGATTAGATTATTTAAATGGCTTTTATATTCGTCAGAGAACAACCGAGAAGTTAGCTGAAATTTGTATCCCTTATTTAGTTGAAACAGGATATATTTTACCCATTTTTGAGTCAGAACCAATTTTCGGAGGGGCAGCCGGTCGAACCCCAATGGAGGCGAAAAATTTTAAAATCATAGAAACTGGAGAAATAATTCCGCGAAGTTATTTAGAAAAGATTGTGGCTTTAGAGAAGGAGAGAATAAAAAAGCTTTCTGAGGTTTCAAAATTAGCCGATTTTTTCTTTAAAGAAAAACTGAAGTATTCAAAGGAGCTTTTAAAATGGCGAGAGATGTCAGATAAAATGGTTCTTAAATCCCTTGACAGATTAGAAAAATTGTTGCGAAAAATTAAACTTAGTGAATGGAATAAAGAAAACTTAAAGAACATTTTAATTCCAGAAGCTGAAAAAATAGACCCTCAAAAAGTAGGGGATAGAGGATATCTTTTGTGGCCTTTTAGGACGGCTTTAAGTGGTAAAGAAGCTTCTCCCGACCCCTTTGAAATTGCCGAGGTTTTAGGAAAAGAAAAAACATTAAAAAGAGTAAAAGAAGCTAGGGGATTGATAAAATGAAAGTCAAAAATCAAAGTTCGAAAGTTAAAAGTATAATTGTCTTTTTATCAATAGCTGGTTTGGTTTTGCCAAGTTTTTGTTCTGCCCAAAATCAAACTTCTCTCCCCCAGACCCCGGAGAGTTGGGACGAAGTGAAATCTCTGGGGGTAAAGATTTTAGATGCCCTACCCCAAGCCATAAAAAAAGTCTGGGGGGAGGCAGTAGAAATTTGGAAAAAAATGGGAAACTGGTTTATTGCTAATCCCTGGCAGTCCTGGTTCAAACCCAGGCTTCAGAACTTTTGGCAATACTCTAACTTTAAAGAAGAATTTAGAAAAGAACTGAAAGAGATGAAGGATGATATTTTAAGAATTGAAAAAATCATCTGGCAAAAATTAACAGGATGGAGAAAATAATGAGTTAAATAAGTGATAGGGGAGCGTTGGAGTCCCCTTGACATAGCCTTTTGGCTATTTTAATATAAACACAGAAAGGTTCGCATAATTAAACTTAATAGTTTCTTCATCCGATGAAAAAAGATTTAAAACCAATCCCCTACCATTTAACTAATTTTTTAGATTGGCTGGAAATTGAAAAAGGACTATCTAGTAAATCTCAAGAAAACTATGTCAGATTTTTAAAAAAATTTTTGGATTGGTTAAAGATAAATAATTTAGAGGATTTAAAACCCTACCAGTTAACTCCAGAGCATATTTGGAAATATAGAGTCTTTCTTTCTCGCCAGTATCTTCCCAAAACTAGAAAACCCCTAAAGAAATCTACCCAGAACTATTATTTAATTGCTCTGCGGTCTTTTTTGAATTATTTTGCTGATCGGGATATTTTATCTCTACCAGCCGAGAAAATAAAATTAGCCAGAGACAAAGGCGAAAGACAGGTTCGTTTTTTAAATTTGGAACAATTAGAAAAACTGTTTTCAGCCCCTAATATTTCTAAGGTTCAGGGGCTACGAGACCGGGCTATTTTGGAAACCCTATTTTCCACAGGAATGAGAATAGCAGAATTAGTTGCTTTAAATCGAGAACAAATTAAAATAAAATCCGGAATGAAAGAATTAGAACTTTCAATTATTGGCAAGGGAGAAAGACTTCGAACTGTCTATTTTTCTGAGAGAGCTCTAATTTGGCTAAAAAAATATCTTGAAACTCGTCAAGATAAGGAAAAAGCCCTATTTATTAACTATCGAAGCAAAAAAGGGGCTTCCCGAAGATTAACCCCTCGTTCAATTGAAAAAAATATAAAAAAATATGCCATTGTAGCAGGCTTACCATTGACTACAACACCGCATGTGATGAGACATAGCTTCAGTACCGACCTGCTTAGCCAGGGAGTAGACATCAGAATCCTTCAAGAATTTTTGGGCCACAAAAGTATTTTAGCCACCCAGATTTATGCTCATGTTACCAGTAAGCGACTTCGAGAAATACATCGGAAATTTCACAGCGGAAGAAGACTTAAGGAATGAAGCTTCTTCGCCTTCTTCGAATCGGATAGGTGTTTTTTCTTGAAGTTTGGCAGTGATGTAACCGGCAGCAAAAGAAAGTAAAGAAATTAAAATAACGCCAATGACCAAGATTATTTCTTCTTGGTGAATTTTGACAAATTGTTTAAATTTTGATAACATTTTAATATGGCAAAAACCAAAGCTAAAGGTGCTACTAAATTAGGTAGAGATTCCCTTCCCAAGTATTTGGGGGTTAAACTTTACGAGGGCCAAATTGCCAAACCTGGTCAGATTTTGGTTCGCCAAAGGGGAACGAAATTTTTGCCCGGAAAAAATGTTAAAAGGAGCAGAGATGACACCCTTTATGCCTTAAAAGAAGGTATGGTGAAGTTCAGGACAAAAAGAATAAGACGATTTGATAGCTCTCAAAGAATTGCTAAAATTGTTAATGTAGAACCAGCTTAGATTATATAAGCCCTCATCGCCTACAGCTGGCTATAAATTCTTTAAATAAAGGATGTGGTCTAAGGGGTCTTGATTTAAATTCAGGATGAAATTGAACCCCCACAAAGAAAGGGTGGTTTTTTATTTCTACAATTTCAACTAAATTTCTTTTAGGGTTCACTCCTGCTATTATCAAACCATTTCTCTCTAAAATTTCTCTGAATTTGTTATTTAATTCATATCTGTGGCGATGACGTTCAGAAACCTCTTTTTGTTTGTAAGCCCGCCAAGTTATTGTTCCTGGTTTTATTTTACATAAATACTCCCCCAATCTCATTGTTCCACCATATTTTCTTTCTTTTAATGAAATTTTTTGGTCAGGCATTACATCTATGACATTATCTTGACAAGCTGTCAAGAATTCTGTGGAGTTTGCCTTTTTTAACCCGCAGACATTTCGGGCGAATTCTACAACCGCTAACTGCATCCCTAAACATAACCCCAAGAAAGGAATTTTATTTTTTCTACAGAACTTAATTGCTTTAATCTTTCCTTCCACTCCCCTACCCCCGAAACCTCCGGGAACTATTATTCCATCGTAATTTTTTAATTCTTTTACTAAACCTGGATTCTTCTCGTATTTCTGGGCATCTAACCAGAAAATTTGTGGTTCTTTTTTATAAAACCAAGCAGAATGTTTTATTGCCGCAATGATTGAAATATAAGAATCCATTAAAGTAAACTTTCCGGTTTTAAAATACTTCCCAACTATAGCAATTTTAATTGATTTTTTAGTTTTTTTGGATTTTGAGCGCAACGAGAAATCAAGATTCTGCGAATAAAATGAGCAGGTTCTTATAGTTTTAACTAAACTAGCCCAGTTTTTTAAATTGCTTTTTTTGGGTCTTAAATTAAATTGTTTTAAAATTTGATTTCCCAAATTATCTTTTTCAAAATTAATTGGAATTTCATAAATAGAAGAGACGTCGGGGGCAGAGATTACATTTTTACTATCAACGTTGCAAAAAATTGAAATTTTTCTTTTTCTGGGTTCATCTAAAGGAACCCTAGATCTTGCCAAAATAATATTTGGTTGAATCCCGGCCTCATTTAACATCCTTGCTGCATTTTGAGTGGGTTTAGTTTTCATTTCTCCAATCATTTCAGGAATTGGTAAATAAGAAACTAAAATAAAAAGGGCCTCTTTGGGTCTTTTAAACTTCATCAATCTAGCCGCTTCTAAAAAGAGAAGATTTTGGTACTCACCCACCGTTCCGCCAATTTCTATTAAAACAAAATCAGCCTTAGTTTTTTGAGCTGCCTTTTTAATTCGTCTGATTACTTCATTTGGAATATCTGGAACTACTTCTACACATCTACCACCATATCCTAAATTTCTTTCTCGATTGATGACTGTTTGATAAACTCTCCCGGTAGTGATGTAATTTTCACTATGCAAATTTTCATCTAAAAATCTTTCATAATTTCCGACATCTTGGTCACACTCTACCCCATCGTCGGTTACAAAAATCTCTCCGTGTTCAACGGGGTTCATTGTTCCGGCATCGACATTGACATAAGGGTCAATTTTAATTACCGTCACTTTAAACCCCTTGCTTTGTAAAATTTTTCCAATAGAAGCCGTAGCTACTCCTTTCCCGATACCAGACATTACACCACCGGCAACAAAAATATAGTAAGGCATATTTAAGATTTCTCTTCAGTAATTATTACCCTTATTTCCGTTTCTAAATTGTGTTCAAATTTAACTTTAACCGGAAACTCTCCCAATTCTTTTATTGGTTCCTTTAAATCAATTTGACTTTTTTTAATCTCAAATCCTAATTCTTTTAACTTTTCAGAAATTTTTTGAGTTGTTATTGATTCAAAGAGCTGTTCCTCTTTGCCGATTTTTACCGGAATTACCACCTCCAATTTTTCAATTTGGGAAGCTACTTCCTGAACCTTTTTTAGCTCTTCTTCTGCTTTTTTGGTCTCAACCTCCTTTTGATTACTCAGCCATTTTAAATTCTTCCCGGTGGCGAGCTTTACTAACCCCTTAGGAAGCAAAAAGTTCCGAACATAGCCGTCAGCTACCTCCTTGATTTCATATTTCTTGCCAAGCTTATCTATGTCTTGAAGAAGAATAATGCGCATAATTCATTTGAGGTTATTAATATATTTTATCTCATTCCCTTGATAATTTCAATTGCCTTTTCCAGCTGGGGATCTTTTCCTTCCTCATAATCTTTTTCGGTCATTTCTATTTTAATATCTGGCTCTAAGCCCAGCTCAGTGATAAGCTCTCCTTTGGGGGTTAACCATTTGGCTATTGTTACCTTTAAAGAACTTCCTTCTTTTAATTCTTTCAGTTCTTGGACCGAACCTTTGCCAAAAGATTTTTCACCAATTAGTATTATACCTCGATTATCTCGTAAAGCTCCAGCTAAAATTTCAGAACCCGAAGCAGAACCTTGATCGATTAAAATAACCATTGGCCATTCTGAGAAACTGCCGTTGCCTGTGGCTTTGTACTCTTTTGTTTCTTTACCTTGACCGAAATCCTCAATTACGACTACTTCTCCTCTTTTTAAAAACCAACCAGCGATGTCTTGAGCTACCTCTAAATAGCCACCGGGATTGTTTCTTAAATCCAAAATTATTTTTTGGCCGGGAGATTTTAAAATATCTAGAGCCGCTTTTTTAAAGTCAGAACCTGCCTTTGCCGAGAAATGATAAATTTTTATATAGCAAATATTTTCTTCTTTAATTTCCCATTTTAAACTAGGAACTTCAATGACGTCTCTGACAATTTCGATTTCTTTTGGGGCATCCCACCCTTTCCGGCCGATTGTTAGGGTTACAGCTGTTCCTCTTTCTCCCCGGATAAGACTTACCGCCTCCTCAATGGTTATGTCTTTACTAAAGGTTTCATCTATTTTTATAATTTTATCTCCAGCCCGAATACCTGCTTTTTGAGCCGGAGTTCCTTCCAAAGGAGCAATGACTGTTAATTCTTCTTCTCTAATGCCAATCTCCATTCCCACTCCCTCAAAACGGCCCGAGATATCTTCTTTAAACATTTTGGTTTCCTGGGGAGGGAAGAAAACAGTATAAGGGTCTCCTAAAGATTTTACCATTCCCGAGATAGCTCCATAAAGCATTTCTTGGGGTTGGAGGGGTTCTAAATATTTTTCTTGTAAAGCTCGCCAGGCATCCCAGAATAAAGAAAAATCAACCCCCTCCGGTTTTCCTTCTTCTTGATTGATTACTCCTTCAATTGGTCTGGGTTTTCGATTTTCCCCAAACCAAAAACCTAAGGCAAAACTAGCCAAGATAGCAATTACAAAAAATAATAAAATTAATTTTCTTTTTTTCATAAAAATCTAAACCACCATCAGAAACTTTATTATACTTCTATATCATAATTCTATCATATTTTAAAGGGCTTACCAAAATTGGCAAGCCCCTAAACAACTTTTGACAATTTCAAGTTTTTCTTTAGCGACAAATTTTTATTTACTTTTTGGTCAACTTATCCTAAATAAAGATTATTAAGCAAGAAAAGAGATAAAAATAAATTAATTAGATAGTCCAGAAAAGCCAGAAAGGGCCCCGTATAAAAGTTAGGGGTAAAATTAACAAACCCCAGATGGGCCAAAAAGGGAAAGGTTCGAGCAAATCAAAAAATGGCGGCTTTGGATTTCCTGCATCTTTACCACTAAACACCCAACTCTGGATATGACCGGCAAAAGCGATGAATAAAAAAATCCCAAAAATCAAAATTTTTTTTCAATTCAGCCTTAAAAATTTTTTAGTTATTTCCTTCACGATGTAGTTTTTCTTAAATCTCTATACATTCCAGGCAAACCCCATCTTTTTACTTCCTATTCTTCTCTTTCTTCTTTATTCTTCGTCTCCTTTTTAATAATCCGCCAGTGGTAAAGATATAAGGGCAAGCCAATCAAAATCATTGCTAAATTCAAAGAGGCATCTCGATGTCGGCGAGCAGTGACAGGGTCAATTTTTGACCTTCTTTCTTTCCAATCTTTGTAATCAGCCAACCAATACTCAATATTGATTTTTTCTTTTTCAGAAAGGCAGGCCTCTTTTCCTTCTTTGATTTCTTGTTGAAGTCTTTCGATGCTGGGAACTGAATATGGAATTGGTACTTGTTGATAGATAAGCCGCTCTTCTTCCTGGGCTTTAGTAAAAACAAAAGCTTTCAAACCCATATCGACAAAGCGCACACCGCCAATGGTTAAAAGTGCCAAACCAAGCAGGGTAAAAAGATAAAGATAAATTGTGCGAATGAGAGGATAATGTTTTTTGTTTGTCATATGTTTATTTATCCCTAAATTATTGTTTCGACCTTGTCTAATTAAATTAAAATTCATTTGCTTTTCCAAAATATGGTTCGAGCCGCACCAATTCAGGCAGGCGAATCTTTGCCGCCGCAGGCGACCCACAAATCGTTGACTTTTCCTTACTGGTGCTCTATTCTGAAAATAGTTCGAACGCATTTCGCCGCCTGCGGCGACGAGGAACCAGCCCAGCAAATCGCGGCTCCGGCCGCGCCGATAACAATTTCAAGTTTTTCTTAAAAGAAATAATAATAGAGAAAATTAATATCTTGAAACTTAAATTTTATCGTTATTCAACGAGTCTATACTTCTTATCTTTGGGAAGAGTAACTCTCCCCATTTTTAAATCCCTTTTACGATAAAACCTTGGCTTTTCTATAACATCAAATATCGTTTCGTAGGGTTCAAAAGAAACCGTTTCTTCTCCGAAACTTAAATTATCCAAATCATGAAGAAAAGATAATAGTATAAACACTGTTGATGTTAATATCCCGGCCAAGAAAATAGAAGAGAAACCAGCCGTTTTAATAAAAAATATACAAAAGAGTAGAGCGGCGGATAAGGTAATGATAACGGCCCATTCTTGTTTGGTTAATCTATCTTTGCCAAACATAAATAATTTTTCTCTGGACGTCGTCACTTCATTTAATAAAGAGGGCATATTAGTGTAGGTCTCTACTTCAACGTCTGTTTTTAATTCTCCTATATTCTTTAAAGACTCGATGATTCTGTTAAAATAGGGGTCTATTTCACCATATTCATTCCATTCCACTTCAAAAAATTTCCGCACATACTCATCAATGAATTTTTGTTGTTCTTTGGCCCATTTTTCATGTCCAGGAAAATTATTGATAATTTTGACAAAAATATAATAAGTTTGAAGACCACTTACTTCAACGGCAACGTTTTCTCTTATAACTTCGTATCTATTCCAAAGATCATTAATGAAAAAACCAATAATAATAGCGAACATTAAGCCTATTACTCCCAAAACGATATTTATCATTTCAGTTGCTTGCCCACCGGGGATAAAAATAGCAGCCAAAAAGCTCACTATGAATATTAAAAATATCTTATATTTATTCCTAATTATTTTGGTGAATATTTTTTTAGACATAACAGAATTAATTATAACAATTATTATCTAATATATTATCATAAAAATTTTCTTTTACCGCCAGCTCTACTGGCGACAAAATCGCCAACTGATTTTTTCGCCCAAAATTCCGTTCAATTTGGTCGCCGAGCGAAGCGAGGCGAGCCATAAATCGTTGACTTTTCCTTACTGGTGCGCCCGGCAGGATTCGAACCTGCGACCTTGAACTTAAAAGGTTCCTGCTCTACCAATTGAGCTACGGGCGCAAAAATTAGAAATTAGAAATTAGAAATTTTGTTATATCCCTTCTTCTTTTAATTTTTCTAAAAGTTCTTTTTGTTTTTTAGTTAATTTTTTAGGAGTTTTGATTTCTAATTCCAGATAGAGATTTCCTTTTCCATAACCTGAAAAATGAGGAATACCTTTGCCAGAAATTCTTAAAATTTTTCCAGACTGAGTACCGGCTGGCACTTTCAACAAAAATTTCTTTCCTTCCAGGGTTGGTATTTCAATCTCATCGCCCAGAGCAGCCTGAGAAAAAGAAATAGAAGTTTTTAAAAGCAAATCATCTCCTTTTCTTTCAAAGATTGGATGAGGTTTGATTAAAATTCTAACATATAAATCTCCTTTCTTGCCTCCCATTCTGCCAGCATCTCCCCCTTCTTTAATTTTTAAACCCTGATTGTTATCTATGCCGGCTGGAATGAAAATTTTGATTTTTTCTTCTCCCATAACTCTTCCTTCTCCTCGACAGACATTACAGGGTTTTTCAGGTAGATAGCCTTCTCCTTTGCATTCTGGACAGATAGTATATCTGGTGAAAGAACCAAAAAATGTTTTTCTAATTTGTTGGACTTGTCCTGTTCCCCGACAAGAAAAACATTCCTTGATTTTAGTTCCTGGTTCAGCTCCCTTGCCTTGACAACGAGAACAGATAATTTGTTTATATAAAGTAATTTCTTTTTCTTGGTCTTTTAGAGTTGCTTCTAAGGGAATTTCTAAATCAATTTTAATGTCTTTCCCTCTTTTTAAATCTCTCTTTCTCTTTTGGGGGCCGAAACCGAAAATTTCTTCCATCATTTCTTCCAGACCTCCCATTTCTCCAAAATCAGAGCCAAAATCAAAACCTGGTTTTCCCCAAGCCCAACTAAAATCAAAGCCAGTTTCCGGTCCCCCTCCTTCAAAGACTTGGCCAAAACTGTCATATTGAGCCCTCTTTTCCTTATCTGAAAGAATTTGATAGGCCTCGTTTATCTCTTTAAACTTTTTTTCATCTCCTCCTTTGTGAGGATGATATTTGCGGGCAAGCTTATGATAGGCATTTCTGACCTCTTCGGGAGAGGCATTTTTTGATATACCTAAAATTTGATAGTAATCGTTCATATTTATTTACCGAGAAGAATTTTTAATTCATCGAAGGTCGAAATGAATCGAAGATTCATTGAGTTTCTTTGTATTTCCCTTCTTCAGGTCCCCGAGACTCTTCATCTGGTTTCTCTTTCCCTTCTTTTTCTTTAGGGCCGGCAGCCCTATACAATTCTGCGCCTATTTTCTGAATACTTTGAGACAACTCGCTAGTTTTTGCCTTAATTTCTTCTATATTATCTGAATCTTTAATTTTTTTCAAGGCAGTAATTCTCTCCTTAATTTCTTTTTTTGAATCAGCTGATATTTTATCTCCGGCTTCTTTTAAGCTTTTTTCAGCAGCATAAATCAAGGCATCGGCTGTATTTTTTACTTCGATTAATTCTTTTTTCTTTCTATCCTCTTCAGTATGAAGTTCTGCTTCTTTTTTCATTCTCTCAATCTCTTCTTTAGATAAACCACAGGAACCTTCAACCGTAATTGATTGGCTTTTTCCGGTAGCTTTGTCTTTAGCAGTAACATTCAAAATTCCATTAGCATCTATGTCAAAAGTTACTTCAATTTGGGGAATACCCCGGGGAGCTGGCGGAATGCCATCTAAAATAAACCTTCCCAGGGTTTTGTTATTACTAGCCATTGGTCTTTCTCCCTGTAAAATATGGATTTCTACCGAAGTTTGACCATCAGCTGCTGTTGAAAAAATCTGGGTTTTGGCATGGGGGTAGGTAGTATTTTTAGGCATCAAAAAAGTATTTACCCCACCTAAAGTTTCAATCCCTAAAGATAAAGGAGTGGCATCTAAAAGTAAAACTTCTTTCATCTCTCCCTGCAAAATTCCCGCTTCTACTGCCGCTCCAACTGCCACCACTTCATCAGGGTTGATGTCCTTGTAAGCTTCTTTGCCGAAAAGTTTTTTAATTTCTTCTTGGATTTTCGGCATTCTGGTCTGGCCGCCAACCAAAATTATTTCATCAATATCTTTAATGGTAAGTTTTTTCTCTTTAACTTCTCTAGCTCCTTCGATGGTTTGTTGAACTAGTTCAATTGATTTATCAATATAATCTTTGACTAAGTTTTCCAGTTGGGCTCGGTTGAGTTTGTAATAAAGGTGTTTGGGACCAGAGACGCCAGAGGTAATAAATGGAAGATTAATTTCAGTTTCTAAGGTGGTAGAGAGCTCAATTTTCGCTTTTTCGGCAGTTTCTTTTAATCTTTGTAAAGCTAATTGATCTTTAGACAAGTCAATACCCTGGTCTTTTTTAAATTGAGAAACCAACCAATCCATTATTTTTTGGTCAAAATCATCTCCCCCGAGATGGGTATCGCCACCGGTGGCTATAACGTCAATAGCATCTTCACTAATATCAAGAATTGATACGTCAAAAGTACCTCCACCAAAATCATAGACAAGAATTTGTTGGTCTTTCTTTTTGGTTAATCCATAAGCTAAAGCAGCTGCTGTTGGTTCATTAATAACTAATTTAACCTTAAAACCGGCAATCTCCCCAGCTACTTTAGTGGCTTTTCTCTGAGAGTCATCAAAATAAGCAGGACAGGTAATAACAGCCTCTTCAATTTTCTCGCCCAATTTGTCTTCAGCGTCTTGTTTTAACTTTTGGAGTATCTGGGCTGAAACTTCTGGGGGGGTGTACCATTTTTCTCCCATTTTTACTTCTACTCCTCCGTCTGACCTTTCTTTTATTTCATAAGGTAAAAGTTTTTTATCTCGTTGAACCACTGAATCAGAAAAGCGGCGACCCATCAATCTTTTTATTGAAAAGATGGTATTTGTAGGATTGGTAATTTGCTGTCTTCTGGCCAAGATTCCCACCAATCTTTCTGCTGATTTACCAATGGCAACAACCGAAGGAGTTGTTCTGGCTCCTTCTTTATTCTCAATAATCTTGGGTTCTCCGGCTTCAATTACAGCCATCGCTGAAAAAGTTGTACCTAAATCAATACCTATTATCTTGCTCATAAAATTCCTAATGACCAATTTCTAATGACTAAAATTAGGTATTTAGGCATTAGAGATTGATTAGATATTAAGTAATTAGACATCGGACATTTTATTTGGCGACCTTTACTTTGGCAGGTCTTATGAC
>Ga0210018_1001548_pt1 | contig 11922 bp, 11 predicted proteins | sample CryGeyCG2014_010_2_FD_183967 | JGI IMG/M metagenome (GOLD analysis project Ga0210018, IMG submission 183967) | Groundwater microbial communities from aquifer - Crystal Geyser CG09_land_8/20/14_0.10 (SPAdes) (version 2) | ecosystem: Environmental > Aquatic > Deep subsurface > Groundwater | place... | reverse complement strand
AAATCCTTGCCCGCCAAAAATTTTCATAGACAGGAGGATATCCAAAAACCCAAGCAAATATCAGAATAAAGACAATTGTGAATTTTAATATTTTAAGCATATTTATGAAAATTTAGGCGGGCGAGGCCAACCTTTGCCCACCTAAATTTCGAAGAAATTTTGGCGGGCGAGAAAAAATCCAGCTTATTATCAGAATAAAAATCAACAAAAATCGGCTTATTTTAAACAATTTACTTTTCAGCTCTTGACAGGGTCTCATGGTTTGCTATACTTTAATTAGTCGGGTAGGGATGCCGACCCATCTCGATTTGTTCGAGAGCTTAAGCATTCACTAAACTACCCGATTTTATTTTTATTTTACCACCATTCTTAAAATTTCTCTCGCCCCAACTTCAATATCGGCTTTTTCTTTCCTACGGCTATGCCATAAGCTAAAAAATGGGCGCGTGATTTCTTTCCGATTTTCTGGAAAATTATATTTCCTCTATCAAAATCTGGTTTAATTTTCCTAATTTCTTGAAGAAGGAAATTTTTAATCAAAGAGTTCTTCCCGGGATATTCCTCATCAATAATAATTGCATCAATCTCTTTAACTTCGCTTTTTATTAAAAGAAAAACTAAAATTGCAAAAACTTTATAGATAAAAATCTTTGGTTTTCCAATTCTTCGAAAAAATTTTTGAATTTCTCTTTTTTCTTTTGCGCTGATAAAAATACTTTTAAATTTGCCGTCAGAAAAGGCAATAATAGTATTTTTGTTAGTGTTTTCTATTTTTCCGCTCTGGTCAATTTCGATTTTCATATTTGTTATTAGTTAAATTTCCGGCGGAATCGGCGGCTTTTGTTCCCCCCGTAGTTAACCGAGGGTTATACTTCGGGGCCAAATCCTCGGCCATCCGCTAAAAATCCAAACAGCTACGACTAGGACGATGATTATAACCTTTGAAGTTTTTATCCACAATCTTGCTCTTGACATACTTTTTGGCTTTGCTATTGTGATAGTAGAGCTCACTTGGATGGGTGCGTGCACCGGTTCAGGTGAGTTTTTTATTTTGAAGAAGATTTTTTCTTTTTATTTCCGGCCAACTAACTATCTTTTCTATTATAATATTTTCTTTAATCAAATTGTAAAACTGTAAATCTTTGCCGCTATACTTCCACAAAATAGCTCCGGCAGCCATATCAGCAATATTTACTAAAAAAATCTGCCTGCTATCAATGTGTCTAATTTGATATCTTACCTCTTTATTAATTTTTAATTTGAGGAATTTGTTAAACTTCTCTTCATCTATTTTTCTATGAAAATGTCTGTCTAAAACCAGATTAATCTTTTTAAATCTATACCAAAGATTGATTTCATTAACTAACTCGGCAACTAATATACAGAAATTTTCTGGTATATCAGCTATTTTTCTTCCTTTTTTATCAACTACTAAAGCAAAAATTTTAAGATTTGCCGAAACTAATCCTGAGAGAAATTGCCATTTGGTGTTTCGTCCAGCATAGTAAAATTTTATCTCTTGAACTTTTATCTTTCTTTGACGCAAGGAGGCTCGAATTCTGCTGAAAATATTCTCTGCTTCTTTTATTCTTTCTACGCCCACCCCACAAATAACTATAAACTTATCTTTAGGGTCAGGTAGAGTACCAGACTCGTCAATAAAAATTGTTATCATGTATTTTAATTTATTAAATTTCCGGTGGTATCGACGGCTTTTGCCAAATCCTTGCCCGCCAAAAATTTTCATAGACAGGAGGATATCCAAAAACCCAAGCAAATATCAGAATAAAGACAATTGTGAATTTTAATATTTTAAGCATATTTATGAAAATTTAGGCGGGCGAGGAAAACCGCTATAAAACCAGATCCCAAAAACAAGGCTAACGATTAAGACAAAAATTATTGAAATTTTACCAACATTATAGATATTCATTGATATTCGTGGATATTTATAGAAAAAATTGCTCAATATCTTCTTTGGTTAATAATCTTCTGATATCAGAATGAGTGATTAATCCGTAAGATGGCTTATGGCTGAAACCGATATATTCAACTTTCTTTTTCATCTCTGGAACCTTTATCAAGGCAGGGGTTAAATCGGTATCAGAACTAACTAAAATAGCTGTATCGTATAAATTTTCATAAGCGCCTATGAGAAGATCAACTGCTATTTGAACATCAACACCTTTTTCGTGATAATCACCGTCTTTCAACAACTGTCCGAATTTAACGACCCAACCGTTTTTTCGAAGTTTACCCGTCAATTTTCGCTGCCCAATCATTAACTCCTTGCTTTTAGGATTATTGCGTTCCTCGCGGACGGCTCCGATGTAATAATTTTTTGATATAACAATTTTTTCTCCTCTTATAAGAAATTTAGCAAATTTTTCATAATCAAAAGATAATAAATTTTTAAAATTTAATTCTTTTAGTCAGTGATAAAAATTATTTCCGTCAATAATTATAAAAATTCGTTCACTCTCGTTCATACTTTGATTATACCAAAAATAAAACCCCGCACGGTCCGAAGACAGCGCGGGGGGGGTTAACTATAACTATAATAGCAGAAGCCAAAACCGCTGTCAATGGCGTGGATAACGCCGCCAGCGCTTCCTGAATTTTCGGCGGAATTCGGATTTTGTTTACCCCGTAGTTAAATCAGTCAGGATTTATACTTCGGGGCCAAATCCTCGGTCAACTGGAAAAGAACCAAGCAAAAATTACTCAAAATATAGTTACGATTTGAAATATCTTGTTTTTCTTCATAATTTACCAAATTTACCAAGAATAATTCTTTATTCTATTTTAGCAAATTTTTACTCTTAAGCCAATCAGTCGAATTAATTTTGGGTTTTCAATTATAAATTTCAAGAGTAGTTTTTTGGCTTCTGATTTTAAAACCTCTAAATCATTAGTTGATTCTTTTAAAGTTTTTGATTTGGTATGAGTTTCAAATCCCTGAAAACGGCAAATGACAGTTATTGTTTTGAAAGAAAAGCCACCGGAGGACATTCCTCTGTAAACTTCGTTTATTATATGATCGAATGTTGCAAAAATAATTTCTGGGTCTCTGGTATCTTTTTCAAAAGTTATTTGTCTGCCAATTGATTTGATAATTTCTTCAGAAGTTACCGGTGTTTCATCGATGCCCCTGGCTTTTTCATAAAATTCTTCTCCTACCCTGCCAAACATTTCTTTGAGTTTTGATTTCGACGGTTTTTTCAACTCCTTAATTTTATTTATGCCGATGGCTCGCAATTTCGCCGCAGTTTTTGGTCCAATACCTGGCAAATCTTCGATATCCAATGGCTCAAGAAATAATTTTACCTGATTTGGTTTTATTATCAATAAACCATTTGGCTTGGCCCCAGTAGTAGAGCAAAGCTCACTACCGGGCTTCGCTTTTTCACAAGCCATTTTGGCAATTAGTTTATTGGGGCCGATGCCAACGGTTGAGGTTAATTTTTCTTTTTTAAAAATTTCTTTTTTTAATTTTTCCGCTAGAACCCTCACTTCTTTAAAAATCTTCTTTGTCCTAACTTTTCTACGATCGTAGAAAATATGGGATAAATCTAGGTAGGCCTCGTCTAAAGAAACTTGTTCAAAAGTGGGAGAACCCCGAAGTACAACCTTCGGTTGACTACGGGGCAGGTATTTTTTAATAATTTCCATTATATTTTCAGAAACTTTTTGATAAAGTTCCATATTGACCGGTAGAAATATAGCATTGGGACAAAGTTTGTAGGCAATGGAAATGGGCATGGCTGAATGGATTCCGTATTTTCTGGCTTCATAATTGCAAGTTGAAACAACTCCCCGGCCACTCCCCTGTCTCGGGTCAGCTCCGACAACAACTGGCTTTCCTTTAAACCGAGGATTTTCCCTCTCCTCTATTTGGGCAAAGAAATAGTCCATATCGATATGAAGAATTATCCGCTGCATATTATTATTTTAACATTTCTAAACAAAAAACTGAGCTGCTTTGAAACGTGGCTCAGTTCGCCTACAAACTAATAACTATCAACTAATAACTAAATTTGTGCCCCTGCCGCGAATCGAACGCGGAACCTCTTCCTTAAAAGGGAATTGCTCTACCTGGTTGAGCTACAAGGGCGAGTGTCCCACTTCGCGGGACTAAATTCAAAATGCAAAAATCAAAATTTATAAATTTTCTTTTCTTAACTGCTCAAGTAACTCTTTTTGTTTTTTGGTTAATTTTTTAGGAGTTTTTAAAATTAACTCAGCATATAAATTCCCTCGGCCAGCAGCCGAAAAATGAGGAATACCTTTGCCAGAAATTCGCAATATCTTTCCTGATTCGGTTCCCCGTGGAACCATCAAAAGGAGCTTAACTCCTTCAAGAGTTGGCACTTCAATTTCATCCCCCAAAGCAGCTTGGCTGAAAGAAATTGGAACCGAAATATATAAATCATCGCCTCTTCTTTCAAAAACCGGATGGTGTCTAATTAAAACCCGAACAAATAAATCGCCCGGCTTTCCTCCTTTTCTGCCAGCTTCTCCTTTACCGGAAACTTTTATTACCTGATTTGAATCTATGCCGGCCGGAATGAAAATTTTGATTTTCTCTTCTCCTCTAATTCTTCCTTCGCCCTGACAAACATTACAAGGTTTTTCCGGCCGTTTTCCTTCGCCTCCACATTCCGGACAAATGGTATATCTGGTAAATGAACCAAAGAATGTTCTTTTTATTTCTTGAACTTCGCCAGTTCCCCGACAAGAAAAACATTCTTTGACTTTGGTCCCGGGCTCAGCCCCTGTCCCCTGACAACGAGAACAGATAATCATTTTGGTCAAAATAATTTCTTTCTCTTGATTTTTCAAAGTTTCTTCTAAAGGAATCTCCAAAGAAATTTTAATATCCCTTCCTCTTTTTAAATCTCTTTTTCTCCTCGGCGCACCAAAACCGAAAATTTCTTCAACCATTTCTCCCAAATCATCAAAGGCACCAAAATCAAAATCAAACCCCGGTCTTCCCCAGGCCCAGGTGAAATCAAACCCCGGTTCGGCTCCGCCGGGAACTCCTTCAAAAACCCGACCGTATCTATCATATTGGGCCTTTTTTTCTCGATCTGATAAAACCTGATAGGCCTCGTTGATTTCCTTAAACTTTTTTTCATCTCCGCCTTTATCAGGATGATATTTATGAGCCAACTTATAATAAGCCCGCTTTATTTCTTCTGGCGAGGCACCTCGAGAAACTCCTAAAATTTGGTAGTAGTCCTTCATAAAAATATAATGCGAATCTACGAATGATATGCGAATGCCACGAATAATTTATTCGCAGCATTCGAATTTAATTCGCGTCATTCGGATTATATTATTTTTTCTCTTTATACTCCCCTTCTTCGGTCTGTGGTCCTTCTTCCGGTTTTTTGCCACTCGATTGACGATAAATTTCCGCTCCTACTTTTTGAATTGTCTGGGATAATTCCGAAGTTTTTTGTTTAATTTCATCTATATTATCAAGTTCTTTAACTTTTTTCAAATCGTTAATTTTTTCCTCCACTTCCTTTTTCAAATCGGCCGAAATTTTATCTCCGGATTCTCTCAAAGTTTTTTCTGAAGTATAAATTAAGTTATCAGCCATATTTTTTGCTTCAATCAATTCTTTCTTTTTTTGATCTTGCGCAGCATGTATCTCTGCCTCTTTTTTCATTTTTTCGATTTCTTCTTTGGAAAGACCGATTGAACCTTCGATCCGGATTGACTGAGATTTGCCGGTGGCTTTATCTTTGGCGGTTACAGTGACAATTCCATTGGCATCAACATCAAAAACCACCTCAATCTGAGGGAGTCCTCTGGGGGCTGGTGGAATTCCATCTAAAATGAATCTTCCCAAAGACCTATTATCAGTTGCCATTGATCTTTCTCCTTGCAAAACATTGATTTCTACTGAAGTTTGGCTATCAGCGGCAGTCGAAAAAATCTGGGTTTTAGCGGCAGGAACAGTGGTATTTTTGGCTATCATCGGCGTATTAATCCCTCCCAAAGTCTCAATTCCCATAGATAAAGGCAAAACATCTAACAAAAGCAGGGTACCTGTTTTTCCAGCTTTTATTATTTCTGCATCAATTGCGGCTCCTATTGCCACAACTTCTTCTGGATTGATTGATCTGTCGGGTTCTTTGCCAAAAAAGTTTTTAACTGCCTCCCTGACAGCCGGAATCAAAGTTGTTCCGCCAACTAAAATTACTTCATCAATTTCATTTTTGGAAAGTTTGGATTCTTCTATTGTCTTTTTTGTTCTTTCAATTGATTTTTCAATAAAGTCGCGAGTCAAATTTTCAAGCTGGGCTCGATTAATTTTGTAGTATAAATGTTTGGGACCTGCCGTATCGGCTGAGATAAACGGAAGATTAATTTCTGTTTCGGTAGTGCTGGATAATTCAATTTTTGCTTTTTCAGCCGCTTCTTTTACCCTCTGCAAAGCTAAAGGGTCTTTTGACAGATCGACTCCCTGCTCTTTTTTAAATTCGCTAATTATCCAATTCATTATCCTTTGATCAAAATCTTCACCGCCCAAATGCGGTTCTCCTCCGGTAGATAGCACTTCAACCGTCTGTATTGTCTTTTTCTCTTTTGTTTTCTCATCTGTCTCTTCCTGCGGACCTATATTAAAAATTGTAATATCGAAAGTACCTCCACCAAAATCATAGACAGCAACTTTTTGCCATTTTTTCATCCCAAAACCGTAAGCCAAGGCGGCTGCCGTCGGCTCGTTAATGATTCTCAATACTTTAAAGCCGGCGATTTCCCCGGCAGTTTTTGTTGCCTTTCTTTGAGAATCGTCGAAATTGGCCGGACAGGTAATGACAGCCGAATCAATATCTTCACCTAATTTTTCTTTTGCGTCCAATTTTATTTTTTGTAGTATTTGAGAGGAAATCTCAATCGGCGTATACCATTTATCCCCCATTTTTATTTCCACTCCGCCATCGGGCCTTTCTCTTGTTTCGTAAGATAAACGATGCAGCTCTTTTTGAACTTCCGGGTCGGAAAATCTTCTGCCAATAAATCTTTTGACGGCGGAAATTGTGTTTTTAGGATTGGTAATTGCCTGTCTTTGGGCTAAAATACCAACCAATCTTTCTCCACTTTTTGTCAATGCCACAACCGAGGGTATTAAAACTGAACCCTCTCTTGACTCAATACATTTTGGTTCGCCTTGTATGATGCCCGCCATTTTTGAAATTGATGTACCAAGGTCAATTCCTAATGCTTTAGCCATAATATATTTCCTACGAAATTACGAAAACGTTTTCGTACTTTCGTAAAAAATTCGTAGTTTCGTAGGGTTAGACGGTTTTTGTTCCTTTGACCTTTACCCACGCACCAGAGCAAAGCTCGGTGCGGGGTTTCGGGTTACTTCGTAACCCTCACTTTGGCTGGTCTTAATAACCTGCCATTTATTTTATATCCTTTTTGGATTTCTTCAATAACTATGCCACTTTCTACACTTTTGCCCCCCTTCGCCAAGGCTTCGGAGGGCGCAACTTCTCCAACGACTTCATGAAGTTGCGGGTCAAATTTTTCACCAACCGATTTTATCTCTTCCACTCCCTGATTTTTCAAAAAATCCAAGATTTGATTTTTTATTTGTAATAAACCTTTTATATTCACGTCGTTTCTCAAATTTTCAGGTAGTTTCTTTTCAACAATCTCAAAATTATCCAAAATGGGCAAAATTTTCAAGATTAACCCCTCATCGGCATATTTTAAAATTTCTTCCACCCTCTCCAATTCCTCTCTTTTATAATTCAAAAAATCTGCTCTCTCCCTTTGCCAGCCAGTCAGGTATTCATCCTTCAATTTTTGGCATTCCTCGAATTTTTTCTTTAATTCTTCTTCGCCCTCCGTCCTTCGTTCTTTCGGAACTTCGGACGGCACAGCCGTAGCTTTCTTGCCCGCCGAAGCTTCAGCGGAGGTGGGGGCGAAGGAGGGTTCCCTTGGTTTTTCTTTATTTACTTCTTTTTCCATCTTCTAAAAATTTATTTAATGACTGAACTAAACCAAGATTGCGATTGTAATCCATTCTTTTTGGACCGACTAAAGTTAAAGTGGCTTTTTCTTTGTTAGGCAATTTGCATTTTGAAGATATCACGCTTAAATTCTTGGCTTTCGGAACCTTCGTCTCTTTGCCTATATATACTTTAATACCTGAATTAACTCTTAAATCTTTAAAGCTTTGTTCAAATTGTTCAATTACTCTGGCAAAGTCGGCAAAGAAATCTTGTTCGAAAAACTCCGCTTCTTTCAATAATTCTTCCCAACCTTCTTTGAAAATAAGATCTCTTTCTGGAAGATTCAAAATAGCTAAACTCGAAGTCTCTTCGGCTAAAAATTTTGTTAGGCGGTTAGCTAATCTAAAAACATCCTCTTCTTCCCTGAAAATCTCTTCTATTTTTTTCATTCTTTCATTTAGAGGAAATTCTTTTTCTCGTCCGCTTAAATTTTCCGAAAGGAAATTTTGCTGGGCCAATAGATTGTCAACGAAAAATCGATAACCCTTATCGGTTGGAACCCGGCCTGCTGAAGTATGGGGCTGAAAAATATAACCTTTGTCAGTTAATTTTTGCATTTCGATTCTAATCATTGCAGGTCTAATTCCAAAATCGTGCTTTTTTTCTAAAAGTTGAGAGCTAACCGGTTCGCCCTTTTCAATGTATTCTTTAATAATGGTGTTTAAAATCTTTTTTTGTCGCTTGGTAAGCATATTCTCATTTTAGCAAATCTATATTGTCAGTCAAGGTCTTCGAGTGATAATTCCATTTTAGCCAACCAGAAACCCTTGTCAAGCCCCCAAATAAAAAAAGTCCACTGACTTTCGTGGACCTTTGAGAATTGGGAAATTGATCTCCTTAATAGAATCTTATTGGCGGCGGTGTTGCTTCAGGATCACAACCATTCACTTTGTCAATAAACTTACTTTCCATATCTATTTTTCCTTCAGTTACTGTAGATACCGTCTTTTTAATACCAGGCACCGTTATGAGCATTCCATTAATTAGTCTATGTATTTCCTTATCTTGAATTCTCTCTTCGCCAAAAGGTGCGTCATGGAAACCGCAAACCAAAGGGTCCCAGGGTAGAAGTGAATCATATATCTTAATATGCCAGAAAATAAGATGATGACCTATCTGGATATTAGCGGTTACTACCCCAGTTTTTTCCACTAGCTGGAAATTCTGCAATCGGATAAAATCAACGGGAATTTCAAGAGATTTTCCTTGCAAATCTTCTGGTTTGAAGAAACCAAGCGTTAACTCATCGCCAGGCCATCCATTTTTAATGAATGGATGCAAAACTTCTGCGCGGTCCAGACACAAGTCATGAACAGATTTGAAGATAACGTCTCGGAATAATTTTCCTTTGGTCGGTTTTTCGTGTAGACCTGGAACATCAACAATTCTTGCATCGGCATTTCCAAAGTTACTAGTAAATTGCCATGCCTCATTTGGCTGACTTGTAATCATAATTCCATTAATATTAAACGCTGGAGCCAGTTTCAGCGAAGCCCATACTGCCCTATCTGGTCCTCCGGAAGCTAAATGGTGTAATTGTAATCCGTCAATCTTCACCCAAATTCTTTTTTTCATTCTTTTCACCTCCTATTTAAATGATAATAGCTATATTTTATATAGTAAATATTCTTATTTTTGTCAAATATTTTGGAAATAAAAAAACCCGCAGGATTTTCCTTTGGGTTTATTTTTTATTTTGAAACAGAGCTTACTGCTTCCTTAATCTCGGCTTGAGTTATTATCTTCAAGTTAGGTAACTTCGGACTCCACTTTATCTTTCTGATTTCTTTTCTGGGGATCGTCAATATATATAAGCTCTCGTCATCCAGCGAGTCAAGAACAATTGCTACTTGTACGGTATCTCCATATTTAGATCTTAAGACAGAATAAGAAATGATATCTAGACTCTCGGGTTTTCTGATTTCAAACAATATCTTGCCTCCTAGAAATATATTACATCTTTCTTTTTCGATGTCAACAAATCTGTTATAATATTTTAATGCAAAAGAAAACTTTGTTTTTATTGATTTTTATTCTGGCTATTGCTGTTTTTTTTAGATTGTGGAAATTAACCGAAATTCCGCCGGGGCTTTATCCTGATGTGGCAATTAACGGAAACGAGGCGTTGGAAAGTTTAAAAACAGGAAATTTTAAATTATTTTACCCTGAAAATAATGGCCGAGAGGGATTAATGATGTGGCTAATTGTTCTTTCTTTTTCTATTTTTGGTGTTTCTATCTGGTCGATCAAAATCGTCGCCGCACTAATCGGAATTCTAACTGTCTTCGGTCTCTATTTATTTACTAAAGAGTTATTTGACAATCTAACAATCCAACAATCCAACACTCCAACAATTATCGCTCTCATTGCCAGTTTCTTTTTGGCTACTTCTTTCTGGCACACTAATTTCTCCCGAATTGGTTTTCGAGCGATTTTACTTCCTTTTATTTTAGTTTTTTCTTTTTATTTTTTACTAAAAGGGCTAAGAACCAAGAGAACGCGTGACTTCATAATTTCAGGAGTCTTTTTTGGTTTAGGATTTTACACTTACATTTCTTTCAGATTCGCCGTTTTAATCCTGCCTTTTATTTCTGTTCCTTTTTGGTTTATTTATAAAGAAAATAATCAAAGAAAAAAATTTTTACTAGCCACTGGTTACTGGTTACTGGTTACTTTTCTTGTTGCACTACCTATCGGAATCCATTTTCTCAAAAATCCTCAAGATTTTTTGGGACGAGCCGCTTCAATTTCGGTTTTTGCTACTCAAAATCCAATCAAAGAATTTTTAAAATCGCTTATTTTACACCTCGGAATGTTTAATTTTTACGGCGATCCTAATTGGCGCCACAATTTTTCTGGCTCGCCAATGCTTCCCTGGCCCTTGGGAATTTTATTTTTAATCGGTATTGTTTTTTCAATAAGAGATTTAATAAATTCAACCAAAACAAAAAATTATTCATTATGTATTATTAATTATTTATTAATAAGTTGGTTTTTTATCATGTTTTTACCCGGCATTTTAACTTTCGAGGGAATCCCCCATTCTTTAAGGGTAATTGGAGTAATACCGGTCGTTTATATTTTCGTTGCCGTAGGCGGATTAAAAGTTTATCAATTTTTTGAAAGAAATACGAAGAGGAAAAAACTTTTAATTTTTACCTGCCTTTTATTTTTGATCGCTATGGGAATTTTCGAGTTTAATAAATATTTTTTCGATTGGGGAAGAAATAAAGAAGTCAAGGGAGCTTTTACCGAAAGATTTGTCAGAGAAGGAGAATTTTTGAATTCCCTGCCAAAAGATATTCAAAAATATGTCATCGTCAATGAATCCGGAGTTCCAGTTCCCTGGCCAGATGGAATTCCAATGCCAGCCCAGACAATAATGTTTATTGAAAATATAAAATATAGCTCTCCTCACTCAAATTATTTGTTGCCAAAAGATTTGGATAGAATTAAAATAAATAAAGAGAAAACGGTAATTGTTTCGATGGCTTTTGACCAAAATATTATGAATGAACTTTTGAAAAGATTTCCTGAGGGAGAAATTGAAGAAAGAGAAGGATTTGGAATGTTCAAAATTAATTTCTAAATATGTCAAATAAAACAACAAATATCATCGCCGCTTTACTTTTAATCTTTGTCTTTTTTGTTGCCATTTTCTCAATGAAAGATGATTCTTTAACCATGGATGAAGTTGCTCATTTGCCAGCCGGGTACTCTTATTTGACTCAAAAAGACATGAGGTTGAATCCTGAGCATCCTCCTTTGATTAAAGATTTGGCAGCCATTCCTTTGCTTTTTATCAAAAATATAAAATTTCCTTCAGAAATTGATGCCTGGCAAAAAGATGTCAATGGCCAATGGGACTTTGGCTTTCATT
>Ga0210018_1001542_pt1 | contig 11950 bp, 14 predicted proteins | sample CryGeyCG2014_010_2_FD_183967 | JGI IMG/M metagenome (GOLD analysis project Ga0210018, IMG submission 183967) | Groundwater microbial communities from aquifer - Crystal Geyser CG09_land_8/20/14_0.10 (SPAdes) (version 2) | ecosystem: Environmental > Aquatic > Deep subsurface > Groundwater | place... | reverse complement strand
TACCTCTTTTGAGTACGGTCTCAATAAGTTTCTTATGCCCCTTATGAAATGGTTGTCATCTTCCTATAAATAAACTACTCGTTTGTTGTGTTGTTCTCTTTCTCATTTTTTTAATGCGTTGTTTTATCATCGAGCGTTAGCGAAGATGGAGAAGAAATTTATTTCTTCGACTATCAAGTTTTTTATTTTATAAAAAACGCAGATCGAAAAGAGAATAAAATTCTCTTTGAGCTATATAAGCCCCTTAGTGCTTGGTAGCTCTTTTAAAATTCTTTTATCTTTAGAACAAGCCGTTTTCATTGCCTTGCCAAAAGCTTTAAAAATTGATTCAGCTTTGTGGTGCTCATTCTCACCGCATAATACTCTAATATGTAAAGTAGCTTCCAAGTGTCTAATAAATCCCCAAAAAAATTCTTTGATTAAATCAGAATCTAAATCGCCGATTTTCTCTTTTTTAAATTTGCAATCAAAATTAAGAAAGGCTCTACCAGAAATATCGATTGCTACCACTGATAAGGCTTCATCTAAAGGGAAAACAAAATAACCCGTTCGGTTAATTCCTTTCTTATCGCCTAATGCTTTTTTGAAAGCCTCACCAAGACAAATCCCAATATCTTCGACCGTGTGATGCTGGTCTATCTCAATGTCGCCATTTGCCCTGATTTTCAAGTCAAAAAGTCCATGCTTGGCAAAGTTATTCAAAAAATGATCAAAAAATGGAATAGAGGTGGAAATATCAGTTTTGCCTTTACCATCTATATTTAACTCTATTTTTATCTCGGTTTCGTTTGTTTTCCTTTGTAAAGAAGTTTTTCTGGGCATATATTTTATTTAACTATTTTATTTAAAGGAAATTCAACTATCCCCGTACAACCAATCTTTTTTAATTTCGGAATTAATTCCCTGATTTCTCTTTTTCCAGCGACAGTCAAAAGGTCGTAATAATTCTCGCCGATTATTTTAGTAATCGTGGGTTTTTTCATCGCTGGTAAAAGTTTTACTGCTTTTTTTAAATTCTTTGCCGAGACATGCATCATTACTCCAACTCTATCTTCAGCCGCTAACGCTCCCGTCAATAACATAGCCAGATTTTTTATTTTCTCTTTTTTCCAATTATCTTTCCAAGATTTTTTATTAGCAATAAATTTTGTAGCACTTTCCATAATAACATCTATAATTTTAAGATTGTGCGTTTTTAAGGTGGTACCGGTGTCGATAATCTCAATAATAGCGTCGGCAAATCGAGGAGGTTTCATTTCTGTCGCGCCCCATGAAAATCTAATATCAGCCATTACTTTGTGTTTCCGGAAATAATCTTTAGATATTTCAACTAATTCGGTTGAAACAATTTTCCCTTGTAAATCCTTAACTGATTTTATGTTTGAATTTTCTGGGACAGCTAAGACCCACTTAGCTTTTCCTATTTTGTTCTTAGTGTAATCTAAATTAGCGACTTCAACTACCTCAGCTTTAGATTCCAGAACCCAATCTTCACCACTAAATCCGCAATCAATTATTCCCTCCGCCACATATCTGGGTATTTCTTGACCTCTCACCAAAACACAATCAATTTCGGGATCATCAATTTTTGGATAATACGATCTTTCGGCTAATTTAATATTATACCCAGCTTTTTCGAATAATTTTATAGTTGCTTCTTCTAAAGAACCTTTAGGAAGAGCTAGTTTTAGTTGTTTTTTTTGCTCCATAAAACATTTAATAATTATTTTTTATTTTTTTAAAAAAGCAACTTTTATGGCCAGTATGGCAGACGTTGCCAATTTGTTCGACCTTTATCAAAAGGGAGTCATTATCGCAATCAAGCATAATCTCTTTTACTAATTGAAAATTTCCCGATGTTTCGCCTTTTTGCCAGAGTTTTTTCCTTGTTCTCGAAAAATAGGTAACTTTTCCCTCTTTTAAAGTCTTCTCCAGGGCGATTTTATTCATAAACCCGAGCATCAAAACTTTGTTTGTTTTATAATCCTGAGTAATCACTGGGATTAAGCCATTTATTTTTTCCCAATTTATTCTGGGTAACTTTTTACCTAACATTAATGCTTCTTTCTTTTAAATATTTTTTTAATTCCTGAATTTTAATTTCTTTGAAATGAAATAGGCTGGCGGCTAAAGCAGCATCTGCTTTGCCTTTTTTAAATACTTCGAGAAAATGTTCTTTTTTACCAGCCCCACCCGAAGCAATGACTGGAATCGAAACCGCTTCCGAAACTCTTCTGGTTAATTCTAAATCAAATCCTTCTTTCGTTCCGTCCCTATCCATGCTTGTCAAAAGAATCTCGCCAGCGCCTAACCTTTCCACCCTTTTCGCCCATAAAATTGCATCAACTCCAGTAAATTTCCTGCCGCCGTAAATTGAACATTCAAACCAATTGTTCCTTCTTTTAGCATCAAGAGCAATAACTACTGCCTGGGAGCCGAAAGTTTGACTTAACTCGCTTATCAATTTTGGATTTTTGATTGCGGCAGTATTAATAGAGATTTTGTCTGCACCAGCTTTAAATAATTTTTTCGCATCCTCTATGGTTCTAATTCCGCCGCCAACTGTAATTGGAATGAAAACCCTTTGGCAAGTCTTCTCCACTACCTCAACCATAGTTGTCCTTCTTCCGGCCGAAGCAGTAATATCTAAAAAAACAATTTCATCTATTCTTTCTTTATAATACCTCTCAGCTAATTCCCAAGGAAGACCGGCATATCTAATTTTTTTAAATTTAATTCCTTTAACCACCCTGCCGCCCTTGAGCCCAAGGTCACAATCAAGACAGGCAATAATTCTTTTAGCTAACATTTTAATTTAACGAAATTTTCTAAAATTTTTAAGCCCACCTTTCCGCTTTTTTCTGGATGAAACTGAACACCAAAAATATTTTTCGATTCAATTACGGAACAAAAATTTTTCTCGTAATTTGTTTCCGCAACAATAATCTTTTCATCTATTGGTTCAACATAGAAACTATGCATAAAATAGACGAAATTCCCATCTTTAATCCCTTTAAGAATTTTTGATTTCTTTTGTATTCTAATTTGATTCCAACCAATCTGAGGAATTTTTACTTTCTTGAATTTCAAAACTTTTCCCTTAAAAATACTTAAACCTTTAATTTTTAGAGCCTCTTCACTTTCTTCAAATAATAGCTGAAGCCCGAGACAAATACCAAGAAAAGAAGCTCCCTTTTGAATGCTTTTTTTAATGGACAGGTCAATCTTTTTCCGCTTTAAGTTTTTCATCGCCTCGCCGAAATTTCCCACTCCCGGAAAAACCAGTTTTTTGGCTTTCTCTATCTCTTTGGGGTTATTAGTTATTTTAACCCTTGCCCCCAAATATCTAAATGCGTTTTCAATTGACTTTAGGTTCCCCATCCCATAATCAATAATGGTAATCATAAATAAAGTTTCAAGTCAGATATTTTTATTTTATTCTCATAAATTGCTTTTCCGATAATTGCTCCGGATAGACCGATCTTTGAAAGTTTTTTTAAGTCTTCTTTATTTCTTACTCCGCCTGAAGCAATTATCTCTAAATTTGGAAATTTTGAAACAAGTTTTTTATAGAGAGAAAAATTTGGACCTTTTAATGTGCCATCTCTTTCAATGTCTGTAAAAATTACAGTTCTTATTCCCAATTTAATTAAATTTTTTAAAAAATAATCTATATTTATTTTAGCTTTTTCTTGCCAACCTCGGTAGCAAATCTTTTTCCCCAAGATATCCACAGCTACAATAATTTTATCTTGAAATTTTTGGATAATCCTTTTGAATTTTTCTGGTTCTTTTAAAACTAAACTGCCTAAAATCACTTTCCCTATCCCTAAACCCAAAAGTTTTTTAATATCTTTTTCTCCACTAACTCCTCCTCCAAATTCAATTAGAAAGTTTGTATTTTTAGCAATTTCTTCTATTATTTCCCAATTCTTTATTTGCCCTTCTCTTGCTCCCTCAAGATCAATGAGATGTAATCTTTTGAACTCTTTTTTATCAAAAAGTTTTGCTATTTTTAATGGGTCCGAGCTGTAAATTTTTTTCGTTCCATAATCCCCTCGTACCAACCGAACACACTTGCCGTCAATAATATCAATAGCCGGAATTACCTCCATAAAATAAATTATACTATTTTTTTTGATTTTGTAAAGTTTCTAAGTTAAAATGAATTAGAACTTAATTTTATGAAAGATTTTGCCAAAAGAGTTAAAGATATTGAAGTTTCTCTAATCAGATATATGCCGGTTTTAGCTAGTAAGGTCCGGGGTGCTGTTTCTTTGGGTCAGGGAATTCCTTCTTTTGAATTACCAGAGTATATTCGGGAGAAATTAATCAAAGCTCTTAGAACTCAAAAGAATATTAATAAATATTCATTAGAACCCGGCCTTCCTATTTTAAAAAAGGAGGTAGCAAAGTATTTAGAAAAAACTAAAGGGGCAAAAGTCAATTCAGAAAAAGAATTATGTATCACTAAAGGGGCAATTGGTGGACTTTTTTGTGCTATTTCGGCTTTAGTTGAGAGAAAAGAGGAGGTGATTATTTTAACTCCAGCTTATGGACCCCATATTGAACAAGTAAAATTTGCTGAGGGAAAACCTTTATTCGTGCCCTTAATTGAGAAAGAAGGCTGGAAACTTGACATTGAGGCTATAAAATCTGCCATTACCAAAAAAACGAAAGCAATTATTATCTGCGATCCTTCTAATCCAACCGGTGGCGTTTTTGCAAAAGAAGATCTAGAGAAAATAGTTGAGTTGGCTCAGAAAAACGATCTTTTTATTATTACCGATGAAACTTATGATTTTTTAACTTATGATGGTAAAGAACATTTTAGCTTACTTTCGTTGTCTGAAGCTCAAGATCGGTTAGTTGCCTGTTTTAGTTTCTCAAAAAAATATGCCATGACTGGATTTAGGGTAGGGTATGTTTATGCCTCAGAAAATGTTATAAATGAAATTCTGAAAGTCCATGACGAATCGACAATCTGCGCCCCAACTCTTTCTCAATACGCTGCTTTATTTGCCTTAACTGGTCCCCAGGATTATGTTAAAGAATTTAAAGAGGAATTTGCTAAAAGAAGAGGACTAATCTGTCAAAGGTTAGATAGGTTGCCCGAACTTTTTGAATACCAAAAACCAATGGGAGCTTATTATGTATTTCCAAAAATAAAATTCAAAATGAAATCTCTAGAATTTAGTAAAAAATTGCTTTACGAAGCTGGAGTAATAACTATCCCTGGCATTGCCTTTGGACCAGCTGGAGAAGGACATATTAGACTCTCTTTTGCTGGTGAAGAATCCGAAATTAATACAGCTTTCGACAGAATTGAAAAATATTGGAAGAAATTATGAAAACCTATCTTATACCAACTTCTTCGACAGAATATTTAGTAAAAAACATCTTGGCAAAGATGAAATCTTTTAAAATTATCTTTCCTGGTTTAAGCCGAGATAAAAAAAGATACTTCCCTGACGGTGAACTCTATATGAAAATACTAAAGGCCGGAAAGCTAAAAGGTAAAAGAGTTATTGTTTTACACTCCGGAGCACCAAAACCAAATGAGGGATTGGTCGAACTTGAATTAGTTTTACAAATTTTAAGAGATAATAATATTGAACCCGAGGTATTTTTTGCCTATTTTCCTTACGGAATGCAGGATAAAGTTTTTGAAAAAGGTGAAACAAATGTCGCAGAAAATTTAGTTGAAAAATTAGTAAAGTTTTATAATGTCAAAAAAATTTATATTATTGACGCTCACTTTCACGGTCGAGGATGGATAATAAAATATCCGATTATTAATATTTCGACCATCCCTCTTTTAATTGACCGGGTTAAAAAAGAATTTGGTCAAGACATTTTATTTTTATCGCCGGATAAAGGAGGTAAAAGAAGAACAAATATTCCTGGATTTAATAAAAAAAGATTGAACTCTTTTAATGTAAAAATTTTTTCTCGAAAAATAAATCTCAAGAGAAAAATAGTGGCGGTTGTCGATGATATGATTAAAACCGGCGGAACGCTCTTGAAGTTCTATGAAATTGCTAAAAAAGCGGGGGCTAAAAAAGTCTTAGCCTTAGTAACTCACGGCGTAATTCCCTCTGGCGTCTCAAAAATTAAGAAAAAGTACTCTAAACTTTATCTGACCAATACCGTCAGACAGAAAGAGTCGAATATTGATATAACTGATTTGATTTTAAAAACTCTCACCAAAACATGATAGAACTTGACGGAGGAACCCTAGAAGGCGGGGGGCAGCTGCTCCGAACAGCGGTAGCTCTCTCAGCAGTGACTAAAAAACCCTGCCGGGTTTTTAATATCAGAAAGGGCCGCGAAAAAACCGGGCTTATGCCCCAACATCTTTTGGGAATCCAGGCATTATCTCAACTTTGTAACGGAAAACTGGAAGGAGATTATTTGGGTTCTGAAGAAATTAAATTTTATCCCGATGAAATCAAAACAAAAGACCTTCAGATAAAAATTGAAACCGCGGGAAGCATTACTTTGGTTTTACAAACATTAATTCTACCTTCCTTGGTCGCTCCGGCACCTCTAAAAATAACTTTCGAAGGCGGAGCCACCGACACTTTTTTCTCACCAACTATTGATTATTTCCGCTATGTTTTTTTAAGAATCTTGGAAAAAATGGAAAGCAAAGTAGAAGTTAGTGTTTTAAAAAGGGGCTGCTATCCGGAAGGCGGAGCCAGGGTGGAGGTCACGGTCTTCCCGGGTCAATCAGGATTAAAAAATCTTAATCTGATTGAAAGAGGAAATTTAAAGAAGATTCTAGTAATTTCAGGGGCTTCGAAATTTTTAAAGGATAAAAAAGTTGCCGAAAGGCAGATAGCCGGAGTAAGGGAGGTCTTAGGCAAATTAAAACTTCCCGTTGAAGAAAGGGTCGAATATTATGAAACCGAATGCCCGGGAAGCCAGATCACCTTGGCGGCGGAATTTGAGAATACGGTAATCGGAGCAGACGCTTTGGGGAAATTAGGGGAAAGGGCGGAAGATGTCGGCAAGAAAGCTGGCTTGGAATTGTTGCAAGAACAAAAATCCGGAGCTTGTCTCGATAAATATTCGGCTGACCAAATTCTTCCCTATATGGCTTTGGCCCGGGGAAAATCCCAGATTTCGGTTTCTGAAATCACAAAACACTCGCAAACTAATATCTGGGTAATTGAGAAATTTTTGGACGGGGAATTCAAAGCCGAGGACAATCTGATAAAATGGATTCCTCTTTAGAACAGGGTCGATTGTTTTGAAAAGGTTTTTTCTTCTTCCCGAGAAAAAATCTTAATTTTACCGTAAACGCCGTCGTAACCCGGTTCTCTGATAACCTTTCCTTCTCTCACTCTGACTATTCCTTCGGCAATTTCCGGTGAAGTTATTCTTTCTAATTCTTCTCTGGCAACATCGAGGAGAACGTTAAATTCCGAGCCGAATTTTTCAATTAAATTTTGATACTCTCTTTCTCCTTCTTTTGTACCGACGCCTAACCCCAACACGTCAGCAATAATTTCCGCCAAAGGCACCAAACTTTTAAAGGGTACTGCCCCTTCTGGTTTAAAACCTTCGGGTCTGTCGGCTAATTGTTCGACACGATTAAGCACTCCAATGGTTAAAGGTTTGCCACAAACCGGACAAGTCCCGTTATATTTTTTTGTTTCTTGGGGTGATAATCTTGTCTCGCAGAGGCGATGGCCATCGAAATGATATTTTCCTTCTTCGGGAAAAAATTCAACCGTGTATAGAAATTTTTGGGGATTTTTTGATTTTATTGCTTCAGCAATTGCTTGATAGCTAATCTCTGTGTCAAAAACATTAGCTTCCCGACCGATCTTTTGAGGGCTGTGAGCGTCTGAATTACTTATTAAACTAATTCCATCTAAGGCCGACAGCCGCCAGTTCATCGAAGGATCGCTAGAGAGTCCCGTCTCTCCGGCGAAAATGTATTTTGAGTAATCTTCAAAGCATCCTTCAATTGAATCAAACCCAGATTTGGAACCGAAAATTGAGAACCAAGGCGTCCAAATATGAGCCGGGACAATTAAACAATCATCAGAAATATTTAAAACTATTTTTGCCAACTCTTTGGCATCCAACCCTAAAATCGGCCTGCCGTCCGATTTTAGGTTGCCGATCCATCCCAATTGCGTATTAATTTTTTCCACGACTTCAAGGGATGGCGAAAAAATTATGACGTGAATTTTTCTAACCTTTCCTCCCTTTGTATAGATACAGCTTATTTCAGATGTCAGAATAAATCGGGTTTCGCTGTTAGAGTTTTTTAATTTGAACAAACCCGTTTCCGCGGGCATTAAATTTTCTTTTAAATTTTTAAACCATTCGGGATGAGTAAAATCTCCCGTTCCCAAAATTTTAATGCCCTTGATTTTTGCCCATTTATCAAGGTTTTCCAAATCCATGTCTCTGGAGGTTGCCCGAGAGTATTTCGAATGTATATGGAAATCGGCGACAAATTTCATGGTTATTTAAAACACTGGAAAACGGCGCCTAAAATAAATACCGTCATTAAAAAGTATAACAGCATTGAAGGGATTTTTAAACTGTATTCCGGCTGCCGGTCTCCCATTTTTTTGGCTTTTTTAAACATCAAAATAATAATGACTCCCTCAACCGCTCCGACTACGGTTCCGACAAACCCAATAGTGTCGATAAAACTTCGGAAACCCAATAAAAACAGGATCAAAGGAGAACCGCAGGCAATCAGAAAGGCCGGAGTTTTGGGGAATTTGAGGTCGCAAACGAGAGTGTTTTTCAAATAAAGGGCCAGCACTAAAAAGGAATCGACGATTGTTATCAGCCCTGCCAAAACGCCGAAAAATACAATTTTACCGCCTAAAAAAGGTACCAAACCCGAGAGGGCGTCTGCCGAAGTATTTCCGCCGCTGACGCCGGCAACCAATATCCCGAATAAAATATAAAATACCGCGGATATCGTCGTTGAAAAAATTATCACTTTTTTAAAAAACTTTTTCTCATCCGGATTTTTTAATATTTCTCCTATTTCCGGAATTGCCGACCAGCCGACCAGAGAAAACAAGATTATCCCGAAGGGCAAAAAAATATCTGGCAAATTCAAAACGGGTAAATTTGAAAAATTAAATTTTGGCAAAGAGAAAAAGAAAATGATAAAAGCGATAAAAAAGAAAAGTGAGTTTGTGAGAAGTTCGGCGGGAGCAATTATTTTTATCCCTTGGAAAACAAAATAAGATAAAATCAGCCAAGAGATAAGCACAAAATGGAAAGAAGACAAACCCAACAAAGAAGGAAATAAAATTTTTAAAAAATCGCCGGCTAAAATAAGATAGGCCAAAAGAGAACCGGCCACCCCTACGATGACTGAAATGGTAATTAAAGTCTCTGCCGGCCTTCCGAGATATTTTAAAGCGAAACCCGGCAGACGATATTTCTCTTTTGTCCTTAAAACTATTTCTCCAAAAAATAAATGGATTAAAAGAACGGCGCCGCCCAAAACTATAAAATAAAAAAGGCCGGGTATCAGCCCGCTTTTAAATATTACATAAGGAATTCCAAAAATTCCCGCTCCGATTGTCGTTCCGATCAAAACGGAAAGCGCAAGAAGAAAATTCTTACTCTTTATCGCCATTTTCTTTTTTTCTTACAAATATTTTTTCTTCCAATAGACCAAAGCCGGCGAAAATTATTAAAACTAAAAAAGTGGCGCAAACAGCCAATAAATAAAACCGAGCCCCGACTGCCAATCCTATGGCGGCCGTTACCCAGAGTCCGGCAGCCGTAGTCAGGCCTTTAATTTGGTTCTCCCCGCGGAAGATGGCTCCGGCTCCGATAAAACCCATCCCAATAGCTATCGCTAAAATTATCGGGGAAGGGTCAATGATGCCAGATTTGGCAAGAAGCAACGAAATTATAGTAAAAAGACAGGCGCCCAAGGCCACCAAACTATAAGTTTGAAGCCCGGCTTCTTTCTTTTTAGTTTCTCTTTCCAAACCGATCAAGCCGCCCAAAAGAGTGGCTAAAAATAATTGAAAAATAATTTGAGAAGTTTCAGAAAACTCCATTTTATGTTTTTTTTGGAATTTATTAATATGCGCTTACTCAGACCTTGTAAACCTTGTAGTCTTCTCTGACTTTCTGAGAGACCTTCAAACCGACCGAATCGCCTTTTTTGGCCTCGTTGAGTTTTTGATGCTCAATCTGCATCGAATCAACGGTTTGGTTGAAATCGGTCTCGCCCCCGATAATTCTGATTGTATCGCCCAGTTTAAGCTTATCAGAGAGTTCGATTACCGCCACTCCGATATTGCCAAAATAATGAGTGACTTTCCCTATTAATTTTCCTTCTTCGGCATTTGAAGTTTCTTTATTCGGCATAATTTTTTTATTTTAGATTATTATTAAAAAATTCGGCCTTTATTTTTTATAATTTAATTTTTCTCTTTTTTGATTAATTCTATCAGTTTTTGAATCAGTTTTTTGGGGTCTTTGTCGTAAACAAGGGACGCTCCTTTTCTATGGGGTCTTTTCAGCAAATATTTAACTAGGTCGGCCGTTCCGCCGGAACCCTCCAGAATTCCTATTGGTTTGCCGTCTTCGTAGGCGATGGTGAATTCGTTAAGAGTCCCCATCCTGCCGCATATAATGATAACGCCGTCGGCGGCTCTGGTCATCAGAAGATTTCTCCCGGAATAATCAAAACCTGTGTAAACCATAACATCGTATGATTCTAAGGGCAGCCTATAAGTTTTTATATGAGAAATCTCCGAAGCGGCGGGAGAGAAACCGACACTGAGTCCGCCTGCTTTTTTTGCGCCCAAAGACGCAAGATGCGGACAGCCGGTAGTTGCTCCCGTTATCAGAATACAACCCTGACGCGCAATTTCTTTGCCTATTTCTTTTGAAAGTTCCGCGACGCGCGAAAGGCAATTGTCCAATTTTGAAGCGCCGCTGACGGCAATTTTGTATTTAGCAGGTTTCATATAATCATCTTAGCAAATTTCAAGAAATCAAAAAAGCCGTCAAATTAAAAAGCCGTCAAATTTCAGTTTAACAGCTTCTTAACGAGGGGTAATAATTCTTGACGAACTCGATTTTTACTTAAGTCCGGTTGGACAATAACCAGGCAGCTACTGTAATCTCCTTCATCAAAAATTATCTGTCCATAGAGTATAAAACTCGCACCCCTCGATTATAAGTTTAACCGGAGCAAAATATTTTGTCAATCCATTTATTATTTTAATTATTTATTCCAATAAATGGACTTGCTCCTCCCCAGTAAGTTGGAACTTTTCCATCCCACTTTTCTATCCAACGAAGTTCTACCACTTTAGGGTTCTGTATTAATGCTTGCGCTTCAATTCTGATAGCTTCTGCCTTTCCTTGAGCAGCTGCTATCATTTGTTCTTTCTCAATTTTTATTCTTTCTAAATCTCTATCGGCTTTAAGTTTTAGCTGTTCGGCTCTAACTTTAGATTCAATGGCCTCATTAAATGCTGGAGAAAATTCAAAATCAATAATGTTGAATTCGTCAACCATAATGTCATGTTCAAACAATCTGCTAGCAAGATTTGATTTAATTTGTTCTTTCACTTCTTCTCTTTTGGTAATCAATTCCTCGGCTGTGAATCTTGCCGTTACCGCTTTAACTCCTTCTTGGATAGAAGGGGCAATAATGCGGGTGTTGTAGTTTTTCCCTACATCCTGCCAAACTTTATTTACTGCCTTTGGATCAAGATGATAGTTCAAGGCAATTCTAGAAGTTACTACCTGTAGATCCTTGGAAGAAGCGCTTGCTGGGATTTCATCTTTTTGAATTTTTACATCCATTTTTACTACTTTCTGGATAAACGGTATTTTAAAATAGAGCCCCTCGTCAAATACTTTATCTTGAACTGCCCCAAACTGAAGAAGCACCCCTCGCTCACCCGCTCCTATGGTTCCAAAAGCGCCA